>Ga0265798_10000829_pt1 | contig 49659 bp, 38 predicted proteins | sample P3T30metagenome_FD_192430 | JGI IMG/M metagenome (GOLD analysis project Ga0265798, IMG submission 192430) | Plant litter microbial communities from East Loma Ridge, Irvine, California - P3 T30 | ecosystem: Environmental > Terrestrial > Plant litter > Unclassified | place: USA: California...
TTGGAACTAAACATTTATATTCTTTAGATTGAATGACAGTGGTAGATATGTTCTATAAAGGTGAACATAAAACACCAGAAGGCAAACTAAAAATAGTAAAAATAAAGTCAGGTATGAATAATAAAAGAACAGTTTATACTTCCCTGCGGCCCGAGGGACCCTTGGGGGCTGAAGGGAGAGATCATTTACAAAATTTTTACAACTTAAAAAATAAGATATAGTCCAAGCATAATAGTGATATTATGAGTACCTACACTAAGTTATATTTAATAACTTTTTAAGCCAAGTCGCTATAGGATTTTATCCAGTAGGTCAATATTAAGACCCCCTCTACACTTCGTGTCAGTAGGAGGGGTCCTGGGAATTACAATGCTCCTTACGGACAGAAATTTTAATACATCATTCTATGAAGTTGCAGGTGGAGGTGACCCACTTTTATTCCAACATCTTTTTTATCCGTATATTTGAGTTAAATCACCGAGGCGGCAGCGCCTGCTAAATCAGGACGCTGCCGCCATATTTTGCTTTAGTGGCTTTACTTATCATTCTCTTTTGCAAGTATGTTTTCAGCAGTCTAATAATGTAAAAGTATCTTTAACTAACCTAAATTTAAGGCCCTATAGTACCGATGCTAAAGATGGGTTCGCTAATTTTTATAGATATTATGAATTAAATTCTAAAAGCTATGGTATTAGTCGACAACCTAGTATAGAATTTTTAAATTGATTTATAGGATTTAGTGAAGGCGCCACCGCGGTGGCGCCCGGATCTTTTATTTGTGCTAAAAGAGGTGATCTCTATTTTGTTGTTACCCAAGATTCCCGTGATAAGCAAGTTTTATACTATATTCAAAAGGAGCTAAATTTTGGTAAAGTTATTGTTCAAGGAAAAACTACTTCTCGGTTTGTAGTACAAGACAGATTCGGATTGTATTTAATTTCCTTAATTTTTCATGGTAATATTAGAACGCCTGATAAACTTAGATCTTTTAATGTATTTTTAAATAATTTAAACATGAGTATTGAAAAATCTAGAGGTCGTGCGTTTAAAACCCTTAAAGAATTTGGTTTAACAACCGATATTTACCATAATCTTCAACCTATGAATTACACAAAAGAAATAACTTTGGGTGATACTTGATTGATTGGCTTTATAGATGGTGAAGGTTGCTTTCATGTTTCTATTTATTTAAATAAAAACTCTTATTTAATATTATTTGATTTAGCTCAAAAAGGAGCAGATAATAAAGAAATAGTTTTAAATAAATTAGCTCAATTATTTAAAGTAGGTAAAGTTTCTAGACATTATCATGACAATATTTGGCAATATAGAGTGAATGGTTTGTCAGATACCTTAAGTATCATTAACTATATTGAGAGTTTAAATTTTCCACTCTTAACTAAAAAAGCTTCTAGTTATTTATTATGAAAGCAAATTCGTAATTCAATAAGCCAAAAAGAACACTGAGATTTAGTGCAAAAGCAAAAGTTGATAAGTTTAGCTCAAACTGTAAATAAATATCAGGATTAAAGGTCGGACCAGCGCCCTCTTTTATTAGCAACCCAACCTCGGATAATAGGCGGCAAGATGTGGGTAAATTTAACTCAAATAATTGAAAAATTGGAGGTAGTAGTGGGCCTGTAAGGGCCTAATAATTTAAATAATTATAACATTAAAGGCGGTTAGGTACCGGCTCTTAATTAATAGTCTTGTAGCATAGGCTAACTACCTAAGCAGGGCCTTTTGTTGTTAACTAATTATTGCGTGTTATATTTAAATTATAAAATAATATAGCAGATGTTGTTCATAAAATAAATTTATGATTTTATTAAATATTTATATTAAAAGACTATATTATTGTTTTTTATTTTAGTTTTGCATACAAATTGTTTTATGTGTTAAAATAAGAAGCTACTATCTAGCTGTAATCTTTTAATTTCAACTCTCTGGCCGACCCACTAAGTAGGCAGGCAATTGCTTTACTTTAAATTATAGCTAGGGAGGATGTAATTATAAAGGATTATTTATCTTTACAGATAAGTATAAATATAAATTGTATATTATAATCCCTATATTTATATAGCTATGTCGGTGTTAACGGTCAAATTAATTCCCATTTAAAAGACCGTCGATTTTAAAGAAAATCAGCTACCATGTTACATCTTTTCTGAAAATAAACCAATTATATATGCTTGTCCTTGCCGTGTGTATTAAGTGGCAAATCCTTCAATTTTACACCTTTTAATTCTAAACTTAGAGAATATTATCCTAATATAAAACAACCTACTAATAAATTTTTGGAGTGATTTATAGGATTTACAGAAGGAGAAGGTTCTTTCATTTTAGCTAAAAGAGGTGACTTATCGTTTGTTATTACTCAATCAACTGTGGATGTACAAATCCTTAATTATATTAGGGATAATTTGGGTCCATCCTTTTCATTCCTTTCCTTTCCATTCCTCATTCGTTCCTCATTCGGAATGAAAAGTTTTGGTAAAGTAATTATGCAATCTAAAAAATCTAATACACATAGATTTATTATACAGGATTTAAAAAACTTGCATTTAATTTGTTTACTGTTTAACGGAAATATGGTGTTTCCGTCAAGGCAAGCTAGATTTTTAACTTTTTTTTACGAAAGACTATTAAGAAAGAATCTTAATACTATAACTCCTTTAGATACCCGCCTGTAAAAATAAAATATATTTTATTTTTAATGCGGCGCGCAGCGATGTGTAATTCCTACTTTAAATGACCCCCTCGCGGCCCGAGGGCCACTCGTGGCCCGCAGGGTGGTGATTTTCAGGTATAACGGATGGAGAAGGCTGCTTTTCTTGTTCGTTACTTTCTAATAGTTCTGCTTTTAGATATAGATTTATATTAACTCAGAAATGGGAAGCCAATAAATATGTTTTGGAACAGGCGGGCGGCTCCGCCGCCCGCCCTTAAAAATATTACATGATGGCGGCCACCCGCGTAGCGGGTGGCCGCCCTCAATTGAAGGTTCTATAACACCCCATAATGCGGAAAATGTATGAGAACTTAGAATAAATGGCTTAAAAAACTGTAAAGGTTTATTTATTTATTTTGATAATTATAATCTTGTGTCTAAGAAAAAAGAAAGTTATTTAAAGTGAAAATCACTTTATAATAGATTAGTTAATAAAGATCATTTAAATAGTGAGGGCTAAAAAATAAAAAATGTATTTTTTATTTTAAGTGCTCCGCACGGCCGCCAAGATTAGAATTAATAAATTTAGCTAAACAAATTAATAAAGCATTATAATGCGAATTAGGAAAAAAGGGTGAGGTTTAGATTAAATCTATAAGAATTCTCTAAGGCAGCAGGCTCCGCCTAGTAAAATAAAATAAGACCTTAGACAATGAATACTATTAAGGTATACCTTAATCCGAGTTCTGGCTATAATATTTATTGTGCAACGGCGCCCAGCTGGTTTGCCACGCTCGCCAGCTGGCCGCCCTAGAAAAAAACAGTAAAATGCTGGAGCAATGCTGGTGTGACTATTTTAATAAAAAAAAATAGTTTTACGGTCAAAATCTTCTCCCGGCCCTCCCTCGGAGAGGGAGGGCTAAGACAAGACCGTCGGTTTTCTAACAAAATCGCTACAGACTGGTTCACCGGCGGGTGGCTGAAATGCTGCTTAATGTACAGTCGGATTCCTCTAGGATATATTCCTAGGTTAGTATTAAACTAAGTTATATTTTTAAAGGGATGAATAAATAAAAATATAATATGGGATTGGATTCTTCGGACATCCAGAAGTAAAATATATGCTTCCTCGCTATGTAAATAGTGATGATAAATTTCCATCAACTGCTGGAAACTCCTTATATAGTGAACAGGAAATTTCTCTTGTTAAAATTAATATTGGACAATCAGCAGGCAATCATCACGGCCCCTTTTGGTCCCCTGATGAGTCTTCAGAGACTACACATGGATTATCTAATCAATGATTAAATTGGCTAACCGGGCTTATAGAAGCCGATGGTTCATTCCCTTATGTTAAAAAAAGTAGTTTATCTTTTTATATTAGTCAATCCACAATAAATGCTTCTTTATTATATGCAATAAGATATTGGTTAGGGTTTGGAAAAATAAGATGACAGCCCTCAGAAAATATGGTTCATTATATAATAGAAGATATTCCTAGTCTTTTTAATTTAGCTAAGCTTATTAATGGTAGATTTAGAACAGAAGGGAAATTTGAAGCTTATCTTAAATTTGTTAATCGTCTAAATAAAAAATCTAAAGTAAAAGATCCTGTTATTGTTAAACCTTTAAATCTTGTATTAGATTATAGTTGGCTATCAGGTTTTACAGAAGGAGATGGTTCATTTTTCATTGGTCTAGGTCAAACACCTAAATCCAAATTAGGTGTTCAACTAACTTGCAATATAGCTTGGACTCAAAAACATAAAAAGCCTTTAGATTTAATAGCTTCAGAATTTGGTGGTGGGTTTTCTTACAATAAAAGTCTAAAATTTTGGGTATTAACTATTAAACGACAATCTGAGATAAAAAATTTGTTATTTTCAGTTTTCGTTAATAATCCTATATATGGGATAAAAAGGTTAGATTATTTAGATCTTGTTACAGTATGTGAGATGTTTAAGACTAAACAACATTTAACAGAATCAGGTCTTGATCTAATACTTAAAATCAGATCAAATATGAATGCAAGAAGAAAGGTTTAAATGGCTGACTAATCGAAGATAAGGTAGGCTAGTTAGCACTACTAATAATAATATTAATTAACTAAACCCACGGCTAAAAAATAAAAAATGTATTTTTTTATTTTAACAGCATTACCTTCGGTACAGCTGGGCGCCCTAATGTTATCTCCAAGGAGACTTTCGGTTTTAATATATAGTCCTTAAAGTACGCAATTAATCCCTAGCTCTTGCTGGTTCAGCCTTTGGTCAAGGAGGGTACGGATTAATTGTATATAGATATGCCTCTAGTATTAATCATAATTTAAGGTTAGATAAAGATATAGTCCAATGAATTTGACCATATGGTTAGATTCATATTAATCGGTATATTTTAATAGTTCCAGCTTTTGGAATTATCAGTACAACTATATCAGCAAATTCTAATAAATCAATATTCGGTTACATTGGTATTTCCCTATTGTCTGGGCTTTGTTATAATTATTTTAATAGATCAAAATTTAGTACAAAATCATTTTCCTCCAAGGCTGATAAATACATAGATCCTGACTGATTAACTTGATTTATAGGGTTCACTGAAGGGGATGGAGGTTTACATACTAATAAAAAAAGTTGTATATTTGGTTTAACTCAAAAGGAAGAATATATTTTACAAGAAATTAAATCGGTATTGGGGTTTGGTAGAGTATATTATGATTCTACCGTAAATGCTTATAGATACCGTGTTACAAGTAATAGTGATATTCTCAAATTAGCTATTTTATTTAATGGTAGATTAGCTACTAAAAATAAAATAAATCAGTTAGAGATATGAATTAATAATTTGAATGAATCAACTTTAGACCTCCAAGAAAAACTTATCTTTAATCCTATTCCTTTTCTTCCTACTTTAAAAGATAGCTGATTGTCAGGGTTTGCAACAGCTGAGGGTTCTTTTTTTGTAAGTATTGTTAATAAAATAACTCAAAAAGAAGTAGTTGACAGTGAAGGTAACGTAGGTGTAAAGGAAATTATATCCAAATTAATTCGTATTCGTTTTGTTTTAGACCAAAAGGAGGAATCTATATTATTACATATTAAATATATCTTAGGGGTAGGTAATGTACAGAAAGCAGGAGATACTGGAGTTTTTAGATATAATGTTGGATCGTTTAAATCTAATTCTGTAGTTATTGACTATTTTAAAGCTTATCCTCCTAAAGGAAAAAAACAATCAGCTTTCAATAAGTGAAATACTATTCACACAATGTTATTAAATAAAAAACATTTAGAAGCAGGCGGTACTGAGTTAATAGGAGAGATGACTAAATTAATAAACATATAATCTGTTATTATAATTATATATTACCCCGGGCTACTTTTTTAAGTACCGTAGGTTATAATCCTACTTAGTTGTCAATTAAACCTTAACGCAACGATTTTACGAAATTTAAGGTATATATTAATCTAGAACTAAATTTTAGTAACTTCCATTTAACAAAACAGCCTTAGGAAGAGGTATTAATACTAAAACTTCCTGGGTATAAATAAATTTACAACCGGACAAGGTGAAAATGGTTAATGACAATATAGTCCAAGACCATCGGTGGGAAAATACACCGCTACAGACTGGTTCACCTATGTAAAACTGAAATGTTTGCAAATGTACAGTCGGAACTTAATTAATCGGCTATTACTGTTTAGGTCCTAATTATACAAGGCGCCACTTTGAGTGGCGCCGTTATTAGAGCTGGTTTGTTCATTAAAAAATAAAGACTAGGCAAGTATCCATAGTATGAATTAAACTAGGCGCCACCGCGGTAATAATTCTGGCGGGCGGGCGGGGGGGGGTATTATATGGCTTAATTATTAACCTATGATATTACTCCCTATTTAAATTAAGTTCGGGTTTACGCCATGATGAGCATTGGAATATTAGGATTCATAGTTTGAAGTCATTGTTCTCTGTAATGGTGACGTGGGTTTCTTACCAGCAAAGCTGGTAAGGGAAATCCCACCTAGTCGTTATTAATCGTGACAACGTCTAAGCGAAAACGTATTATATTCTTATACATATAAACTACTCTCTTATACTTTTTTTTTTCTAGCCGCCACCTCCGGTGGCGCCCTTGTATGTTAGAGGATAGGTTATAAGAATTAATTAACGACCGGACAAAGTGAAAACGGTTAACGAGATTGTACGTCCAAGACCGTCGGTGACTTAGATTCATCGCTACAGACTGGTTCACTTACGTAAAGCTTAAATGTTTGCGAATGTACAGTCGGAACTTATAATTAACTATAAATAATTTAGTTAATTATTGTGAGAGTCATAGTGTTATAAACCTGAAAACAATGGTGTCACATTTGTAGGGTTGCTTCTATGTCTGACTTTCCTCACTATAAAACTAAGTTTGCATATGTACACAGTCGGATTAGACGTGGATACACGTGCATATTTCACTGCCGCGACATTAATAATTGCTGTACATAGGTGCAGCCTTCTACCAGCGGAGCTGGTAGAAGAAAAAACTCACTATATGCTGGAAAACCTCAATATTTGTTAGTACCTATATACTATGTAACAATCTAATAAAGTATTAATATGAGACAATCAGCAGGGAGATCCTCAGAGACTATGTGTGAGTGGGTTTTAATAAAGCTTAAGATATAGTCCATATTATGAAGTTAAATGACCTAATATTTTTAGTAGAAATTATAGTACATTAGGTAAATATAAAGCTATGACCGGTTCCGCTGCGCATAAGAAGTGTAAAAGTGATAAAGTTAATCCTGAATGAATTACCGGGTTTTGCGATCGTTCCGCGTGTTTTGGTTTACAGTTTACATTACGTAACTCTGCTACTGGGCCTGCTTTGCCGGATAAATAAAACCTGAGTTTCGTATTTTAGCTAATATTCGTCATAAAAATGTAATTGAATACATAAAAGATTATTTTGAAGTAGGAACTATCTTTTATACAGGAAAAAATGTAGGATATCGAGTAGGTTCTGTAAAGGATCTTATTTCTGTAATCATTCCACATTTTAATAAATATTCTCTTTTAAGTACTAAAGTTTGTACTTTTATCTTATGATCTAAAGCTATTAATATGATGTCTTCAGGTGATCATAAAACTAAGGAGGGTTTTTTGGAGATTTTATCTATTTATGCAGGGATAAACCGAGGTATTTCTACAGCAGTTAAAACTCATTTTCCTGAGTTGAAGGCGGTGTTATTACCTTCTTATTCATTAAGTATTTCACCCGATAAGTTATCTGAATGATGGATTTCAGGTTACTTTACAATCTATTGTAATTTTAATGTTTCAATGGATCCGCATGGCTTAAAAAAATCTTATTACGATCGAGTAGTGCCAAGTTTTAACTTTTCACGTAATATAGTAGAATTACCTACTATTTCTCTACTGGCTTCATATTTTGAAGCGACGGTTAATCAACGTTCCGACGGCTCTCGTGCCGATGTAAATATTTATGGAATAAAGTCTTGTATTGAGGTTGTTAATTTATTCGAGTCTTTTCCTTTATTATCTTGTAAACAAGATGAGTTTAATGTATGGGCTAAGATTGTACAAGATAAAGAAAGGTTACAAATTAAAACTTCAAAAATATCTTTATCTCGTTATATTATGGCTTTGCATACATTATAATAAATATCCTTTTTTACACGATTGGACTAAAAACCTAGAGAAATAGGGGGAGCCAGCTCCTTCGGGAGCCTCCTCCCTCATATATGAACTATAACTCTACTAAAAAAATCAGAATGACCTAAGCCTAGATATTATTCGCAAAATATAATCAGCAACTGTCCCTTTAAACTAAATCCTTATTTTATCACCGGATTATGTGATGGTGAGAGCTCATTTATAGTTCGAGTTGTAAAATCGGTTGGCTATAGCACAGGTTGAAGAGTCGAACCTGTGTTTCAAATTATTCTTCATGAAAAAGATTTAAAGTTCTTAGAGCAGATTAAGTATTATTTTGGGGAGGTAGGACAGATATATCATAAAAAAGATAATAGATCGGTCGAATACCACGTAGGATCAATAAAAAACTTTAAAGTTTTAATAGATCATTTTGATAAAACCCCTATGATAACCCAAAAGCTTGCTGATTACCGACTATGAAAAAGTGTAGTTGTGATGGTTTCAAATAAAGAACATTTAAATCGCGAAGGATTGGAGAAGATAGTGGCTATAAAAGCTAGTATCAATCTAGCCCGTGGTGGCCACCCTGTCGATTTAAAATCGACAGGGTGGCCACTTTATCTAATAAACTCCTAGAGGCTTTTCCCAATGTAACTCCGTGGCCAAGAGATCTGATTACTAAGCAAAAGATCTTAGATCCTGAATGAATCGCAGGATTCGTGTCAGGAGAGGGATGTTTTATGATAAAGATTAATAAGCCAATTGGAAATCGGATTAGTCAAGTATTACTAGCTTTCCAAATAACACAACATAAGAGAGATGAACCACTAATGAGAAGTTTTATAGAATATTTTAGTTGTGGTAATGTTTATAAACAGAATGATGCTTATAATTTTCGAGTTACCAAGTTTTCAGATTTAATTGCTAAAATTGTACCCTTCTTCCAAAATTACCCCCTTCATGGTGTTAAACATAAGGATTACCTTGATTGATATAAAGCAGTTGAATTAATTAGAAATAAAGATCATCTGACAAAGGAAGGGGTGGATTTTATTTTTAAATTAAAAGAAGGAATGAATACTGGAAGAAAATAAAGGTTTAGGTAAAGTTATATTAAACATTTTATTGATTTAGATCTTGAATTAGATCGTATTAGAAAATGTAATAATTCATAATATTGACCAACAGGAATTAAAATTTTCAGCTGGTTAGCCTCTGCATATGGAGGTTCAATCCGCTTAACACCTTCAATGTTATACTCGCTTGGTTTCATCCTGTTATTTACCATTGGGGGGTTATCAAACCCTTTAGCTCCCCCACTATCCCTGGGAAAAATAATACAATTAATTTTTTGTAGAGCACCTTACGTGCCTTCATTTTTTTCTTTTTGGCAAACGCGGCCCGGGGTTTTTAATTATATTAAAAAGTATTCCTTTTTAAAATTAAAAAGTTTAAAGATTACTATATGCTGGAAAGTTCTGACAATTATATTATTATGGTTTTATTTACCTTATGTAATATTTAATTTTGAACAATCATTTGCAGGTAACCTACAAATTATATCAAGTCTTGCTTTTGCGCCTTTTGTTTTTTCGATTGACCTGGTTTATGCGGAAGCCCCTAAAGTCAAAATGCAGAACAGGGCTCAGTTCGTTAAAGTTGCTACGCTAGAGCCAAAATTCCAAAAATTTATTTTTAATACGGCACCAAAAATCGTTAACGATTTTTGGTGCCCTTTGGGATTCTTCGAATTTTTAGTAGGAACCTCAGAGACTACACGTAATCCTCATTTATTATTAGCTTTTGGTTTAGAATGAGTATTTACTTTTTTTTACTTCGCCCTTGCTTATCTGGCGCCTTACTTCGTAGGTTGCAGATTACCTGTAGCGGGTAGGGCTCCTTCTAACACAAAGTGTAAGGGGTATACCTCTGAAAAAATAAACCAAATGACCGCGATAGATTGAGAAGATATAGTCCAAAATAAAAAATATTCATTAGGGTGGCAACCCCAAACTAGTTTGGGGTTGCCACCGTCACTATTATTAATAAGCAGAAAGCCCAAGAGCTTAAATATAGACTGTTTATATCATTATAGTTTAAAATTAGGTGGTTATAATAGCCGTATAACCACTCGTTCTTATTCTAGTAACAATCTTAAATGACCGACTATATCACCCAAACCCCATCCCCGGCTAAAGCAGGGGATGGGGTTCGGTACTAAGAATGTTAATATAAAAGGCGATTTAAAGTCGGCGTTAAACCCTATTAAGGTTTATAATAATTTAAAAGATGAAAGATTAAATATTTATAAAGAACAAAAAGGAAAATCAGGTATTTATTGTTTAATCAATATTATAAATGAGAATTGTTATATTGGAAGTTCAATAAATTTGGCTTCTAGAATGATAAATTATCTTAATAATTCTAATTTGAAAAGTAGACAAAATGATAATATGCCGATTGTAAAAGCTTTACTTAGATATGGTCAATCAAATTTTACTTGTTTAATTTTAGAGTACGTTAAACCGGAATCTTTAGCTATTAGAGAAACTTTTTATATCACACACATAATTCCTTATTACAATGTGTTAAAAGTGGGCGGCTGCATTACCTTCGGTACAGCAAGGAAAATGGACCATAGGTCCATTTTCCCTCCCTCTTCTTTAGGTTATAAACATACAGAGGAAACCAAGAAGTTATTATCTCTTTTAGCTAAGAATAGAACACATTCTGATAAAACTAAAAGTTTAATAGCCAAGGCTGTAGCTGGTGAAAATAATCCTTTTTATAATAAAAATCATTCTATGGAAACCAAAGTAAGAATTCTCGAAGCTAAATCATCTTATCCTGTTTATTTATATAATTCTTTTAAGGAATTGTTAGTTATTTTTCCTTCAGCTACTACTTTAGCTAAATTAATAAAAGCAAATCAGCCTACGTTGGTTAATTTTATTAAAGACTCCCAAATATTTAGAGGTGAGTGATACTTAACTAATGTTCCTTATAATATAAGTGATAAACCTAATATAGCTAATTGACAGTCAAAACAATGTGAAGAGTTAATATTAAATATTAAGTATAGTAGTCATATTATAAAAGCTATATTTGTTTACGATGATAATAAAAATTTTGTATATAAATATGACGGAGTAATGGCTGTTCAAAAAGATTTAAAAATAAGTCATTGTACTGTAAAAAATTATGCTAAGATAGGTGGCACATATAAAGGGTATATATTTAGTTATGAAAGATTAATAAATAGTGGATAAAGCCCGTCTTAATGAATATATTTTTTTTGTATCGGGGGTAATTTTAGCGAATGCATCCTTAGATATTGCGTTCCACGATACGGGTTTTACTCTTTTATTTGGATTAAGTTTTACTGAATCAGATAAATCTAGATTTAGTATTAACAATGACAACAATTTAAGGGATGATAAAAATAATTATAATGAATACCTAAAAATGTTTTGAGTTGGGTTGATGGATGGTGATGGAAGCATTCAAGTAAACCATTGACGTAAACAATCATTACAATATAGATTAATAATTAAATTATCAAATCCGGGGACGCGACCCGAGGAACGAGGGGGGAGCGTTCACGGATGGCGTCTTAAATCTAATTATAATATGTTAATTGAAATAGCCAAAGTAGTAGGTGGAACAGTAAGGATTGCAGGTAAAGGTGAAGATGTTATTTGAGTAGTAAATAGAAAGCAAGAAGTAGAAGAAATCATAAAAATTTATGATTCTTATCCACCTTTAACTTCCAGAAAAATCTGTCAACTTGCATTCCTAAAAACATGTTTAACTCAAACTTCAGTTGAAACTTATTTATTAAATAGAGACTTAAAATACGATAAACAGTTAACTATTATAAAATCTAATATTGAATTTAAGATACCTACTTACTTCAAGGGGTGATTATCAGGTTTTATAGAAGCTGAGGGTTGTTTTTCAATAAGAAAATCTAATAACCATTCTTTTTCAATAGGACAAAATGATGATTTTTACTTAATGGATGCTATAAAACAGTATTTTGAAGCATCGAATCAAGTTAGAAATCCTTATGGAAAATTCTATTCTTTAGAAGTGTATAAAAAAGAGGTATTATTAAAAATAATTACTCATTGTACTAATTATTTTTTATTAGGTGAAAAATTAGAGTCATTAAAAAAATTTAAATCAAAACTTCTTTAGTATGTGTCGTGTGGTCATGCCACCATGAAAAATTTAATACGTTTTTCGGTAAAATAAATCTTATTTTGCTAACGGTGGAGAGCTTATATGTTTTCTTAACGCGGAAAATCTGATAAGGCTATTTAAGATAGTTTTATTCATATAAGCAAATACCGTGGAAACCAAAGCTAATAATAATATCGAATCCGCGTGCAACGGCACGCGGATTCAGCAATTTATTAGTAAGTAGAATCCGTAGAGACTAAACGTGGCAGTCGAAAGTTTATTAAGTTAAACTAGTAGATAAGTTATAGTCCAACCCCCCTCCTTTATAAGTAGCTATATTTTTATATACACTCATTAAAAAGGGATAAACAAGGTTTAATAGGGCGCCCACCAGCTCCGCTGGTGGGCGCCTTATCCTTGTTTTAATTGACATACTATAATAATAATAATTTATTTAAATATTATCCCTTAGTGTGTTTCTTAATTTTATTAATTATTGATTCTTTATCCAAATCTTTATCGTATTTGTACTCTACCAAAGAGTATTCAAAAGAATATAATATAGATTACGGTGCTAACATTAATAAATTTTTATCTGAAAAAAGTGAAATAGAGTTTACTAATTATATTGAACAATTCTTCGTAGGATTATTGGAAGGTGACGGTACAATTTCTGTTGATTATATTAGCAATTTAAGTAAACGTGTTAGAATAGTTATTGCATTAAAAAATCTAGAAGATAACAGATTTATGTTAGATCTTATAGTAAAATATATTGGTGGAAGAGTTGCCATTGAACGCAGCAATAGATATGTAACATGATATGCTACAAATAAAACAGATCTTGCCAAAGTTTTTGCTATTCTGGCTAGATACCCTTTACTATCTACTAGAAAACAATGTCAATTAGAGTTTGCTATAAATTTTATTAATTCTAATAAAGATATCTCTAAAGAAGAGTTTTGTAGCTTACGTGATAATAAATATAAAAACCAAGAAGCTATGTTAGAGTTTAATAATAAAAATTTTGGTTTACCTAGTTATTTTCCAGCTTGATTTTCAGGCTTTGTAGAAAGTGAAGGTCATTTTAAGTTAGTTAAGTCTGCCAATAATACTATTAAATCTTCTCAGTTTATTATAGGTCAAAATTATGAAAAACATCTTTTGAAAGCTATTCTTACTTATTTTAACTGTGAAGATAGAAAAATAAATTATATTCTTAATAAAGAAGGTGTCACTTACTATAAAATACATTTGGGAGGTGAAAATATTCGTAGTTTATTGGCTTCTCAATTTAACAGCTATCCTTTACTAGGGGATAAAAATACTAAATATATACAATGAGTTAATAAGCATTAGCTTGGGTGAGGAATCATAATTTTAAAAGGTATACGCTTTGGGGTTAATAAGTTATTATTTGTTAATAAAGTGTTGTGCGGTCACACTTCAAAGATATTTTTATAATATCGGTCTTAAAAATTAAACACCCTCTTTATTTTTCAAAGGGTATTTTCTAATACCCCTTTTTTAAAAAAAAAGGGGTCCTTAAGGCTAACGGTGAAGTCTTTTTTATTGATTTAAGAACGGAATCAAACCACAGGTAAAGAAGATAATACCGTGTACGTAGACAAAAAAAATTTTTTTTGTCTATTATGTAGAGACTAGACGTTGTGTTTTATATTAATTTTTATTAATATTATTAAAGATATAGTCCGAGCCCTAATAAATTATTATTAAAAATAATATAGTAAAAAGGGATTAATCAACTTACTATGTGGTCGCTCAAATGGGCCATAATAATTCATCTTCAACTAAGTATTATTATGCAACTGACTGTATGCTGGAAACTATATTATCTGGGGATTATTTACTGTTTATTAATATGTTTTATCTTTACAAATTAGATGTTAGTAGGAATAGGAGATACTCCTGTCTTTTAAACAGTCAAAACAATGACACCCCTATAGATTCTGAATCTATGAATATACAATCAGCAGAAAACTGTAAAGGATTCCCAGAGACTGTACGTCAGTTATCAGATACAGAAGATTATAAATTTTGAAGTTGATTTGCAGGTATTATAGATGGGGATGGAAATTTTGACATTCGAATCAATTCTACTGGTAATCAAAGAGTTCTTAAACAAATTAGAATAAAATTACATAATAGGGATGTTAGAATATTAACACGTATACAAAATTATCTCCATCTCGGAAGAGCTGATAAAAATAAGCCTTATTCAACGTATATAGTTTCTACTAAAGAAAGTATGATGCATATTCTTAAGAATATCAATGGCTTAATAAGAGTTAAAGTACCTGGTTTTAAAGAGGCTTGTAGTTTATATAATATAGAATATATTGAAGCCAATTATAACATAGGTTTATACGATCCCTATTTTGCAGCCCTAGTTGATACTGATGGAAGTATAGTCTTTAATTATGCAGGTAATAGAATAGAATGTAATTTAGAATTTCAATACAATGCGTATACATCTAAATTAAATTTTAATAATACCATATTAAATTGCAAACCAACTATTCTTATGCGTAAAAAATCTTCTAGTTTAGGAGGTTCTAAAGACTTCGCATCTATCGCATTTAAATTTAAAAATGTTAATAGTATGCTATTTATATATGATTATTTTATGCATAATAGATTATCTGCGAAGCCGGTGACATGAAATCGGCCGGTGACATGAAATTTTATACCATCGCCCCTCGAGTTTATTCCTTTTAAGTTTATGTTTATTGTATTATAGGTTTATTTTCTATGAATATGAAACCAGCAGGAAACCAACAGGTAAGTGTTTTACCCTAGTAGGATCCCCAGAGACTTGTGCGTCAGTTATCAGTCGGCGTGAAGAGCCGTAAAAAAAAATTTAATGCTATTTATTTTATGAATAATAGATTATATTCTGAGAATAAAAATTTATAAAAGGAAAATTTTTATATTGTGAGGTAACAAATTTAGTCGTGTATAGTTTATACTATAAATTATAGTATACTATACACAACCATCACTAAAGCCTTTTGGTAGCGAGGATAAGATTCAGGTGGCGGGCTGTCATGCAGCTAAGTCGAAGCACCGGGCTAGCAACCTAACTTGTTAAACTTCCCAATGGACGATCTAAGTTATAACCAAACGGCCGGAAGTCATTAAGTGCAAACTTTAGTCGCGGATATGAAGTAAGTAATAGCTAGATATTCGACGGGACTTCCAGGTTTAATAAGACTGGAATGATCCGACTGGTTGAATAGATATATGTCAGCCCTGGTCTCCAAATTCGTCTAGCAGACTGATCTATGAATAATTGAATTAAGAGATGTATAGTATTGTGGCAGTTGGAAAGTTCTGCAAAAATTTAATGGAAAATGAGAAGTAGTTCCGCTATCTAATAATCCGATCTTTGTATTTCTACTGGACAACAGGTATCTACGTGTATGCTTATGGAGTTACCCGTTGATTAGATTTCCATTTAGTGGCTCCACTCAAAAATTAAAAAAAAAACAGCTAACAAAACAATAATTAATATATATAAAAAAAATTTAGACCCTTATTTTGTAACAGGGTTAATAGATGACGTGGGGTCATTTATGATTAGAGTTGTAAAAGCTTCAAATTATCGCTTAGGTTGATCAATCCATCTTATATTCCAAGTCGCACTTTCCAACGAAAAAGATGAGGGTTTATTAAACCTTATTCAAAATTACTTTGGCGTAGGAAGTGTTTATAAGACAGGAACTAGGTCTAGTCTGACGTTAAAAGTTTCGTCAGTAAAAGATTTGGTTTCCGTTATAAAACATTTTGATAGATATCCTTTGATCACTAATAAGCTCGCTGACTACCTTTTGTTCAAAGAAGTTGTATGCATAGTACAGCGAAAAGAACATTTAACTCTCGAAGGTCTTGAAAAGGTAGTAGCAATAAAAGCTTCAATTAATAAAGGCCTTCCAGACGAATTAAAAGCAGCTTTCCCTTATATAATTCCAGTTAAGAGATCTTCTTTAGCTACACTTCCCGCATTAGAATCTAAAAAAATCTTGGATCCGCATTGGTTATCGGGGTTCTCTTCTGGCGGAAATTGTTTTTTTGTAGATCGTATTCCTTCTGTGGCTTATAAAACAGGATTTAAATTGGAATTCAGATTTCAATTAACTCAGCGTATTCGTGAAGAAGTTCTTATGAGAAGTTTAGTAGAGTATTTAGGGTGTGGAAATCTTTATTTCAGAGGAGAAATTGTCGATTTTGTAGTTAATAAATATTCTGACTTAGAAAGTAAAATTATTCCTTTTTTCAATAAATACCCTATAGTTGGAGATAAATTCCAAAATTTTTTGAGACTATCTGAACTAATTAAAGAAAATAAATATCTGACTCACACCGAAGGTGAAGTGTTAGGTCAAGATATAAAAAAAGTAGAAAATAACAATAAGGCGCCCTTTTCTTTTAAAAGAAAATGGCGCCCATTACCTTCGGTACAGGGTGTGGGAGGGTCTCCGGCTTATTTTAAAACGGTTAAGTCTAAAGACCCTAACAGTCCTTGTGGAATAGTCACGAACTTTCATAATAAGTTTAATTGTTCGGAATTAGCTAACTCAAACATTACATTCGAGCTCATTAAAAGTGTATTAGGGGGTAACCTAGATGATTTTGATAAAGTAATGAATAAGCATATTTTTGAACAGCTAAAGTACTTAGCTGACAGCGCCCCTCTCATATTTAACGACCTTCCTCTGAAAGGTCTTGAGCTTTTACGTTTTACGTTTAATGTGGGTCCTACCTCTCAAATAACTTTAAAAAATAGAATTTCAATTAAGGGGGGCGTATATATATGAACTCATGCTGAGACAGGAGAGATAAATGTGGGATCTTCTGTAATGTTAGCCAATCGATTACGATGTTATTATCTTGCGAGGGCTGAAAGTGGGAGACTAGGAGATAGACCTATAGAATCGGCCATAAAAAAATACGGGTTAGGACAATTCCGGCTAAAATTATATATCCTTACTCCCGATATCATAAATCTAATTTATCCCGAGGGATTAGAAAGTGATATAATTTCTAATAAGGAATATAAGTTTAGAATGGGTTTAGTTGTTAAAGTTTTGGAGCAAATGTTTATTTTACGTTACAACCCGACTTTAAACGAGCTTAAAATTGCAGGGTCAATTGTAGGTATTGATCGGTAAGATCGTTGAAAAACTTGTTACCTCTTTGATAAAAAAAATCTACAATTAATATATATAGCTAATAGTCGTGTTCATTTAAACGAAATCCTTAAGGTCGGTAAAATTGTGTTAAATAGAGGGGAGCTGTACCTTAGTCGGTTTTTGATCAGAGATTCTGATGAGCTATTACAAGCTGGCTATACCCAGAACTTGATTAGTGAGGAGGCTATATTTAAACTCGTGCAAGAAGCTAAAATATTACAGTATTCTGAAGGAAATCGTGGGGTCGCAGCACGTTCGGTTGAGCTTAGAATGGAAGGTACTGATAAATGGCTTTCCCTAAATCAGAAGCAGTAAGATATCTTTTACCTGAGTTTCCTAAAGTATCTATACCATCTTTAGGGAAAGCAATTAAATCAGGTAAACCTTATTATTCTAAATATTATGTAAGAGAAAAATAAAAGGGAAATTTATCTTGCTCTCTAATTATACGAATGGTTTTATTAAGATTTATGGGTCATCAAGCGATAAAAAAAGGGGGGGGGGGGTTTTAGTGCGCAAGCTACGCGGTAGCTTGTCAATTTAGACTGGGAAAATGCATACCTCTTTATACTTTGGCGCCACTCACGAAGTGGGTGGCGCCTTCGCGAGGTTTTAAGTTTTGAACAGAGTAAGCTTGCTCAATACCTCCTTCAAAAGGAGGAGAGTTACTAAAATTAAACCTTTTATAGTGGCGGCCGGCTTGCGAAGCACTGCCGGCCGCCCTCGAAAATATAAAACATCGCCTAGAGATAGTGTAGAGCATAAAATATATTCAGACTTTATGATAGATTGAATTAAATATGAGAATCCTTTATGGTATAAAGTTCCTTTTGTTAGTAAATATCTATCATACAAAGATAAATAGTATTATTATTACTGATAAAGATACAGTCCACAATTTATACTGTTTGTATAACTTGCATTTCCTTGCCCTCGCCAACTATATTTATTTAGTGGCGGTTGGGCCGTTCTTAGATAATATTTTTAATAAGAATTTTTTTAATTTACTGTTTAAGGTAAATAAAGCTTACCCTCCAATTACTAGAAAAACTAATTATAAACCTTTTTATAATATTTCTTCTAAAGCTTATTATTCATCTAAACCTGATCTTGCGGTTTTCCCCTTAGATTCATCTATTACCTATGAAAATTCTTTAAAAAGTAGACACGATATTTGTTTTAATTATAGAGATTTAAGAGGAGTTTATTTATGAACTTCTAAAACAACTGGTAAACAATATATAGGTAGTTCTAGAAATTTAAGTTTGAGACTTACAGAATATTTTAGAGAAGGTTATTTAACTCTCCAAAGTGGAAGAGGGAGTGTTATTTGTAGAGCTTTACTAAAATATGGTCATGAAGACTTTTCTTTATCTATTATTAGTTTAGGTGGTTCATTAGAAAATATTAAATATTCTTCTGATAATCTACCTGATTTTGTGATATTAGAACAAAATTATCTAGATAGGTATCCTATGGAATATAACGTTAACAGGGTAGCTAGTTCTAAGTATGCATCTCTAGGTGTTTCTGTTAATAAAGGTGAGGCCAATGCTTCATATAATTTAATAGGTGAAGAAGCTTTTGTATGAGATAGAATTCATTCTGAAGAATTAAAAGCTCGTTTATCTAAGACAAGGGGAAAAATTTCATTTTATATTTATTCTAGAGATAGTTTTGAACTCGAGGTTATTTTCCTTAGTTCAAATAAACTAGCAGCTTTTTTAAAAATTAATCCCGCTGTAATTAAGAAAATTACAGAGCTGATAGAATTATCAGAACACTCTGCTATAAGATGTAAAGATTTTATTATAACACTTAAGCCTATTGATTCTGAAATTTTATCTAATAACTTGTACGCTTTATTCAATTTTGATCTAGATAGAGAAAAATTGGAAAGAAAAAAGGGTAAAAGAAATATTACCATATATGGATTTAACCCTGAGACCAAGGAATATAAAATTTGACTTTCTAAGGGAGAATGTTTAGAAGAGTTAACGGGATACTATCATACAAATGTTAGAACTATTAATAGAAGAATAGATAAAGATTTTACATATAAAGGTTATTATTTACAAACTAAGCCTTTTAATGAAAATAATTAAGTATGTAATTAGGTAGAGGTGAGCCAGTCCTGCTAATTATTATTTGTGCGAATTATAAATTAATAATTTTGTTCGCAGGCTAGGAAAAAATTTTTATTTTATTTTATTTCATTTCGTGATGTGAAATGTTCAATTAAGTAAGTATAAATTTTCGCATTTCCACTACGTATTATCCATGGGAGCTGTATTCGCTATGTTCGCCGCATGATACTATTGAATACCAAAAATGTTAGGACTAACTTATAGCATATCTCTTTCTAAAGCCCAATTCTGACTTCTTTTCATAGGGGTGAATGTTACTTTTTTCCCTTATAGTTAATGTTGGGGGCCTACAATAGTAATTTTGTAGTGTAAAAGGAAGATATAATAATCTACCTTAAAAACTTGGCAAATTGCTAGAAAGAGGTACAATTATATACATAGATATTACAACCAACTAGCAGGCAATCTTTCTTCGGCAAAAAAAATATAAAAAGCCTATAGTTTTTTAATCGATTTAAGTCGCTTCAACGACCATACGCCAAGTACCCTTATTATTAGTTAAGTTTTAATTCTAAGAGGTTAAGGGCGGCAGCGCCTATTTCATAGGCGCTGCCGCCGTTATTAAACGAGGAGGCGAGGTACGAGCCGTTCGTACCTCGCCTCCTCGTCTCCTCGCTTCTCTTTTAAGTAGTCCAGCCCCCTCTTTTTTTTTTATTACTACTAAACAATTAAATACTTTTATATTAAGGGTAGTGATATGATCTAAGTATATCTGAAAAGATATATATATTTGCTAATAAGCGTTAATTTTATTCTTAAACTAATCTTTTCCAATTTTTTTTTTAGTTAGTGCCAGTAGCTTGAGTCATAAGGTAAAAAAAATTGGCACATCAGCAGCAAGGAGTCGACGTTTATACTCTACGACATCAATAGCCTCGAATCTCGATGAAAAACCCCTTGGGTTTGCTTCTTTAGAACTGGGATATGAAGAAATCAAATTTAAATATATAGCCTCTAGCCCACTTCTAATGCGAAGTATAATGCTGGGCTGCTTCGTTGCTGAAGAAGAAAAACATATTTTTAGATTAAATCAAATTAGGTATTTTCACACAAACCCTCGCAACTTAAACAATAAGGAGAGTAGTTTATATAAATCAGAAACTTTAACTGTTACACAAAAGGTGCTTAGTTCAAATAAAATGAATAGTAGTTCTACAGATCTAGACGAGGGCACCCGCTACGCGGGTGCCCTCCTTAAAAAAAGTCTGTGAATACAGACAAGCACCAGTCAAAGCTTTTAATGGTCCTATTTTGGCTACATGTTCTAACTATTTAGATTTAAAAGCCAGAACTCTTTTTTTGGGCGATTTAGGATCATCAGGGGGTATTTATTTAATACGATACAAACATAATCCTTTTGTTTATTATATAGGGCGAACTGCTGAATTTCGGCAAAGATTTAATAATCACATTAAACGAGCTCAACTTAAAGATAAGGGAGGAAAACAGACGCATAGCGTCTGTTTTCCTCCGTCATGTCTTTGCTGCATTAGTGGGATGAGAAAATTTTGATATAAACATCATAGAAATATGTCCAACAAAAGCACAAGGTTTAAAAGAAAATTATTATCTACAAGAGTATTTACCATTATTAAATTCTGCCTTTATTTCTCGCACCACTGAACATAAAATATTTGCAACTTTAACTAGCATATTAGAAAGTAAAAAGCCAGCAGGTAGTCTTGAAAAACCCTATACTAGAAGACAAATTTGAATCTATAAGTTTAAAGATTCAACTATATTACCCGAAGGAGTTGAGTATGCTAATGTAAGTAAAGCAAGATTAGCTACAGGAGCAGGCCCTCAAACAATTAAAAAATATATAGATACAAACGTTCCCTTGCGCAAGCGGGATCAAGAGGTTTTTTATTTTATTCTAAACCTATAATAGATTTTTATTTAACTCTTAAACTGGTAAAGGAGTCTTCTGCCAATTTAAATATTGATCACAGTGTAGCTAAGAAAGTTTGAGTATATGAGCAAGGAAGTCAGGGAATAAGCTTAGTTAACTCTAGTCCTATGAGTTCTCGTATGGCTACCACTAAATTCTTAGATATTTCTGATAAAGTGTTAAATTATTATATGGATTCTTCTAAACCAGTAAAAGCTGGTTATTTTGTCTTTAGTATGCCTTTAAGTATGGAAGAAATTATAAATCTGGAGCGATATATTCTTTCTAATCCAACTGTACTTAAAGTAGTTAAGGTGTGAGCTTACAACGCGAAAACTTTGGAGTCAGTAAATGGTTCACCATTTCCAAGCATAGGGAAAGCTGCCAAATATTATCATATTCTGGATAATAGAATAGTTAGACATTTAGATACGGATCTTGCTACTATTCATGATGGGCAGTGAATTTATTTTTTTACTAAGGAAATTAGTAAAGAAAAGAGAATTGCCCTAATCAAAAATATGAACAAAGCAGGTAATGTACACCAAAACGTGTGAGTATATAAAAAATTAAATGGTAAGTATACTTTATTAGATAATAACCAACCCTTTAAATCTAAACTTAAGGCAGCGGAGGCTTTAAATATAAGCTCTCCTACTGTAAAGAAGTACCTTGATACTCATTCTTGTTTTAGTGAATTTTATTTTTTTTCCTCCCCTCAGGTCCAGATCCCCTAGGCAACCTCTCATGGGATGGGCTGAGTGTAGCACCTGGTATTTTTGCCAATTTAAAAATATATAGCTTATGCTATATATAAAAAAAAAAGTATGGACAAATAAACTATTTTTTTTGTTTTACTGTGCAGGTGTAAATTAGATTAGAAGAATTACAATTAGCGCTTATTGCGCGATAAAAAAAAAAGAAAAAAAAAATTTTTTTCTATAGCTATCCTAAGCTTCGCTAGACTACTAATATGGATCCTCACTAGAGGGCTGTATAGAGTCAAAGCTTAAGCTACTTACGTCAAATAATAAGTAATCTTATGATTTCTCCGTCCGGGTGTATACAAATTAACAAATAAAAATGATCCTAGCCGTTTTTATATTGGAAGTTCCAATAACTTAGCTAGGAGAATTAAGGAGTATGTCCAATTAACTAAATGTATACGTAATCCACATTCATCTTCAGAATTAGAAATTTCTAAAACACCGGCAATAGACTGAAGTTTAGATTTTCTATTTCTAACTACTCCTCAACTATCTTTAGTTTATGAGCAATATGCAATAATAAAATTTAAACCCACTATGAATGGTTATTTTAAAGTTGTTCCTCGTGTAAACCCACTATGAGGGAATAACCTAGATAATGCTATTGAGGTTATTAGTAAGGGCGGCAGCGCCTATTTCATAGGCGCTGCCGCCGTTATATTTATTTCCTGAAGGTTCTGAAGGCTATGCCCGATTTAAAGTATTCCTAAACACTTTTCAAATAGCTAATAATTTAACATATGAAGTTGAATATGCTGATTCTACATATTATTGTTCCTTAGTTTTTGTATACAATAAAAATTCACCGAATAAAGATCCTATTGTTTATTCTTCTATTAATAGAGCTCTAAAAGGATTAAAAATCAGTTATAGTACTTTATTAGATTACATTAATAATAAATATATCTTGGAGTCTAATATTATTTTATCTTTTGAGCCCTTATTATGAGACAGTTTTTCAGAATACCGTGAAAAAGCGTCAGGTGACAGTAAATTGCGTAAACATATTATCCTTTTTAATCAAGATAATGAGGGAGCTTATGAGTTTAAATCTGGTAGAGAAATGGCTAGATTTTTCAAAGACCCCCATCCCCGGCTAAAGCAGGGGATGGGGGTCCGATGGAAAATTAGCCAGAGCTGCGATTGCCAAAGGAGAATACCGTGACTTTTTACTTAGACCCCCTTTTTTTTTATAAAAAAAAGGGGGTCCTTAAAGAAGTATCGTATCGTAAAGCAATTTATGTGTTTGATTCTAATACACATGAGTTAATCAAAAGCTTTGATAGTATTACTAAAGCTATGAAATATGCTAAAGTTAATTTTTACACATTAAAAACCTTGATCGATAGTGGTAATCCTTATATAGGTAAAATATATAGCTACCAAGAAAAAATAGAAAAAAAAATATAATTTTTTTCAATATATCGCGTACGCAAAATAAAAATGCAACATTTCTTAGGACTGCAGGGTATGCCGAGGCGTATTAGCGATTACCCTGATGCTTTCACCGGTTGAAACGTAGTTTCTAGTTTCGGATCAATAATCTCAGTAGTAGCTGCTGCATTATTCCTATACATAGTTTACGATCAATTAGTAGCCGGAAAAGCATCTAGCCGTGATCCCTGAGTTATTCCAGCTCCTATGAGCGACAGCCTACAAATCCTATTAAACAGAAGTTACAGTAGCCTGGAATGAGCATTAAACTCGCCACCAAAACCTCATGCTTTCGTGAGTCTTCCATTACAAAGTAGCCTTTTTCAATAAATTTGCCTTTAGAAATTAATTTCTAAAGGCAAAACCAAAACTACATCATAATTGCTTAATACTGAAATCCCGACCATTGATCCCCTTTTTTTTCGTAACAGGATTTATATATGGTCTGCCTGTGAAACCTGGCGGTACTTTTTTTAGGGGGGGGGGGGGTTCGTAGGGAGGGACCTCTTAACAATAAAGGACCCCCCCAAATTATTTGTGTTTTGTCTTGGGGGTCTTGCATTTTTATTGTTCTAACACCTATGAGGACCCCAAATATATATATTTGGGGTCTCTTACACAAAGTGTTCGTAAGGGGGGTAGGGGAAAGGAGGTACGAGGTAGGAAAAAAATGAAGGGATACAAGTCTTGTATCCCTTCATTATTTCCTTCGAGGGTAGGGGGGGGGAGGAGGGGGGGTGTAGGGTCCCAACGAAGTAAGCTCTCCGCTTAACGCTTTCCTTTTTATTTATACAACAAAAAAGTACGTAAAGTAAAGCATAGGGAAAGCAACCCGGCCTTACTTTATTATATTGGCCTGCAAAAAAAGGCGGAGCATAAGCAATAAATTATAGCTTCGTTTATAATAATAAAAGCTAATAATAATATTAAGCTAAAAAAAGGTGTTAGTGAGGTATTATCTTACCGTTTACACAATAAATATATACTCATATCTAGTTGTATCTGGTTAGCTTTATCTTAGCATATAAATATAAGGTAACACTTATTTCTTACTTTATAATATAAGCTCTTATTTTATTAGCTTCCTTTTATTTAAGCTAATAAAATAAGGAGCTACGCTGCAATAAAGTAAAGCACCGCTAAAAAAGAGTAATAAGTAATATAAATACAAAGGCCTGCGGTGCTGGCTCTAAAAAAAAACTATAAGTAGCCTATACGACCGGCCGATTTCATAGCCAGGTAATTTATTACTTTAGCTCGGCTAGGGTTTTACTTTTAGAGGGGTCTCCTTCTATAACTTTTTATTTAAAAGTGTGCTTTCTTACTTTGGTTTCTTATTTTTTTCACCAGCCTTCCTTTTTAATTTATTATTTTTCATCCTGCCTTAGCTTCGGTTTTACCTTTTTAATGCCGAAGGTACTAAAAGGTAAAACCAAGTAAGAAAGCGGGTATACCTCAAAAAACTATTTATATCTAGCTAAGCTTTGTCGGCGGCTCCATCCAAGGAGGGATATCCTTCGAAAAGTAGCGAGCGTCCTAGCTTCGCAGTATAAACCTAAGGACAGTAGAAGGGGGGAGGCTGCTTCTAACACCTATGAGGACCCCAAATATATATATTTGGGGTCTCTTACACAAAGTGTTCGTAAGGGGGGTAACTAAAGTAAAAAAAAAGCGCTGCTTTTTCCTTTACCTCTGGTTAGAGAGTTAAGCTACAGAAAAAAACGCCATAAGCCGGCTACGGATCGCCTGATTGTGAAACCGATCGAGCGGTCAGCTAAACCAAAAGGCACGGACCTCTTAACAATAAAGGACCCCCCAAATTATTTTTTGTCTTGTTCTAACACCTGGACCCCCATCCTACGTAGGATGGGGGTCTAGGTGTAAGGGGGGGTATAAACTAAATGGGAAAAAGGGAAGGATATCCGTAGGACGGCTTCAAAAGTAAAGTATACTTGAAAAATTTAAAATAAGTTCGGCTCTATCTTTTTAGTCTGAGCAATTACTTATAATAGTTATAAAACTAAGCGCTAAAAAATAAAAAATGTATTTTTTATTTTAATTGCTTCGGCCACCGAAGGTGAGGGAGCTGTTTCTAATAAGAATTAAGTTTTCCTTACCTAAGTAAGGCTTTTCGCTTTTTTTAGGTATTCCTATTTTTGGGATTATTCAAATAAAGGGGGGGGGGGGTAGCTCAAATCTCTTACGAATGTAAGGGTTAAAAAAAGTAAAAAAGGGTGTACCAGTTTTATTTTATTGTAGTTTTTACCTTTTGGTTTATAACCTCCAAAGGTAAAACCCAAAAGGTGAAGCAGAGCAGCTAGAGCGATTAATATTTTTACATCAGAATTATTATTATTATATATATAAAGAGTCGGTATCTTATTTAGGTGCGAATTTACTTTAGTTTGCCTAAAGTAATAACTTACTAAATAGGCGTAAACGCTCTACCATTACTATTACAGTTCCTACTTAGAAAACCCAAATTATTTTATAAGAAGGAGCAGAGGGAGAGTTGCTTTTAAGCCTAAAAGGTGGCTGGACTACTATTATTTTAGGTATAGGTAAATAAACTGCTCTATATGAATTTTTTTATTTATTTGTACCGGGAGACAAAAAATAAGGGGGTCGCTTGGTAACACCTATGAGGACCCCAAATATATATATTTGGGGTCTCTTACACAAAGTGTTCGTAAGGGGATAGAAGAAGGTCCCTCACCTCTTTTTTTCCGTAAAAAAAATATATTTTATTTTTGTGCCGAAGGCAAGGGACCCCTCGGTTGGGAGTAAATTATATTTGGGTTCTTGGTGTTTTATTACGGAAACAGCGGTATCGATTTTATTTGTATATTAAATAATAATAATATCTGGAACGCTACTTATATTTCGTCAAGAGTAAACCGTTTTTAAACAAAATAAAAAAAAAAATTAGGTTTAATGAGGCTTTTCTCAGCTAACCTTGAGGTGCTTGTTCCTCGACCTGTCTACCAGCTTGCTGGCTTCTTACTAAGGCATAAGGCGGTCTGTAGCGTGTCGGTTTGGTAACAAAAGTTATAGTTATCTATATTAGCACTAAAACAAAATTTTGGGTTCAAATTTTACTTTTTATAACTATAAAAAAAAAAAAAAAAAAAAGCGCGTAGCGTTCACACATATATATATAAAAAAAAAAAAATGATTAATTTAATTTATTTATCAATATTAGAAATAATATTTATACTGGTGACACTTTTAATATGTGTGGCACTTGTAACAGTAGCTGAAAGAAAAACAATGGGTAATATGCAGAGAAGATTAGGTCCTAACTCAGTAGGTTTACTTAAAATTAAGTGGGTTGCGGAACAAAGTTTTGTTCCGCAACCCGCCTCTTTTAAAAGGTCATACCATAGTATAAATGACGATAAAGTAATAGACGAATTGTATCGAAACAGGAAAGCTCCTGTGAAACCCTTCCAAGATAAAATTGTAAGTGTATGTAAAGATTTATTATCTCCAACTGCTCTTAGCACATTTTTTAAGTATTTCAAAGGTCAAAGCGGAATTTATATGTTTACATATAAAAGTAATCCTAACATTTATTACATTGGCAGAGCTAAGGATTTCCAAAAGAGATTTAAAACTCACCTTAATGTTAATTTAAATGATAGATTCCATACATTTGCGAATACTGTGGGTTGAGATCAATTTTAATTCTCAATTATCGAAATTTGTATCTTAGCTATGCACCAAGAAAGGGAAGACTATTATTTATTAAAATACTTACCTTTGTTAAATACTATATTTAAAAGTAATTTAAATGATACTCAAACTTATGATTCTCTCTACGAAAACTTAGACAAATACAGTCCAACTTCGAAAATAAATATAAAGGTATTTCTATTTATCTCTATTAATATGTTAATGGACAACTTAGTGCCCAAGTAGTAATAGATTTAGTAGTATTAATGAGCTATCTAAATACTTAGGTGTTGCTAGATAAACTCTAAGTGTATATTTAAATACATATGTTCCGTTTAGAAATAATTTAATTTTAACTAATGAGATAGAATCTTTTTTTTCAGATAAATTAATTAGTGATGCTATGCAAGGATTGGAGTTAAACCATAATATCGCTAAAAAGGTATGAATATACTCTATAAAAGCCGATGGTACCATAGTTAAAACTATGTATGAATCTATAGGTGCAGTAGCTAAATTATTAAATGTAAATCACAAAATTATAAATATTCATCTTTATAATTGAATAAAAGGAGGAATAGATGGTCATTATCTATTTAGTAGTGAATTAGATAGTTTAGAGTTAGAAAAATTAATGGAAATATCAGAAAATTTAATAACTTAAAAGTTTGAGCTTATGATGCTTTAACATTAGAATTATTGTCAAGTTATTTTAGAAAAAAAGTTGCTTACTATTTTAATGTAGATTACAGATCTATATTAAATCACCTGGACACTAAATTAGCCACTATAAAAGATGGAAAATTAGTCTTATTATTTAGCAAGGAGTTAACCCAGCTAGATAAATAATCATTCTTAAACAATGTTCAAAAAGCAACTAATGAAACTACTGCTGTATGTGGCGGCGGTGCTCCGCACCGTCGCCCTATAAAAGTGTTAATGGTAAATTTATACCAATAGACACAAATAAACCTACTTATAGTTCTAAACTGTTAGCATCTAAGGAATTAAAAATGAGTACTAAAACAATTAGTAAGTATTTAGATTCTAATAAAAGTTATAAAGGCTAAAAAATAAAAAATACATTTTTTATTTTTTAGCCCTATACTTTTATAGTATATTTAAAGGATAATAAATAAATGGTCATATTAAGGGTAAGGAGTAAGAATCTTTATTAGGCCTCAAAAAATAAATTAGAGTTTAATGCTCTTTTTATTAAACCATCAAATTGACAGGGAAGCCTTAAAGCTATTTCGACTAAGTGAGTTAAGTAATTAATTCATGGCTCAGTTAAGGACTAGGGGTATAGTGAAACAGGGAATAGATATACGAAAGTAAAATAGGTGATCTGCAGCCAAGTGCCTTATAAAAAGTATAAGGTATACAGTTCATCGACTAAACGTTGGTTGGATTAATTATTTAATGGTTAATATTTAAGACATAGTCAGACCTTACTTGAAAAAGTACAGGGTATTATTTTATAAGGCGGGGACACCACTCAAAGGCAAAACTAGTTTTGTCCTTAGTGTTGTCTTTGTAAAAAAGCAAAGGTAGGTGAGGCTGCTTCTTACGAAGGGGGGGGGGGACAGCCCTCCTTTTAGCTTCCCTTTTATAAGATAATATCCGTTAAATAGATAATGCGCTTTTTTAGGGGTAAAAGCGTTTTATTTAGGGATAAGGCCCCTAACTTTACCTGTATTATAATAGTTTTTTATAAATGGTTAAAAGGGGAGATTCGTATTATGGACTTCTTCAAGCATTTGCCGATGCTCTAAAATTATTAATAAAAGAATATGTAGCGCCTACACAAGCTGATATTATTTTATTTTTTTTAGGGCCAATGATTACATTGTTTTTTTCATTACTTAGCTTTTCAGTTATACCGTTTTCTCCCTCAGCTGTAATAGCTGATTTAAATTACGGTATACTAGTACTTTTAGCAGTATCATCCGTAGCTGCATACGGAGTCCTTATCGCTGGATTAGGCCCCAAACCCTTAAGATTATTTAATTATAATAAGGGCAAGCTACGCTGCCCGCCTTTTAATGTAATGTGTGTTAACTTACATTTCTTAATTTTTCGTTGGATTATCTTCTTTTGCTTATTCCTATTTTTAGTTACGATATGCGTGTTATTTCCAATTATATTTTTCAAAGGGCAGCCAGAATCGTTACCGATTTTTTCTGCTCTATACTTATTTTATGTCTTTTATCCTATTTATGATGTAGGTCAGCAAAACTTTTGTGAAGCACTTCTATTTAGTGTTTTTATATTACCTGGGGTCACTAACCTTCGTAATACAAAATTGCCAGTTAATAAAGCAATAGCCTATCCACACATAAGTTTTTTCTTACGAAGCCATAGCTCAAATACGAGCCCTGTTGATGCGCTATCTTTACATTTTTCTTATATTAAAGAACTATACAAAGATAGGAAAATATCCGCTATACCTTTTAAAGACTCTCTATTAGCTACTTGTTATAATTGCTTAGATAAAAAGACAAGGTTAGATTTTTTAAAAGAGTGAGGATCAAAAAGTTGTATATACTTAATTATATATAAACACGATCCTCTTATTTATTACATAGGTCGAACTAATCTATTTAAAAGAAGATTTAATAATCACTTTAAAGCAGAATCGGGTACCAAATTACATTTATTTCTAAGTATAGTCGGCTGAGAACACTTTGATGTTTCTATTATAGAGGAGTGTAGTGAAGAAAAACAAGGAGAAAGAGAGAATTATTATTTGCAAAAATATTTTCCTATATTAAATTCTGTTTTTTCTTCATCTTTAACCGAATCTTCAATAAATATTACTTTAAAAAATAAATTAGATGAGTTAAGATCCTCTGTAGTTATTCCTAAATATACAAAAAATATAGCTATTTATGTTTATAAAATAGATGATAAAAGGATAGAAAAATCCTATAAACTATATAATAGTATGAAGGAGGCTAGTCAAGCGTTGAAAATAAATATAACTAGTATAAGTCATTATAGAAATACATCTGTACAATATAGAGGAAAATTGTTTTATACATATCCTATAGTAGACTTCGAGCAGGTATTTAAATCTTCTAAGAAAAATACTCCTCGCTGCGCGCCGCATTAAAAATAAAATATATTTTATTTTTACAGGCGGTCGCGCCGCAAGTGGAGTGGCTTAAAAAATAAAGTTATATCTATAAAAGTTTGATCTTACGAGGCTAAAACTTTAAAAATGATAGAAGGTAGTCCTTTTGAGTCAAAAAATCTAGCATCCAAAGCTTTAGGTATTAATAGGCGAGTAATAGATCTATTTTTAGATTCAGATAAAGGAGTTAAAGGATCATATTTGTATACCCGAGCTTTAACCCATGAACAAATTTAAAAGCTTATTTTAGCAGGTAAAGCTGAAAAATTTAAACTAGGTAACAAAACAAAAATATGGGCGTATAATGCTGAAACTCTAGAGCTAATAAATAACTCAGCTTTACCTAGTTTAAAAGATGTCTCAAATTATTTTAATGTAGATTCTCGAACTATTAATAGACACTTAAACACAAATAAAATTACATTACAAAATAAAATGTTGGTTTATTTTTTCAAAAATCAAATATCTCCTGAATTAATGGATAAGCTTAAAGAAAATAAACCCACTATACCTAGCTATATTCGTTCAGAAGTTTGAGTGTATAAAGTAGATTCCCCACAAGGAAAATTAGCATTAATTAACAATAAACCTTTAACATCAAAAAGAGAGGTTGTAAAAGCAATAGGTATACACAACACTGTTTTAAATAAATACCTAGACACTAAAACGGTGTATCGAAAGATGCTTTTTTTTTTACATATCCTCAGCTTAAATAAGTATAATGTAATCCATACGCATATCGCGGGCTGCCTACGCTACCTTAACATACAGTCGGTTTTTACCTTACCGGCTGGTTATGTTAAATAAGGTGGTTACCCTCGAAGTAGGTCTTGCTTTCCTGGGTAGGGATCGTTCTTTTTAAACCACCGGGTTTAAAACTAAAAATTTAATAATCAAAATATTAGATAAGTACCCCAAATTATGTAATATATAATTTATAATATATTTTGCTAGCTGTAATAGGATTTGGTAATTTTTGTAGTTATTGTTTTTGTTCAGCTAAAGCAATATAATCTTAAGGATTTATTATTAGTCCACCAATTATGATAATAATTGGCAAAATACTGAGTGTATTTCAAGAACTACTTATAGCTTATGGCGTAAGTAAACTTGAAGCGAAGCTTATTTATTGTAAATATGAACGTTCAACGACTAATGGATTAATGTTTAAATATAATAACTCCAACACGAGTGCTCAGGATCTGGATTTTATTTATCTTTCCTACGCGAACAATAAAAATGTTCCATTTTTATTGTTATGGTTTTTTATGGCGACCTTTCTTGGTCTTTTTTTAAGCGAAACTGCAGTGTGATCTTATATAAACCCCCAAAATGTTCCATTTTGGGAGTTCGGATATTTGCTCTTGCTCTTTCTCTTGTTGTTTGCTATTTTCCTTTTTTTTGTGGCTTTTTATTTTTGTCCTATACCCTTTTTTGGAGGGTCTGTGTACGGTGGGGTTTATTAATTATTTAATAAACCTTATTTCCATTAATCCCCACAATAAAAATACCAAACAGAAAACCGATGCACTATTTTTTTATGGCCTGAGCTTTTTTTTATTTAGTTCTATTGTAACTAGTTATTATGTCTATGATCTTTGCATAGCTGCGCATACCTTATTTTTACCTGTTTTTATATATGAACCTTTAGCATTAAAAAAATCCTTTTCTACAGTTAATATGACACCTGTTACTTCGTTAAAAGCTGGCTGTTCTAATGAAGTAAGTAGCTTAAAAGAGGAATTAAAAGCCTTACATTTGCTTTATATAAAAGAGCTAGACCCCCTAAATATAATATTTAGGGGGTCCAGGGATAGAGAAGCTAATAAAAATAAAAATGGTGTGCCATTTTTATTTTTCTGTTCCTTTTGACCGTAATTTAATTCTGGCTACTTGTTTTAATTGCTTAGATTCTAAGAATAAAAGTGAATTCTTAAAAGAGTGAGGATCTAAAGGTTGTATTTATCTTATTGAATATAAATATGATCCTTTAGTGTATTACATAGGTAGAACTACCCTAAGAAGATTTTACAATCATTTAAAAGCTGCTGCAGTGCATTACCTTCGGTACAGCAAGCCGCTGGTAATAAATTACATGTATTCTTGAAGACCCCATCCCTGCTAAAGCAGGGATGGGGTCCGGTAGGTTGAGAGCATTTTAATTTTTCTATACTTGAAGTCTGTTCTCCTGAGGAACAAGGTGCGAGAGAGAATTATTACCTACAAAATTTTTTACCCTTATTAAATACTGTTTTTTCTTCATCTTTCTCTGAGTCTGCTATTTATGCAAGCTTAAATAGTAAATTAACTTCGCTTAGAAATACTCAAGACAGTATTAAGGGTCAACCAATACCTACTTATGTTTATGATATAGATGACAAAAGAATTAGCAAGGGCGTCCCTTTTGGTTATAACCAAAAGGGACGCCTTTATTAAGGGCTGAAAAATAAAAAATGTATTTTAAGGGCGTAGCCCGGCGCCTAATAGTATTTTTTAAGCTAGCTTAAAAGAAAAAAGAGCTAGAGGTACTCTAGGTATATATTTAGATACTAATGTCCCTTTCAAAAATAAATTGTATTTTTCAAAACCAATTCTAGATGTCAAGTCTACATTTGATTTAGTTAAGAGTGTTTCTAAGGGTCTAACCCTTGATAGTAATATAGCTAAAGAAGTTTGAGCTTATGGGGGTCAAACTTCTAATTTAATTCCAGGTAGTCCTTTTATTTCTAAAACTCAACCATCTAATATTGGTCGTAAAGTTATTACCTAGGCGCCCTCTCTCTCCGAGAGAGGGCGCCCTTAGGAACAGGGTTGAAAACCTGTACCCAACACCGAGACCCCAAATATATATATTTGGGGTCCTCATAGGTCTGCCTATGTAATCGGCCGGGGGGGCCGATGAGCCAAATGGTCAAAGAGGAAGGAGTAAGATATTTATTTAGTCGAGAGCTTAATAGTGAAGAAGTAGATAACGGAGGGCTAAAAAATAAAAAAATGTATTTTTTATTTTAATGGCTTTGCCGGTGCCGCCTTAATAGATTCTTATGAAGTGTACAAAAAGTTAATGATATTTAGTTCTGTAAAAAACGAAGATGAGATTTTAAATCTAAATAAAGCAGTCTTCAAAGACAAGTAAAGTTACTACCTCGCCTTTGGTGTTTTATTAGTCACCGTTTTATTCTTAAGGTGGCTTATTTAATATGCTGCTTTTAACAAAATATGGGGTATTAAAATTAGTCTATAATCGCTTTAGCTTATAACTTTCTTTACGATAAAAAAAAACTCACTAGTTCCATACTTTTACTTAATGGTGTTTTACACCTTAGGTTAAAAAAAAGTATAAATAAGACTAGGCTATGACATAGTCTGAACCATCTTGCGAAAGATGGTTGAAAATTTAAATGATTTTCAATTAACACAATTGGATCGGCGAATAGCAAATATGCATTCATAGGATCTATTAGAAGTACTGCTCAATTGATCAGTTATGAACTTGTACTAAGTTCTGTAATAATCTTAATAATTATTATAACGAGCAGTTTAGATTTAAATGTAAATGTACTATTCCAAAAAGTAGTATTATTAGCAGTGCCATTATTGCCTTTAGCGTACATATTTTACATAGGAACTCTCGCGGAAACTAACCGTGCACCGTTCGATTTAGCAGAAGCGGAATCAGAACTAGTGTCCGGGTATATGACGGAGCACGCCGCAGTTATTTTTGTTTTCTTTTTCTTAGGAGAATACTCAAGTATCTTGCTTATGTGTATTTTAACGGCCAGCCTTTTCTTCGGAGGTTATTTATTGGATCTTTCATTTATTTTTAACATAATATATTCAATAGATAGCGAAACTCCTCTTTCCTTATTTTCCAAAATTTTAGATGGATTCCTTTCAGGGTCTGTTCTTGGAATTAAAGCCTGTATATTCGTTTTCTTATTCATATGAGTAAGAGCCGCATTACCTCGAACACGATTCGACCAACTCATGAGTTTTTGTTGAATAGAGTTCTTGCCTTTATTATTTGCCTTTATTATTGCATTGCCAATCTTTTTATCTAGTGCTAGTAGTTTTGTTTTTGATAGTTATCTATTATTAACTCCTATACTAACTATTCGTATGCCATATAATAAATTGTCTATTGCATCAAGCCGTACTAGCCTCACTTTATTACTACGAATGTCAGCTCAAGCCGCTTTGCATAAGGCGCCTCTTTTTGTATACAAAAAGAGGCGCCCTGTAACATCCTTCGCCTAGGTAAAAGATTTATTATGCCATTGCCTTTATTTATTGCTTTAGTTATATTATTGCCAATTATTTTATATACCTTTGTTTCTTACTCTTATTTATTAGCCTCTTTTCCGTTACTTTGTGCTAAGTCAAGTACTTTAGCACAAAGACAAAATATAAATGATATCCCTCCTTATTGAATAACTGGTTTTACGGATGCTGACCCGAGACCCCCATAATAAAATATTATGGGCTGCAGTGCATTACCTTCGGTACAGCAAGCCGCCAGAGGGGAGAGCTGACCTCCCCCAGGGGTAGGTCGGGTAGTTTTATAATAAAAATAGTAAAATCAGCCTCATCTAAGCTAGGTTGGGTGGTTCAACCTTCACTTCAAATAAGTTTGCATATGGCGCCCTCCTGTGCTGTGGCTCCGCCAATGCAAGGAGGGCGCCCAGATGAGAATATATTACATCGAATAAAAGATTATTTTGGAGTGGGTAATCTTAGTAAAGATCGGGATTATATAGTTTATTCGGTTAAATCAGTAAAAGATCTACATAAGGTTATAATACCTTTTTTTGAAAAATATAGCCTAATAACACAAAAAAATATGTGATTTTGAACTATTTAAACAAATTGTTCTTATTAAAGCTAATAACTCTAGTCTTTCCTTATAAACTTTAAAATAAATAGTAGGGTTAAAAGCTAATTTGAATACAGGCTTATCTGAAAACCTTTTAAATGCTTTTCCCGGGGCGCCCTCTCTCTCCGAGAGAGGGCGCCATGTTAAAATACCTAGACCTGAGTTTGTTTTTCAATAAATTCCAGACCCTCAATTACTAGTTGGATTCATAGACGGGTTGCGAAGCACTGGTTGTTTTATTATTAATATTACTGAATACCCTTGTTCAGAAGGTAGAAACTCTAAATATAAAGTTTTATTAACTTTATTTATTACTCAACATAGTCGTGATACTCTTTTAATGGAAAGTATAGTAAAATATCTTGATTGTGGTCAAGTTATTAAAATAAAATCCCAGCTATGTGTTGATTTTAAGGTAGGAAAGTTGGAAAATATTCTAACAAAAATTATTCCTTTTTTACAAAATTATCCTCTGCAAAGCGTAAAATTAATTGACTTTAAAGATTGGGTAAAAGCCGAGGCGGCGGTGGTCCGGACCGACGCTGAGGCCTTGGGAGCGCCTGTAAAAATAAAATATATTTTATTTTTAATGCGGCGCTCCCTCGGCTTCTATTTTAATTTCAAATAAAGAGTATAAAACTTCGGATGAGATAGCAAAAATTAAATTAATTAAAAGTAATATGAATAAAAAAAGAGAGCATGTTTAACCGGGCTAAAAAGCCCTTTTGAGAAAGGGGCTAATGGGGCTAAACCATCAAATTGTCGGTAAAGTCTTAAAAATTTCACAACCAAACGAAAAAGGTAACTTATTTCGTGGCACAGGTAATGACTCGTGGTATGGTAAAATTGTGAAATATAAATGTAAATTTAATGGATAATCCGCAGCCAATCACCCATATATGTTACGGGTATGCAGTTCATCGACTAAACGGTGGTTAGCTTTTTATGGGGGGGGGGGTATAAAAAGTTTAAGTTATAGTCAAACTCCACCTTAAAAGGTGCAGGATAATAAACAAGGGCGGACTTTAAATACCGTTACTAGTTTATTATCTGTTAAATGGGTAGTTTTTACTACTTAGGGATAAAGACCTCAACTCAAGCCTTGCTTTACTACCGGTTTCACAGGTTTTACAGGTAATAGGTTAAAGAGGTCCATTTGCCTTTCGATTTGGCCGAGGCTAAACCTGTCACACAACTAGTATCAAACCTCTATGGCTTTGTCAGTAATTTAATTAACCAACTTGTATTTATTTATAATCGCCGAATATTTTATAGCTCTCAGTCATTTAGCAGCTCTTCTAGGTCTTTAATTGTACCATTGCTTGAAGGAGGGTCTAATTTGCGTAATTGTTCATCTATTCATCCGTATTGAATCACAGGTTTTACAGACGCGGAAGGCGAAGAGAAAATTATTAAATCGGCAGTGCCATTTTCTCGACCCCGGCTAAAGGAGGAGATGGTTCACATCTCCTCGGGTTCTTTTGTAATATCCTTAGCCAAACATAAAAGCAAACAAGTGGGATACTCAATTAACCCATCATTTCAAATAAAATTAAATATTAGAGATTTAGAGCTTTTGAAAATAATTCAGGAGGGCGACCCCCCCGAGGGGGGGGGGGGTCGCCTTTTGGAGGGTGTGGAAAAATTTATACAGAAAAGAATACGGCTAAATTTGTTGTATTACGACATAAAGAGCTGGTTTAAATAATAATACCACATTTTGAAAACGGAGGGAGGGCGCTTAAAATAAAAAATACATTTTTTATTTTTTTTAGCCCTCCCTCCCCCTTTATTAACTCAAAAGTGGTCAGCTGCAGTGCATTACCTTCGGTACAGCAAGCCGTTGAATTGTTTAGACAAATTCTTTTAATCATGAAACAAGGAGACCACTATACTGAGGAAGGATTTTTAAAGGTTCTAAATCTTAGATATACAGGAATATCCGAAGACTTAAAAAAATTGCACCCTAATCTCGTACCTGTGGATAGACCTGCTGAAAGAGATATATCTCCAGAATGGCTAGTAGGGTTTGTAGACGGTGAAGGTAGTTTTAATATATTTACAGAAGAAAAATTAACTAGTTCGAAAACTACACCTGGACCCCCATCCTACGTAGGATGGGGGTCTAGTAGAAAAGTTTGGCTCTATTTTCAAATTACTCAACATGGTCGAGACATTGTACTTATGGAAAGAATAGTAACTTTTTTAGGGTGCGGTACCATTAAAAAAATAAATACTTCTGACTTTAGTACTGTTGATTATAAATTGGCTAATTTTGATCAAATAGAGAGTCTTATTATACCTTTGAAAAATGCCCCTTACAAAGTGCAAAATCCTTCGATTTCAAATGCTTTAAAGATGCAGCTAATATAATTAAATTAAAATCTGGGCGCAGTTGAACACTTTAATCTAATAAAAAATATTCAAAATATTATGAATAAGTATACGAAATAGTCTTTATACTTCGCAAACAATGATAATTAATAACACTTTGTTTTCGTTAATAGTAGTGGCTTTTTTCTCGGCGAGGCTAAATCTGTCATACAATCATTATTAAAGCCTCGCCATGCCACAAGTATTAATTCGAACATACTTATTCATAATATAATTAATTGCAAACAAGGCTTTTATAAAAGATTTTATAGTTATCAGCATAATTCTGGCCTACATCCTGAGTGAATAACTGGCTTTACAGACGCTGACCCGAGACCCCCATAATAAAATATTATGGGCTGCAGTGCATTACCTTCGGTACAGCAAGCCGCCAGAGGGGAGAGCTGACCTCCCCAGGGGGTAGGTCGGGTTCTTTTGGGTTAAAAATTTTTAAATCTAAAGGTTACAAATTTGATTTTAGATTTCAACCCTTTTTTCAAATTAAATTAAATCTTAGAGATCTAGAGGTAATACAGCTAATTCAAGCCCACTTTGGAGGTGTAGGAAAAATAAGCTTTGAAAAAAATAATGTTAAATATATTGTAGGAACAGTTAATGAACTAATGCAATTCGTGATTCCTCATTTTGAAAGCGGAGGGAGGGCGCTTAAAATAAAAAATACATTTTTTATTTTTTTTAGCCCTCCCTCCCCCTTTATTAACTCATAAATATTCAGATTATGAGCTATTTCGTCAAATTATTTTAATTATGTCCGTTAAAGGTCATATAACTGATGAGGGATTTTTAAAGGTCCTTAATTTTAGATATACAGGAATATCCGAATAATTAAAAAAATTATTTCCAAATCTCATACCTGTTGATAGACCTCTTATACCTGAAAGAGATATATCTCCAGAGTGGCTAGTAGGGTTTGTAGATGGCGAAGGTAGCTTTAATATAATTACAGAAGAAAAAATAACTAGTTCGTCAACTACACCTGGACCCCCATCCTACGTAGGATGGGGGTCTAGTAGAAAAGTCGGATTATACTTTCAAATTACTCAACATGGGCGAGATATTTTATTGTTGGAAAGAATAGCAACATATTTAGGTTGTGGAGCCGTAAAATCTATAAATACCCCAACTTTCAATACATGTGATTACAAGTTAGCTAAGTTTGAGATGATAGACAGTAAAATTTTACCTTTTTTCCGTAAATATTCTCTTCAAAGTGCTAAAAAATTGGATTTTCAAAGTTTTATTGATGCATCAGATATAATTATAAATAAGCAAAATCGACAATGAACGCCTGAACAATTTTATGCTATTAAAAATATTCAAAGTATTATGAATAAATATACCAAAGAGTCTTTAGATCTTAAAAATAATGATAATTAATAATAGTTTTCATTAATAATAGCGCTTTATTCGAGGCTACTCTCAATAAATTTTTAAAGACCTTAGGTTATTGTTTAATTAAAATATTGACCTCGGCGAGGCTACTAATGCGATTCGGTCTCGTTAAAGATCACAAATAGCTGGAAACTTCTATCTTTACATAGGACAATCAGCAGGTAGTTTAACATATTATGTTATAACCTTCAGAGACTAGATGTGATCATCCTACGTTATTTTGTTGTTTCGTTAGATAAGATATAGTCCAAATTTGTTTGAAACAACAAAATAAAATCGAAATCTTATTTAAATAATACTCAAATTATTCATACCTTATGTGTAAACAAAAATGCATATAAGATGGGTAGTTTTAGATATTACTCTACTTCAAATATATATTCACCTTCAGATAATATATTGCCTAGTCCTATTTTAACATTTAATAATCTAAATAATGAAGATTGTATTAAATCGTCTAGATGGGGCCGCCGCATTAAAAATAAAATATATTTTATTTTTACAGGCGGCCCCCTATTTATTCTTTTATTAACACAGTCAATGGCAATCAATATATCGGATTGCTTCGCTAGCCAAAGATTTTTATTTAAGACTTAATGAACATCTGGAAAATAAAAAGTCCAATCTTGCTTTACAAAAAGCTTTTGCTAAGTATGGCTTAGATAAATTTAAATTTTGTATCTATGAATATTTCACATACCGCATTAAAAATAAAATATATTTTATTTTTACAGGCGGCCGCAAGCAGCCGCCTGCGGCTGCGAAGCGCCAAAGTAAAATAATAAGTAAAAAAATCTTTAACTAACCTAGAGACTAGTTATATCAGTAAGTTTAATTTTGACACTCTTTATAATTTTAAAGCTATTGCAACAAGTTCTTTAGGTTATAAGCATACAACGGAAGCCCGTTTAAAGATGGTAGATTATTATAAAAATAAAAATAATCATCCGAGACCCTCCCCCATGAGGACCCCAAATATATATATTTGGGGTCTAGGGGGAGGGTCGTTGGTAAAACTCATACTAAAGAAGCATTAGCTTTAATTAGTAAGGCTGGTGGATTAAATCCCATCTTCGGAAGAAAACATAGTGAAGCAGCTAAAGCGGCTATTAGTGCAAAGAAAAATAAGTATCCTTTAGGGGTAGGAATTTATGATTTAGACGACAATCTATTATTAAAGTTTAACAGGGGTAAAAAATAAAAAATGTATTTTAATGGCGGAGCCGGGCGCCTTGTAGAATTAGCTAAACATTTAAATATTTATAAAGTTACAGTGGGTAGGTATTTAAAGTCGGGTCTTGTATTTAATAAAACATATCGGTTTAAATCTATACAAGATTAAATAAGATTTTAATATTTAGGAATCAGAGCTAGTTTCTGGTTATATGACGGAAGATGCGGCGTTAATTTTCGTTTTCTTTTTCCTCGGAGAGTACAGTAGTATTCTCCTTATGTGTATCTTAACGGCCAGCCTTTTCTTCGGGGGTTATTTATTGGATCTTTCGTTTATTTTTAACATAATCTATCCAGTAGATAGCGAAACTCCCCTTTCCTTATTGTCCAAAATTTTGGATGGATTCACTTCCGGGTCTATTCTTGGTATTAAAGCCTGTGTATTCGTTTTTTTATTCATATGGGTAAGAGCCGCATTACCTCGAACACGTTTCGACCAGCTCATGAGCTTTTGTTGAATAGAGTTCTTCCCCCTACTTTTTGCCTTTATAATTTTAGTACCTATTGCCCTATCTGATATTAATGCTTTTGTTTCGGATTTCTATTTATTAGTGTCTCCTTTTATAGTAATAAACGGACTTAGTGAAAATTCGTACAATGACAAAGGGATTAAAATGTAAAATAAACAATTTACTATACCCTTTTTATTGCCTATTTCCCGGATTAGCTTATGTTTGTTGTTAATCTTATTATTTCCTTTTTGTGCCTTTATTTTAGTATATTATTTTTATAGCTTTTATAGCTTTTATTTATACTTATTATTTCCTGGTCTACTCGCTTACAGCACCCTTATCCCCAGACAACAAACAAAGTTTGTTGTCCAGGGGGATTTAGATCCGGAATACGTTACAGGTATGAACAAAGGTCGTAAATTAGACTCGCAATCCGCTTTAACATTAAACGCCGATGTATTTAGGGGGTTATTTGATTCATCGGCTCGTTTTGTTAGTTATTTTTCTATTTGTATTGGTTTTTTAGTTAAACCAAACCTAAAGCTAACCTTTTTGGATTAAATTACTTCTCCTGTTCGCCTCTTCGTAAATAAGGTAAAGTCATTCGTCTTAGGGAAGTGAGCTATCGCTTCTCTTGCATCTGCTAACAAAGTAAAAGCTGGTTTTGTTTCTTTATTAGAGGAGGGGTTCGCCTTTAAATATATTTTGACCTTTATTATCCTAATTTTTATTTTATCTAACTATAGTATTTTTATTTCAGATTTTTATTTATTAGTATTTCCTCTAAAAAGCCAGTCTCATTTATCTAATTACGAGGACTTTTTCATGTGCGGGTCTTTACTTAATATAACAAGTAAACGTAAATATAAACTACCATATTCTTTAAACGCCTACCGTAGTTATGCTGCACCTTCTCCTAATGCAAAATGTAATGAAGGTACCGTTAGAGATATGATGTCACATGAAAATTTTTCTAGTTTAAGCCAGCAGTTGTGGGAAAATTCGCAAGAGCGTGCCCGTATTAACTCACTGCGGAAGAGGCTATTCAACAAGGAAAAGCTGACCTATGAGGACCCCAAATATATATATTTGGGGTCTCGGTGCGTAATTTAACCCAAGAGTTAAATGAGTGAGATGAGTATATCGGAGCCAATTTTTTAGCAATTCAACTTAAATACCAAGAATCGGGTTCTGCAAGTTCAGACTCCGCGACTCGTTCAAATTCAGATTCCTCCAGCCGAAAGAATGGACCCTTCTAACGAAACACCATCAAATGTTGCCATTGAAGGCCAAATAAATAATAACAATAATTCTGGGGTATCTTCGGGTTCTAATGGCCAAGGTGGAAGTTCTTCTGCTGGAGATAATTCAGGTTCTAATGGTAGCAATACAGATTTTTCATCTGGAGACTGTCCATCTTATTGAGTGCAAGCAATAGAGGAGCTACTAAAAACTTGGTTATAGCCTGTGAGTAGCGGAGTTTAATAACGTACGTCTTATCAACCATTTTCCCTTAATTTGTTATTATACCGCGCTTAATATACTTATTATGCATTGGTTATAATTTTTTTTTGTTATTAGCCTACCTATGAAATCTCCCGGTCTTTTGCTTTTATTAAACCCGAGCTAAGGTCGATATTAGTTTTGGGATGACAGAGCACTTAAAATAAAAAATACATTTTTTATTTTTTAGCCGTTATTTTCTTTTTCCTCGGAGAGTACAGCAGTATTCTCCTTATGTGTATTTTAACTGCTAGCCTTTTTTTGCTTTATAATAAATAGTTAATTTAATTACATTTATAACTTCTAATAGCCTTTTTTTTAATATATAAGTGTAAAAACAGCCAGCGCTAACCTAGTTTTCAGATGAATATATTGTTAACTTTATCATTAATTCCTATAATGGGGATATTTTTAATTTGTATTATAGTATCTTACTCGGAGATAATAGAAGAAGATCATAACGAAGAGCAGTTGCATCCATTACCTTCGGTACAGGAGAAGGCGGGAAGCCGTCTTTTTAGCTTTGGATTATCTTTATGAAGTAAGCAGTGCGAAAGAGATCCACTACGACTCGTCTTACTAAAACCGGCTTATGCTAAAGAAATAGCTCTCATAATTTCTATTATAAATTTAATTATATCATTTATAATATTTATATCTATTAATAGTGGTAATCAATACACTTGAATGGATAATTTTAGAGATGATATTTCTTTGGGTATAAATGGCCAAAATATATTCTTAATTATATTGACAACGCTTATAACGCCTATTTGCTTATTATCTAATTTAATATTAAAGTGAAATACGAGGGCTTTCTTATTATTAATATTGTTCTTGGAATCCTTATTATTAATTACGTTTTTAGTGGTTGATTTAATTAATATCTATATTTTTTTTGAATCAACGCTTATTCCATTATTTTTGTTAATAGGTATATTTGGAGGAGCTAATAAAATAAGAGCAAGTTTTTATCTCTTTTTATATACACTCTTTGGCTCGTTATTTATGCTGCTAAGTATTTTAAAAATAGGTTCCGTAGCCGGTACAACAGATATAATTTATTTATCTGGGTTAAAACTAGATTTTGCTTTACAGAAGTGATTATTCTTAGGATTATTCGCCGCCATCTGCGTGAAAACGCCACTGCTCCCCTTCCATACCTGACTTCTTAAAGCTCACGTGGAGGCCCCATTATCCGTTTCGATACTTTTAGCTGCTATTGTTCTAAAGTTAAGTTTGTACCTTATCATAAGAGTCGTATTACCCCTTCTACCCGAAGTTAGTATACACTATACTCCTATGGTGTACGTAATTTGTGTAATTACCATAATTTACGGTTCCTTATCCACTCTTAGAACAACGAATATAAAAGAAATTATTGCTTACAGTTCAGTGTGTCATGCAAGTGTCTACATTTTAGGTTCATTTTCTAATACAGTCACTGGTATTGAAGGAGCCATCCTTCTGGCTTTAGCTCATGGATTTGTTTCATCCGGACTTTTCATCCTCGTTGGAGGAGTGCTTTACGAGAGAACAGGTACGCTCGATATTTATTACTATCGAGGAATGGCGCAGCTTATGCCCGTGTTCTCTATTTTCTTTTTTGTTCTATCCTTGGCCAATTGTGGAACTCCACTAACTCTTAATTTTGTCGGGGAGTTCCTTAGCCTTTACGGTGCCTTTGAAAGGTTACCTATTGCCGGTGCTTTAGCTTGTTCATCTATAGTATTCTCCGCAGCTTATTCGATTTATTTATTCAATCGTGTAGCCTTCGGAGGGTCATTTAGCCTTTATTTTAAAGAAAACCTATTAGATCTTAATAGAAGAGAGTTCTTTATGCTTTTCGTCTTAGTCTTTTTTACCGTTTTACTCGGAGTCTATCCATCTGTAATCACAGATGTCTTACATTACAGTGTTTCTCACTTAATTTATAAGTCTAGTGCTTGCGAGCTTGCCTTACCTATATTCTTGCCTATCCTTTCATTATTGCGCCTTTCTAATCCAAAACCGAGTTTCATCTCTTTAAAGTCATATAAATGCATAATAAAGAGATGAAACTCCTCACTCTTCAATCTGTTTACCCTTAGTTTTTTTATTTGCCTACTAAATTTCGTATTTTATTTGTCTATTTTACTAAGTATCGTATACTTTATCACTTTAACCTTTATTTACTATACTATTAGCGATTTTTTGTTCGGTTTTTTCTCTATATTATTTAAGCCCTTTAACTCTAATATAGCAAACAGTGCATTAGTATCTTTTTTATTACCTTTTTTAGGTTTAAAGCGATATTCTTCTATTACAACTAATTCTACTGATATATCTGCAGTTATACCTGTTAAAGACCCCCTTTTTTTTATAAAAAAAAAAGGGGGTCCTATGAAAATGCTGATACGGAAAAATCAGATATCATAAAAGAAAATCGTGGTAAATCAGGGGTATATCTATGAAAGAATAAACTTAATGGAAAGACATACGTAGGATCAAGTATAAAATTATGAATACGCTTTTACCAATACTACAATTTAAAATTAATTTCTGATACCAAACGGGGAAAATCCAAAATTTACAGCTCTATGCTAAAGAATGGGTATTCGAACTTTGAATTACATATCTTAGAGTATTGTGATTCAGATAAAGTACTTCAACGGGAACAGTGTTATATTGATCTCCTTTATCCAGAATATAATATGTGTAAAATAGCAGGCTCGTCTCGAGATTTTAAACATTCTGAAGAGACTATTGCGAAAATGTCTATTTTGGCCAAAGCTAGAACTTTAACTACAAAACAAAAAGCTAGCCGTTTAAATGCTTTAAAAGTTTATTATTCAAGTAAAGAGTATAAAGAAGATTTGAAAAAACTCCATATGAAAAAATCCCGTAGTATATTAGTTTATGATACTTTAGAGAATAAAACAACTATTCAGTCTTCTATTGTTGAAGCAGCCAGTTTTATTAAATGTGATCGTAGAACTGTACAAGATTCATTAAAATATACAAAAGAAAAAGGAGTTTCAAACCCGGAGGGCGCCCAATCTGTTCTACAGAATGGGCGCCTTATAAAGAAAAGATATTTGGTTTATTACAATGATAAACTAAAAGTAGTAGATTATTCTAACCATGAATTAATACGTACAATTGATAAACCCGTAGTTAAAAGAGTGGAAATTTTGGATATTTTAAATAATCAAACTAGTGTCCACCTTTCTATTAGCGATGCTGCCCTAGCTATAGGGTGTAACCAGAGTACCGTCTCAAGGTGTTTATCCCACAATAAGGCAAACGGAGTTTCAAGACTTATAAAAAAGCAATTTGAAGTAAAATATATAAATGATTAATTGAAATTGTATAGTATTTATTTTTCTGCGTAAGAGTTTTTTTGTGCAACCTTTCTTTTAATTTTGTTTTATTATTGTATTGTTTTTTTAATTATTCATTTGAGTTTTCCTAGCTAATCTCTAAGATTTTATGTGTTATACAGTGCTTAACGTAGCAAATCGTAGAGAGTTCTTTATGCTTTTCGTTTTAGTTTCCTTTACTATAATTCTCGGAATATATCCGTCTGTTATAACGGATGTGTTACACTACAGTGTATCTCATTTAATATATAAGTCTGGTTCCGAGTTCGCCCTTTCTTGCCTTTTCTTTACTCTTGCGCCTTTATCTTCGCCTTTGCCTAATAAAACAGACCAAAAAAATACTGGGTCTGTTTTATTCCCATTCTTTCATTATAAGTTTAGTTCAACTTACTCTACTAATAGTACCAAAGTGGTCCTTTTGCCTGTGAAAGCAGTTACAAAAATTTATTAAAATGTAGAATACGATAAGTCAGAAAACAAAATAAGGGGCTGTGTGGTATCTATTATTAAAAAAACAAAATTACCTTAATATCTTATCTGGGTAGTAGTGCAAATTTACGAATAAGATTTTATTGATATTATAATCTAAAAGCTTTAGACAAGAGTAAAATGTATATTTCAAAAGCCTTAATTAAGTACGGTAACTCAAAATTTTCATTAGAAAATTTAGAGGGCTAAAAAAAAAAAAAAAAATTCATTATTTATTTTAATTGCATTACCTTCGGTACAGCAAGGCCGGCATGTACACCAGAAAAATACATAGAAATAGATTAATATTTTTTTTATTCATAGGGCCAGTTTATAATGTTTGTCTGAGTGCTAGCTCCGCTGGATCGTAAACATATATCAGATAGTTTAGCCAAAATTGACTGCTTCGTGGACACAGGAGAAGAGAACCTTGCAAATAGAATATATGAGAAAACTTGTTTGAACTTACAAGCATAAATAGCATTTAAAAAGACCACATCTTAGTCGTTTTACAAATCTTTAATGCTAAAGTAAAAAAAAATTGTACTTAAACCCTGTCTTACGAGCTAAAATATCTGCAGGGTGAACCTGTTAAACCAAAAGAAGAGCTTTAATACCGGAACGCGGAAAACGTATGGAGAACGTAAAACGTCTTAAATAAATGCAGATCCTGGTATACGAGTTAAATTGTCAGCAGCATGGCATGAACCCTCAAAGAAGAGCCGACCGGGGAGAACGCAGTAGAAGCGAGTTGCACCTATATCACCTAAAAATCTCCACTTAAATCCTGCCCTATGAGCTAAACTGTCTGCTGCGTTAACTGAGGAAAGGAAATAAGAGTAAAAAAAAAGAGTTACTATCTCATAACATCGTTAATTGCTATTGAAAAATAGTCAGCCCTTTCGTAAATAAATAAAAAGCTTTTTATACTGTTAGATATTAAACCAACACTTTTCATTCTATTAGCGAAGGTGCTAAATACCCTCTTTTTTTCTACGAAAAAAAAAATAGGGTCCTTAGGATGTAGTAGTAAAGCGCTATATTTATATTTTTCTCGCAATAAGATAGAGATAACAATAATAATCTATACCGAAAACGATATGTTATAAAAAAACTTAGCAGTTAGAAATGATGAGCCTTCTATATTAACTAATGCTTTTGTATCTTATTAGCTTTTTTTTATCTGGCGTTAGGCAATTGCGGTTTGCCTATACGCTTTATCTTCAAATAGGAATATATCAGGTGGTATTTATCTAGGTCGTTTATTCCATCGTGTTTTTTTCTTTTTACCTGCCAGCATATTTGTTTTACAGTTCGTTTATTTTGTATTTTCTAACCTTACTTGTTCCACGTAAAAAAAAATGTTTTAGATTTAGGTGGTATACATTGTTTGGTTCATTCTCCTTATACTTCAAAGAGAATCTTCTCGACTTAGATAGACGATAAATTTTCAGGTTATTTACCTTAGTTTTCTTCACCGTATCCTTGGTAATATATCCATCCATTATTACTGATGTTTTACAGTATAGTATTTTTCATCTAATATGGTCCCGATTTAGCCCTATCTATTGTGCCTTTATTTTTTTTTATACAAATTAATTTAAATAAACCAGGAAACAAGTCTGGTTTATTTAAATTATCTCTTTTCCATCACACTTTTCCTAGATAAAAAAAAGGGGGTCGCTTGGTAACACCTATGAGGACCCCAAATATATATATTTGGGGTCTCTTACACAAAGTGTTCGTAAGGGGGGGTATGAGGAGTATATCATATTTATTTTTTTTTCTTACATATTAGCCTTAGTAGTTCCGGTAAATATATATGCCAATGGTGATAGCGATAACTTTCAAATGCTTAACCAAAAAAAAGTCTGGAGTATATCACTAAGTAAAAAAAAATATGGGAAAACATACATAGGTAGGAGTATAAATATATAAAAAAGGATTAGGCAGTACTATTCCGTAACTTTATTAGAAAAAAATATATAATTCATACTAGTCTTTTAAAGAATGGGTATTGCAACTTTTAATTTGAAAAAATATAAGGACTATTTTAGGGGGGGGGGCTGCTGTGGACCGTATATAATACTATAATGGGGGCTCCCGGTCCCGGCTTTCATATGCTCTTTTTTGCTCCGGGTTTCACAGGCGGTGCCGGTTTAATAGAGGGACGGATAAAAAAAATAATTTTGTTTTGTCTTTATTGTTCGGCTTTCGGGTTTTAGATAGGGGGGGAGGTACGGAGGGAAATAAGAGGTTTTGCTTTAAGTTTAGCTTCTTTATAGTCATTCCCACCGTTTAATTACAGTGAGGGGTATATACAAGGATAGTAGAATGTAAGGTATCCCTATATCCCAATCGTATGCTGAGGTAGGTAAAGGGTGTGGGTTACTTCCCTCCATTTTTTCTTTGAAAACCTCGGTAAGGTATAAATAAACTTATTAGGTGAGGGGGGGGGTTATTTACACCGCCCTGGGAACCGGGAGCTAATTTATATATATAGACTTTTATTTTATATGAATTCTAATGGCGCGAAAAATAAAAAAATGTTTCATTTTTCTTTTTATCGGTCTCGCGTGGCTAATGGAGTTTAGATCCTTTTTATAATGGTGGCTAGCGAAGGGGGGGCCTTAATAGATAGATGGGAGGTGGTAAAGGAAAATGGTTTCATTTTTTTCTTTTACGTGTTTGGGTTATTTTAAATTTTATTAATCTTATTTTAAAATATAAGAGGTAATCAGTGGGAAAAAAATTGGTTTCAATTTTGCTTTTCGCGCCGGCTTAGCAAGCCACCATTATGTAATTACTACATACGTAGGTATCTGGTTCCCTTTTTTGGATGGGGGGGGGAGCCGGCGGCTTCGCAGCACAGAGGGACGTACCTTAACAATAAATGAAAAAAAAACGGAGACTGGGGTCTTTAATTTTGGGGGGTCGCTTGCTAACACCTGGACCCCCATCCTACGTAGGATGGGGGTCTAGGTGTAGGGGGGGTCCTTCTAACACCTCTGAGGACCCCAAATATATATATTTGGGGTCTCTTACACAAAGTGTTCGTAAGGGGGGTAGGTCTATCTTAGGCTAATAACACGAGGATGTTAGCAGTTCCTTTTATGTCCGAGTATTGGATTTTCGTTACTTAACTCATTTAAAGAAGGTAATGAGTAGGACATTATATAGGATAATGGGGGGGGGG
>Ga0265798_10000830_pt1 | contig 49648 bp, 64 predicted proteins | sample P3T30metagenome_FD_192430 | JGI IMG/M metagenome (GOLD analysis project Ga0265798, IMG submission 192430) | Plant litter microbial communities from East Loma Ridge, Irvine, California - P3 T30 | ecosystem: Environmental > Terrestrial > Plant litter > Unclassified | place: USA: California...
AGACGGCAAAAGTGTAGACAAAAGTGTAGACAAAAGTGTAGACAAAAGTGTAGACAGGATGATTGTTGCCTTGCTCGACTTTTCCCAGACCTTGGTGAGCATGTTCTCGAGACGGCCGATAGTTCCTTGCATGTTTTGATAGTTTTGCTGACAGTCATTGGTACTCTGACACAGTAGATCAGTATGTGCCGTCAAGCTTGGACGTACATGGCTACTCACAGCATTGATCAGGACGAGATTCGGCTTGCTATCACTAGAAAGATCGAAATCCTGGATAATTTCATCGATACGGTGCCCTGAATGTCCTTCATGCTGTCCGTCTCGCATGCTTCCACCAGAGTTGAACCTGTGCGCGTTTTATCAGCTATGACATTCGCAAGGGTCACCCATAGAGTCGTCACTTACTGGCTTCCAACCATGTTGACTTTGAAGTTGAGGAAACGTAAGCGGTCGCGTAGCGGCTTACGAAAGCCGTCTTCGGGTCTTGAGGTAAGCTCACGAACAATTGAAGCTCCTAAGGGCAGAATGCGAAGCCATTCAGGGTCGCTTCCTGACTGTTGCCGACGATGCAGCAAGGGCGACAAGAGATAGTTTGGGCTTTGATCACCCGAGGCAGTCTTGAATGTCAACCTCGCGCTTCCATCCCAATGAGCATCTGCATGCTCCTCAAGTTCGAGCTGCAAGTTTGTTGCATTACGCAATTTAGCAAGTGAGCGGCCATCCACCAAAGAGAAGATGGCAGCTGCCGCTGCAGCTATGGTGATACCGTAGTCTCGAAGACGCATGTCAACGAGAAATATGAGACAAAAGGACGACTGAAGCTGGCCGTAACGATCTTCGTAAAAGTGTTGGAAATGATATGACCAATGAACAGTGGCAACTGCGGATGGAATCGCTACTGTACCTTCAACAAACCCTTGAATAAGGTGGAATATATCAGCTACTTAACAGACAGGCCAAACGAGAGAATCCAAGTCTATACTGCTTAGAGGCTGATGCTTTTCCACCTTATTCAACAACTACTCATTCATCGGTCACTGCTCGTAAGCGTAACTGCCTCAAGATCCTCTATGTGGGCTTCCAGCCCGTAACAAGGCGAGACCCTACCCAGCAAGACACACATGGACCTGGACATAGATCAAAGAAGGTGTGTTTCCCCTGTTGAGCTGTGTCGGGTACGAATATACTCGCCGTCAATAGACTGAAATACGCCACGGGGCGTAATTGCCTCGACATCCTTCGCGATTACCTTGAGATGTGCTTCAGAATCTTGATATTACAATCCACCTCTATCGAGATAGACTGCGCGTCCGCCAACCACCAGAGGGAGATGATAACGTACCTGGATGTAGCAAGCCATCCCTTCTGTCGCCGTCAAAAACTTGCGAATGGTCGTAGCTTGTAGTCTGGCCTACCATCAATGATCGGACTACTTGATGTGGTAATTGCCAAGGAAGGAAGAGTGCAGGACTACTTTCATGGGGGACAACTTGGCAAGGCGGAGCAAGTTACAAGCGAACATGGTACAGCGTGATTGTCTCAAGAGCAACGTTGAGCAAGTTGCAGATTGCTCCCGCACGTGGTCTATTGCCATGGACTCGCGTAACGAGTTCTCCAGTCTCTCACTAGCATCTCCCAGTGAAGACAGTGAAGAGACGAATGACATCTCGAATCTGTGCTGAACGATGGTAGTTGAATTTGTGTTCGAGCTTTTGCCGAAGACGCAAAACTAGATTGTGTCGTGGTTCAATACCACCCTATGTGACCTATGTGCATGTTCCCTCCCACAATGCACTCAGAGGATCGAACCGTGAGGGGACAACGGGGCGTTGAGAAGGCGTTCAATCGTTGGCAAGATGACATTGGAAGCTTCGGGATATCCTCGCATGTTGAGAATAGCAAGGCGAGGGGCGTAGAGCTGACAAACTGCCTCATGGAACTGTGGTCGAGCTTACTTCGAGTAAGCGAGGCTTGCGACGGTATAAGACTTTCCGCGCTTGTACTCCGGCCAGGTTAGGTCAGCAGAGTACGAAAGTTGGCAGTGGTGAGAAAGCTTCACCTTTCGCTTCGTTTTCCAACAAGACTTTGTGCTTGGATTCACAAACTCATTGTGCACTTCGCGCTGGAGAGGAGCAGCGCAGCCGCTTCGTGCCCATCTTTCCAGCAATTTAGTGCCGGACCGGATCATACGCGTCGAGAAGGAGACAGATTTGCGAGCACAACAAGGAAAAGAAAGTGAAAGTAAATAGTAGTGATGGTATGATGTAATGATGATAACTTGCATCCACCAGAAGCGGCGATTTCGTATTCACGCTGTACAGTTTCGACATGAGAAGTCGACTATGTGCAACAACATAGAAAAGCACAAGGACATGGCAACAATTGGCCCGCTACGGAATACAGTAAGGACAAAAAACAAATCTGCCGTTGATCGCATCGCTGAGACATTAAGCAAACGCTACAAAACAATTACCTGGTATGTAAGGACCAGCTCAACCCAACAAACAGTCACCCTCCTTGGGTGGTGAGCTAATTAGGCCGAGCATTGACAGCTATCGAACCCACATAGACCGGCCGCCGACAGCCCAGAACCGAATGCCGTTGTCGCCCGTCATACGCAAAGTAGATCGGAATAAACGAAGCGTACGGCTGCGTGCCCGTAACCGGCTCATACAAGCGGCGATGACGCTTGAGTGTCCAATTAGGATCTTCACTACGCGCATCCTCAATCTCCTCCTCCTCCGAGACAGCAGGCATAGAAGCCTGGTCCGTATGTGCGCTGTCGTTGCGGCCGTGTTTGGACTGTCCGATGGCTTCGGCTATGCTTGACGAGGTTTGCGTAGGCCGGCCGCGGTATATCGCATCGTAGTCTTGCCGCGCTGCTGGGTTGGCTAGGACGTCGAACGCTGCTTGTGCTGCGCGGTACCGCTTTGCGTCTGTGGAGAAGTAGAGGCCGCGGAGGCGACGGAATGCTGCGCGAACATCGTCGATTGAGGCGTTTGGAGGTAGGTCGAGGGAGGCATAGTGGTCGATGAAGTCGGAGGTTATGCTGGTGGGTGAGAGCGAGTCGTCGGAGGATGTGGGTGAGAGGATGGGGTTTTTGTGGTTGAGCAAGATGGATGCATCCGACACGTAGATTGAGGAGCGCTTCATGTGCTGCATTGTGGGCGGCGCGGTGGAAATGCTGATGGGTCTGGGTCTCTCAATGTGCTCTGATGCGTTGCGGTTGTGTTGTGTTCGGCTTCTGCTGCGGAATGGACTGATGCCTCCTATCCTGCACATCGAAGGATCCGAAGCAGGAAAGGAAGGGTAGGAGGCGATCATTTTGAATGTTGGTGAATGTCTTGCGCTATGTGTTCACAATGTCTAGGGCGTGGTGGTTACACAGAGACAAATGAGGAATGTCGTACGTTGTGTTCAGTGTGACTTTGGTGAATGCTGGGGAAACAGAGGAAACACGCAGTATAAACATGTACAATGACAGGCCCCACGGCCGGGAGATGCAGGGGAGAGGGTTTCTGCAGGGGTAGTGTCATGCGACGGAAATGAACGATGCTGGAGACACTTCAAAGTTCACCTAGAATTGCAGTGCCCCGGGGGTCCAAACACTGCAGACGTCGTTGGACGGCGAAGCACATTATGGACGAGGCCTTCAAACTTCAATCAAGGCTGAGTAGCTGTTGGAGGAGCGGCTTCGGTCAACGAAGCGGCACATCGCATTGTTTCAACGATGTCATTGCTGATTGGCTGAAAACGCCCGATGGCCTGTCCTTGAGATCGGCACGTGCGAGCGCGACTCGCACTAATTTAGGCCCGCGTTGCCGAGCGACAAAAGTTCCTCAATTCACCATCAACGTCATTGTCAACGCTCGATTCGATGGCCGATGGCTCGAGCAAGCGCAAGCAGCCGACGAACGCTGGGCCCAATGCTAAAAGGCCACGCTTTGCGCAGCGACCGCAGCACCAGATAGCTGCGCAGCCCACCAAGTCGGCGTATCCCAACGGCGAGGTCAACGTCAAGAACTTCCTCAAGTCGCACGAAAATGAGATCAAGTCGCTGGAAAATGCTATGCGCGCGGCAAAGAAGGGCTTGTCGCGACGGGCTTTTCAAGATGTGCCCAGAGAGCTGAGGAGGAGGACTGCGAGTCACAACCCACAGCGTGTGCCGAAGAGGCTGCGCGTGAGAGCCACAAGGGAAGCGAAGGAGGACAACACACCAATTGTCCGAGGAAAGAGTGGCAGTGGGGTTGGCAAAGGACCAAAGAAGCATCTGAGGAAAGAAGGCCGAGAGAAGAGCAGGCAGAGCGGAGAGCAGAGGACGAAGAAGAAGAAGAAGAAGAAGAAGAAGAAGAATGTTGAGAGTGCTGAGGGCGATAATGACAAAATGGATGTCGATGCAGAAGCAGGTGCAGTTCAACCCGTCTCGAAGCAGTCAAAGCCGAATACATCCAAAACGAAGACCAAATCACAGTACCCTAGCCTAGCGACACCTGCAACGCCTGCATCGCGATTCCGCAGACGGCAAAAAGACAAGACATGGCTGCCCACACACGTCTGGCACTCGAAACGTGCACGCATGACAGACCCAAAAGATCCTCTATGGGGGTTCGCAATACCACTACAACCTGCCGTGAAGGCATACCGCTTGACGCACCGAGCTGCCACCCAACGAGGCGCAGTTGCGTGGGACACGAGCTACATGTCTACTGCTAGCCTTGAAGGTCCCGAAGCTAGCATCGTGGGTATGCTCAAAGGGCTGCATTTTGCCGACTCTGAAGCAGACGATCCATGGCAGAGTAAAGGCAAGGCGAAGAAGTGGCGCAACGGTACGAGGACTTGGGAAGGGTGGATATACGAGAGGGAGACGCTGCCTCTAAAGAAGATTGCCTTTGTCACTGTTGTCTGGTGCGTGTCTGCAGTGGACAGCAAGAAGAGAAAGGCATTCGTTCGAGTGCACCCAAGCGCTTTCATGCAGCTCTGGAATGAGCTGATCAGGGTAGCGAAGGTCCAGAAGCCGGGAGTAGTGGTGGAAGACTTGCGCTACGATGTTGGCTCCATCGAGATCATGGGCCCGGCTGCAGCGGAGGCGTTGTGCTCTGTCCTTTCTCCAAGTACACTTCCGGAGACCCATCCTGAAGCGCCGCACTCAGTCTGGCAAAAGCTCGCTTCCATTAACGATGTTTCCTCGTTACCGGCGGGGGCACTGTTGGCCTTCCATGTTTCGGATCCTCGATTTCACGACCCTCCCGCGACAGCAAAGTTACCGCAGGATGAGCAGACACTACAGTCACTAATGGAGACACTTGCGCAGTGGCCGGTTGACAATACCCAGGGTCCCTCTTCAATGTTTGATCGAAACTCTCGACTGGCAGCACAGCGCACTATGCCCTCAGAGAAGTCAATCAACCGACGGAAAGGCGCGTGTACGCTGGGTCAGCAACCCGAACCCCGATCAACCGATCCGCGCATTCCCGTTCTGATCTACGTGTCTCGAGAAAGCAAGTCATGGACCGTGCTACTACCCTGGAAATGTGTACAGCCTGTCTGGCGATGCATGATGCGCTACCCTGTGTCTACCGGCGGCAACCCGCGATTCGGCGGAGTGAAAGAACGACGCCAGGTCAATTTTGAACGCTTCGTGCCACAGTTCCCGTTCGACCATCCAGGTACCGATGCTGGCTGGATATGGGAGCTACGCGAAAGAGAAGCGAGAGAGCATGAGTGGACCAGGCGACCGAAAGGCAAAAGGATTGAATGGTCCACAATCGATCTCGGCAACGGAAAGAAAGGCGAACTCGGTGATCCATGGGCGTGCGATTGGCGGAGGGTGCTTATTCCATCCACAGCGCCGTCCCTCACACACAACAAGAACCAAGAACCAATCTCACCAGCCACACAACTCTCTTCTCGACATGCTACCGAGTGGCTCGCCGTTGGCACCATACCGAATCAATACCTCAGGACGGACTATGTCTTCGCTGTGAAGATCACCATGACGCAACGCGGCGTCCCGACCGACTGCGCTCGCATCTACCGTCTCCCGTCCAACAACGAGGAACTACGAAAGAAATGGCTCTCTTTGATACCCCAGCCCGGCACGAAACGTCAACCACGAAAGCACCACGACACCTACACCAGCGATGCTCCCGAACACATCAAACGCAGAGACCTCGCAAGAAGCCTGCTTAATCCACCGGCTCCTGGCGACGAACCACCCAAGGCCGGCGAAGACGACTATCCGGTCGTGCCGGAGGATGAAGACCTGATTGGCTTCGTCACGACGGGTAACTTCAATCTTGCGGAGGGCATGCCGACCGCGGTTGCGAATCTTGCTGTGTATAAGGTGATGAGGGGGAGGGAGGAAGGGAAGGAGGTGGGAAGGGATGATCGCGTTTGTATAGTGAGGCCGGCTGGGAGTACGATTGGGAGGTTGGCGAAGTGGGACGTGGTGTGAAGATCATGGTCAGTTCAATATCTGACCAAAGATCTCTTGATTACGATCTCACGTGAGGTCTTCAAATACCATTTCCACTTCTGTGTGATCATTGTGAGAAATTTCAATACACTGATTCAACTTGGAGTCTTGGAGTCATGCCACATTACAGTCTTCCATTGCCAGCTACACATAAACGCACGCGTACGAGACATGCAAGCTCACATGCGCTCAGCTCCACCAGATCGGAGGCTGCGGGAATCTCGTGGTGTGGGGTAGGCTATCCGCGCTAGCAGGGATGTACGGGTCCACTAACGGGCAAGGATGCGTGGATACTTCCCGATATTACGCTAGCGTGTCGCAGCGGCCGTCTCAGCAAGTCGCCATTTCTGTATTCTGCCAGGAACCACGACGACGAGAGACGAGAGACATCACCAGCCATGGCCGAGGACCGGCCGGCAAACGACGACGGTGAAGGCGTCGATGCCGCAGTCGGACTGACGTCAGACGTTCTTGGGGAGATGGTAAGGCTGTTGCGGCTCGGGAGGTGCGACGACGAAGCTAACATGCGCTGCAAAGGCGAAGGACATACTCAACGACCTGCTGGAGACGATTGTGGCGCGGACCATCATCTCGTGCCACCGCTCGGAGAAGATCCTGCGCATGCAGTCCGCGGCCACCCAGGCCGAGTCGCAGGCCCTCGCCAACCTCGAGCCGCAGTCGCTGAAGGCGAGCACCAACGGCGCCGCCGCGTCCGCCATCCCCATCGCCGACACGCCCGCCGCAAAGTACGAGAACGGCCGCGTCTTCCTCAAGGGCAACCCGCTGAAGACGACGCCCGACATCATATGTCCGCACTGCAAGCTGCCGCGGCTCATGCACCCCATCATGGGCAAGGGCATGCAGAACCCAGACCTCACCAAGGAGTACTGCATGCTGTATCCCTGGGTGCAGCGCTCCGGACACGACGTCTACGGCAACCCCTTCCCCACCGACATGGCCAAGAGCAAGAAGGAGCGCGAGCTCATCAAGCAGCAGCAAAAGAACCAGGAAAAGGAGAGCGTGGGCACCCCCGGCTCACAAGACACCGACATGGCCGACACCAACACCAAGGAAATCAAGCTCAACACTGGCGGCAAGCCCGCGAGCTACATCCCCTGGCACACGTGCCCGAACTGCAAGCGCAGTCTCCTCATAACGCGCTTCGCACAGCACCTCGAGAAGTGCCTGGGCATCAGTGGCCGGCAGAGCTCACGCAACGCCATGGCCAAACTCGCAGGCCACAACGGCACAGCAGGCAGCACGCCCCTTGGCAGCCGCATGGGCACGCCCGTCCCCGGCTCACAAGACGGCCTCTCCTCCGCACCCGTGCGCCCGAAGAACGGCAAAGGCATTTCGCCCACTAAGAAAGGCGCTGCCGACGACGACGCCGACGAGCTGGGCGCAGACGACACCCCCGAGCGCAAGAAGATCAAGAAGAAGAGCAGCTACATTAAGAAAGCAGACCGCGAGAAGGGCAACGGTTCGGCACTGAAGGTCAAGCTTAAGAGCGGCAGACCGGACATGGAGCGTCGAGCAAGCGAGCTGAGCGACGGCAAGAGGGACCGGGAGGACGACGAGGACGAGGGGAACGAGCGAAAGAAGAAGAAGATCAAGTTGACCATGGGCAAGGGCGATAATGGGCGTGCGAGCGCGAGTGTCGAGCCGCAGAGTGCTATCGACTAGTCGCGGCTTGCAAGAGGAGGAGGAGAGGATATGGTGGGGTGGGTGTATATTGTACAACGACAAAGTCTTGCATCACATGGGCGTTTTTATGGGACCACTTGGGACTTGGGGGGATATACCACGACTTTTCTGGGCTTGTCGTGAAGAAGGCATGGCATTGCAATTAGGCGTTTTCATCACCATCGTATAGCCGCATATGGGCTTTTGTATTCTGTTTTTGTAGTATATCAATCATCTCGCATGGGGGAAGGAGGTGGTAAAAGTAGATGTGGTACGGTGTAGTCTATGAATAGGAAGGGCTTGAGTCTATGTGCTTTATTCTAGAGCACTTTCAGTTCTCGAGGACCATACTTACGCGCAGTGCCCTGCCCGACAAGTTCACGGCGACTCCGTCCTTACTTGCACACGTTCTGCCGTCCTTCCTTGCCCTTCTGTCACCGCTCGTTTTATGAAGTGCCCAAGCATGAAAACCGCATGCATGTTTAGGAAGCTTTGTAGCGGCGTGGAGGTATCCAGCGGCGCGATTTAGGAATACATGGCAAAGATTTGCAGCCTGCAAACCTCCAGGCTAATCTATTATTCCTCGGGCAGCAAGCGCAGAAGCACATTTTGGACATGACCTACAACTTGTGATCCACAACGCTACTACCCCAAACAACATTTACAACGTCAACGCCATCATTGATCTCACTTATCGCTTCCTCGAAGCACTCGCAGCCATATCAGTCGGCTAGTTTAGAGGTATGATCAAAGGTGGGCAGCACGAGCACAAGCAGAGTCTTCAGTGGTGGCTACATCAAGCGATCCTTTCGTTCTTCACCACTAAGAAGGAATTCTATTCTTGCGTTAACTCGCACAACTACAAACCAGCTGTTCAAGAGAAGCTAATAGTAGAAGCGCGTTCGAAGAACAGCCTTGGAGCACTAGAGCTCAAGATATTCTTTGACGTAGCTGCTCGTCTTGATAAGCGGTGCTCGGTCCGGTTCGCTTACAGTTACAAAAGGCTACTGTTTAGTGGAGGCTGAAGATTTACGGTTAGTGAACGGTCGAACTTTGATGTATTGTTAGGTCATTGAGATCCTCTGGGCTGGGATATCCTGCCTGTGTAGTGCGAGTGAGATTGCACTAAGAACCTCTAAGACGGCGGAGAGGAAAAGGGATTCGACAATAGAGTTGTTACAGTGACTGAGAACGTTGAGAACATGGTTGCAATGAAATGAGACTTGTATCGAGTGCAGGGTGACGCAGATATAGATTGCGTTCTGACTACTCGTGTGCATGTGTGAATTTGCACCTTCGCTGGTATGCTACGGTGCACGCTACATACTGGAACTAATTGCTGAGCATTACCTGACTGGAACCAGGAATAATCGTGAATTTGATGACGCGGCAGTAGGCAGTTACGACATAAAATGTTTGTGGTGTGGATGTGGGTGTAGGCGTGTATAATATGTGCGTCAATAGTTCTTCAAGACGACGTGATTGCGACAATATTCTTTATAGAACAATAACCCATACATATTTGTAAAACTTGAGGCTCCAGATGTTCAGGCTGGTTTACAATCCTTGAAAAGCAGTCGTAGAAATCTTAGTTAATTATATTTGCGCCGCCAGCCTTGAGCATTCTTCCAATTCACGACTGGAAATGCGAATTATGTACGACCAATAACTCTTTGTTCGGGGGACGCTGGATGTAATTCAGCGGTGATGGATCCGCATGCCGATAGTTTGATGTTTCTGTAATGCTGCTCATGAGTTAAAAATATTCACCACTACACCCATCCACACATACCCACGACCACACCTCCCATCCACCATCCAACCAACCAATCCCTCTCACCTTTGGAATACCATGTAAATGCAAGTCTTTTGATGTACCCCACCCCACCTTTCCCTTCCACACCCCAAAAATCCACCAAAAATCACTTCCAACCTTCCCCACCACCCCAAAAACGCTCCCACACGCTCCCACACGCTCCCCCAAGCCCCCAAAAGACTGCAAAAAGAAACAGTGACTCATCGGAGGCTTGAACTCCGGACCTTCAGTGCGACTGATCCCAGGAGGATTGTTAGACTGACGTGATAACCAACTACACCAACGAGCCTGCTTTGATGGGAATAAGCAAGCAAATATGTTATATATACACAATATTTTGGCCATCTCTATACGATGGACAACGACCCGCTGACCAGACATGAAAGCGTTGACTATGAAGGTGGGGCAGTGACGCAATTTTTGTCATTGGTGTGGGTTAAATTCTCGGCTGAGCCGGATGTGGTGCCTTCGCCCCCACTAACTGTTACTATTGTACTTGCGCACTAAGTTACTTGCGACTCTGTGCTACGGTGCTTCGGATCAGACTATTTGATTTCGACGATATTTGCTCCATGTAATCATTTACGAAGTTGATTTTTCGAGGAGACGATGTCTACTCTTTATGCTGTGGTGACGGCGCACGGAAATGACTGGCCTTCGGGACAAGACAGGCAGTATTATGATTGAAAGACGATTCTCTGCAACACGATATATGAGGCTGTCTTCATCATGAGTAGGAATTTTGGCGAATTCGTTGACTGACGAGCGATGAGCGGGCTTGAAGTCACGACAACGACGCATCAGAGGTCCTGTTCTGCGGATAGACAGTACAGTCTGAATTCGAGGCACTTGCGCCATAGGTTCACGAGTCCAGTCAAGCTTCAAGCCAGAAGACATCATGTTGGCTCAGGCACGTCGACAATAACGATGTCGTGGGTTTCTTGTCTCCGGAACATAAAGCTGTGTATATTCGAAGAGTGTTTGTTGTTACCACAATAGACCTGATCCTGCTAGTGATCCCAGACGGACCTCCCGAGTGAACCAACGATACTGCATGTTGTCACATACGAGCGAAAATCGAAATATGTCTAGGGAGTGTGCTGTGGAATTACAACGCGTTGATCTAAGCAATGAAATATAGTTGTAGTCATATTTGACTACTTTTATCCGACAGATACGCCGGCATTTTCGCTCGTATGCTCCAGCCTGCAGTAAGTCAGGATCAAGAATGACATGCTACGATGCTTTCTATACGCACCACCACAACTTCAATAAATCACGCAGTGTCAACATGCCTTGAGCCCCGAGTAGATGGTAACTGATTCGTATTGTATTGTATCAAGTCTCGCCATTTTCTCTCTAGAGCATGCTACGCTAACGTCACACTCGACCACGTCCATTCTCTACTACCTTCAACTTACAACGCCGTCTGCTTGCTAAACGCAATCAAGCGCTTGATACCAACCTGTTCGCCATTAGCCTGTGTCACATGCAACCTCGCACTTAAGTCACTTACCATCCAATTGCTCCCTTCATCATTCTTGTTCGTCATCAAGTCCGAGAAAATCGCATTCGCCTCGTCAAATTGCCGGGCCTGGATGTTGCTCGCAAGATCATTCATCTGCTGAACCGTGTCCGGCTTGAGCAAGTCCTCGTTGTTCAGGTGATCAAAGAGAATGTTGAGGCGCTTCTCGGTGTCAGCAATGTGCGCCTTGTACTGTTGAGGAACCTTGGGCTTGATGCGCTGGATCTCGGCGTCGAGGATCTCGTAGATGGGGCGGGATGCGTCGGGGATGTGCGATCGGTCGCCAGCCGCTGTAAATGTTAGACGTGCAGCAATCTCAAAATTTGTGGTACTTACGGTACTTAACAGCAGCTGGTTGACCACTCTGCGACTGTGCAGTGTTTGGACGTGAATCAGGCCTTGGCGGTCCTGCTGGAGGCGGTCCGCCTCCGGGAGGTCCAGCACGTGGCGGGCCTTGTGGAGGACCCCTTGGTGGCGGTCCGGAAGCAGCAGGAGGTGCTTGCTGGGCCGGCGGTTGTGAGAATTGCTGTCCATATTGTGATTGACTGGGCGTGAACTGGCCAGGTGGAGGTGCGATGTTGCGTGGTGGAGGCATACCTCCCATGCCTGCTGGTGGAGCGGAAGGCTGCGAGCCCGGGGCTGGCGCATAACGGTTCGAGGGCGGTGCTGCAGACGAAGGAGGTTGGTATGGCGATGCTCCGCGCTGAACTGGAGGGGGTTGGGGTGCGCCGAAACCACTTGGTGCTGGCGGTGCATACGCGTTGGCTGCTGGTGATGGAGCGTATGGGTTTGGTGCAGAAGCACCACCTGCTTGCGAAAGAGGCGATGTCACACGAGGAGGACCTTGGGGCGGGCCTTTTGGTGGCGGTGGAGGAGTTGGTCTTGACTGAGGTGGGAAGCCGGGCGACGCCACTCCTGATGGGCCGTAGGGGTTTTGCTGGTTAGGGAATGGCGAACCTACAGTGTTGAGGGGTGTACCACGACGCGAGGATGGCTTTGGAGGGCCAAAATCGGGTGTGTCGTTCCAAGCAGGAATGTGACCGCGGTTTGCTGCTGGGACGATGCCAGGAGCGGCGTTTGAGAAGTTCTGTGGTGGAGGTGCGATGGGGGCTTGCTGTTGCTGGTAGCCGAAGCCGGCTTGGGGCGGCTGTGAGGGCGTGTACCCAGCCGGAGTGTAGGACCCTCGAGCTGGCTGCTGCACGTTCTGCTGCGCTTGTTGCGAGAGTGGGTTTACTGGAGCATATGGCGACGCTGTTTGTGCTGGAGCAAGGGAATTGGCTGGGGCGTAAGGTGAAGCTGTTCGTTGCGCTGGGGTTGGTTGCTGTGTTGGAGGAACCGGTCCGTAACTCGGCACCACGCGTGTGCTGCGCTGAGTAGCCGCGGGCTGTGTCATCCTCTGACCAGCAGCCTGTGATGTCTTCTTTGCGGTTGCTTGCGTGACACGGTTCCTCGCGACATCTGCCGCAGGATACTTCTGTGGGAGAAGATCTAGGTACTTCTTCGCAATGGCTAGCTGACCGTGTGCGGATGCAATGTCAGCGTACTCAATGTACTTCGCATACAGCGGCTCGAGCTTCCAGTCATCTGCCTTCTGGTGTTCTGCATCCTTGAAGTGGGTGACCTGACGGAACACCGTAACCTTCTCGATGAAGTCTTGCAGCGACCGCGCATGCACCGAAAAGCTGTTGTCCGCTTCCGACTTCTCGAGACCAGCGTCTTCGTTCTCTTGAAGCTCTTGAGCCCAGTTGACCACCACCTTCTCTAACTTGGAACCAGCCAAGTAACAGAAAGACGCGTCTTTGCGGTATGAGGTTGTCCCTTCAGTGATGGCCTCTTCAAGTCGATCACCAAGGGCTTCGCAGAGGTCAGGGAATTCGGCCTGGTCTGCGAACGTGCAGATAGTCGCCATGACCTCTTTCCAGTCCTTGAGGTCTGCATTGTACACGAAATCCCAGAGATTCTTCCCAACGACAGAGGCTAGCAGTCGTAAGTAGTTTGGTGCATCGGACTGCCTCTTAAAGTAAGCAGCCTGAGCCTTGGCAATGCACTTCTCGCCGCCACAGATAGCAATCATGAATGCATCAGAAAGACGGTTCTCCTTCAAGCACACGTCTAACGCGGCATTGAAGTTGCCAAGCATGAGAGCACGAGTGATCTTGGTGTCGGCCTCGGACTCCGCACCTGTGTACACCTGGAATGGGTTGTTTGTCTTCGCACCCTTCGACGCTGCAAGATCTGACAGGAAGTTGCCTTCATCAGTGGCGTTGTCGAAGAACGAAGACTCCTCAGCGTCGCCGTTCGTCTGTGTCTCCTTCTTGACCTCCGCTGGCTCATCTGCGGGTGTGTCTGCGAAGCCAAGGTACTCAACGAGTTTCGTGCGAGGGTTGTCGGAGGTTAAAGTCTCGATGACCGTCCAGTCTGCCTTCTCTTCCTCTGTGGCTGCCTTCTCAATCTTTGATTCGCAGAAAGAGGTCAAGTCTCCACCCTCCAAAGCCTTGTCAAAGTCCTCACTGGCCTGGCTGATGTCCGAGTCGACCGCAAACGTGGATATGGTGATCTTTGACTTGCTGTCAACAACGCCAAATCGCACAAGCTTTCCGCCAAAACCAAACGCAACACCAGCCCTCCTCTTTAGCCACTTTGGAGGAGTCTTGAGTGTGAAAGATGCACCTTGAGGCTCCGCATGTGTCTGCGCAAAAAAGTCCTCGCCCTCTGGTGCCTGGGCCTTGGTGTTCTTCTGGTCGGCCGAGGCGCCTGTGTTCTGCAGTGTCTGTACAGCAATCTTGCCGTCGAAAGACGCCGTCGCTAGCAGGTTCGGGTTCGAAGGGTTAAATCTGGTCTGGAAAGTCCAGTTCGTCACCACTGGGAACTCGCCCAATTGCTCGCCAGTATGCGGGTTCCATGCGATTGTTCGGTTGTCCTTTCCACAGGACAGTAGAATGTCGCTGTCCTGCAAACACCATGAAAGCGACAGCACACCTTGGTCGTGCGCTTGCAGTGTCTTCTCGGGCGCATTCGTGTTGCGGAGGTCCCAGACCAGCACGAGTGGGCTCTGATCGTTGGGAATGGCGGTGACAAGTCTGGTAGGAACATCGGGGTCCCATGACACGGCGCTGACAGCTTTCCTGCCAAAGTGGTTCAATGTGAGGTTCTCCTTCTTGCCCTTCACGTCCCAAACGGTGACAAAGCCGCCACTGCTTCCCGTAGCGAGGATGTGCGACACCTTCTTGTTCCAGTCCAGCGTTGTATACTCGTCGGGGTTTGCGCCAGCCTTGCCCAATCTGAAGGACTTGGAGTCGTCGGTGAGATCATGTACGAAGAGCTCTCCCTTGGCGCCAGCGGAGGCGAGTACATGAGATCGGAAAGGATTGAATTGTATTGCCTGGATTGGGCCCGTGTGCTTCTCGATCTGCTGTATTTCGGCGTCGCTACTGAAGTCAGTACTGCTGCCTCATGTGCATCTGTGCAAGAGTCCTGACCTCGCACCGCTCTGCAGTTTCTCCGCGTCCCAAAGCACCAGTATGCCGCTGTCGAGCGCGCCAGCTATTATACCCCGCGGGTGCTGCTCGGTAGGCTGGCTCCAAGCAATATCGTTGAACCTGAAGCACTCTTGGTCAATTTTGAGCTGCAGAGCATGCAATTGGCCATGTACCTTGACTCTACGCTCACTGTAGCGACCGCCTTTAGCTCAACGCCCTGCTCCGCATCATCGAGCTTGAGCTCCCAGAGCTCCAAAGTCGTGTCATTCGAGAAGTCGGCGTCCACAGCTCCAGCCTTGGTTCCGGTGGCAATCAATGGCTGCGCGGAACCGGGCGACCAGGCAAAAGCGGCCGTCCTAGGTATTTCTCGTAGGCGGACCATGTTGGCGGAAGGTGATCGCACCGAGGCGTCAGATTAGCGATTGGTGTAGTGAGACAAACAAAATTGTGTCGCAGCAACGAAATCTTGAGAGGTAGCACTGTAAAGGAAACGTGGAGGCAATAGTATTCGCAATGTGTCGAGTCCCAAACTTGAAGGCAGGCAGCGTCGTTGGTTTACCATACCTGGCCTTCCTGGGACATCATCGGAGCCCTAGCGGGCCCACTATTGCCAAGCTTTACACGTGATATCGAATTCTCGAGCCAACAGCGCTGAGCTTACCGCAACACACATCAACACACATCAACAAAATCACAGTCATGTCAAATTTATCAGACTCGTCGCGGCTCAAGGCCACAGTCTTTGTCGGCGGTCTCGACCAAGCTGTCTCACAGCAAACTCTATACCACGCATTCCTGCCGTTTGGCGACATCGTCGAAGTCAACCTACCGAAGCCAGATCTGCCCAGCGCAAAAGAAGAACACCGAGGATTTGGCTATGTGGAGTTTGAGACTGCAGCCGATGCGACCGATGCGATCGACAACATGGATCGAAGCGAGCTGTACGGTCAGGTCATCAAGGTAGCAGCCGCGAAGCCGCAGAAAGATGCGAACGAGGGCCTTGGCAGCAAAACTGCTGTCTGGGAGCAGGTACGTGAACCACGATATGACTCTAACTCAGTACATGGCTGATGAGTATTAGGCTGGCTGGCTGGCGAAGCATGCTGTGAGCGAAGAGGATCGCCAGGCTACAGAACAGACGCAAGAGGAGGCAAATGCACCTATGGACCCCATGCAAGGTCTTGAAGGACTTGACGAAGCCGGTCCCAAGCCAGTATGAGGTCAAAAGACACTTCGGAGCTATTCACGGCGTGGAGAGGTGCGAAGCAAGGAGTTCGGGCGCATATTCATACGGTTAGATACCAAGGTTCTCTGTGGAAAGATTTGACGACTTCTCTGGTCTATCGATTGCCCTGTTAATCAATTTGCCATCTATTACAGCCAACTTGGACACCAAATCCTCGTGTTTTTCACAGATACGAAGTTCAATCCATAATCAGGTCTCAGGCCCATAATGTGAAGCCATGTCGGAAACATGACTTCGAATGCATCTCAGGTCGGACAGTGGGACTTCAAAGTTTGGCGTAAGGTATGCTAACAAATGAAACATGATGCTTTGATCTGCACTCCGGTATCGCTATGGCGTCCCGACCGTGTTATACACATTGCTCCGTGAGCCTTCCTCCCAGATTGCTCAAGTCCTCCATGCCTATTCGTGCTTTCCCTGCCTCTTGAGGCGGAGCGTCTTGTCGACAAAGAGCTTACGGCCGAGCGAGAAGAATGCCATGACGACGGCGACGCTGCGTAGTTGTTAGAATCCGGACATCCGACGTTGTGCGGTAGGGAACTCACGCCAGGACAACAACTGTGACCCAATGTTAGCATGTCTCTGAACGTGAGATGAAGAACACGACGTACGCAATGGCCAAATCTCAGTGGGAATGTTCTTGAGCTGGCGGATACGCTGGGAAACGGTATGGGCTGTCTCGTGTCAATGCTCGTCCTCTACCACTCCCATGCCTCAATTGGCGTACCACCGTGCTCCGAGTCTTTCTATCAATTGGTCAGCACTGGTCCCCGTGTCCCCAGTTTACCGCGTGCATACCGGTGTAGGAGTGCGCAGGCGCAGCGTCTCCCTCATAACGAGCTGCGGGCTCGCCCTCATAGCCAGCTGCGGGCTCGCCTTCATCAACATCTGCTGGGTGGGGCGCATCATCATCATGCGCGTGGGCTGCATACGCAGCGCCCTCGAAGCCTTGAACATGTTGTATATCGTCTGGCGTGTATCGTGGAGTGGAGAGTGTCGGGCGGTGGTGAATTGCGTGTTTCGTCACAGAGACGTTGGGGAAGCTCGCGGGCTCATGGGATGTTCAGGCCCGGAAAAATCCGCGTCGCTAATTGGCTGTGGTGGACAATGCGCCGAGAGATCACCTCGTCCGCCATCGCCAACTTCACTTCGTCACGACCCATTGAGCATCTGCCATTGCCGCCACTTCGACACCGAACACGCACCACGACTAAGCGCAATCATGTCTGACAACGAGAACGGAAACGACGGCGGTGAGGAGATGGTTACCAAGCCCTTCAAGTTTGTCACTGGTGAGTCCTGTCCCGCGCCTCCGCTGTCTATGAAGAGATAGGGCTAACACCGTCCACAGCTGGTACGCCATCCAAGAGTTTCGATAGCGACTCCTACGCACCCCGGAGAAAAGCTCCCGAGCTTCCGATATACATGTCCACATACTGACGAGCCTCGGCGCTATGTAGGCTTCGACGCCCGCTTCCCCAACCAGAACCAGACCAAGCACTGCTGGCAAAACTACGTCGACTACCACAAGTGCATCATTGCCAAGGGCGAGGACTTTGCTCCCTGCCGCCAGGTGCGTACCAATACCATGTATCTCGATACATACCTTGTATTCTAACAAAGTCAGTTCATGTTGGCCTACCGATCTCTGTGCCCCAGCGGCTGGACAACACGATGGGACGAGCAGCGTGGTATGTGGCAAACGCAACTTTGGCTTTCGGCGTCTTCGCTTACAAATCTCACAGAGGCCGGTATCTTCCCCCACAGGCTCGACCAGTAGACGGCTTGCTTGAACGAAGCGCAGCATGCAATGATTTCCTTGACAATGGGATGAGGGGGAAGTCAGAGTCTGGCATTGAGGGCATAGAGTTTTGTATCATATCAATCACCACCGTCAATGCAGATCTGATTCACACCGATGCATGCTGCCGGTCTTTGGTGCCGTTCATGACACCATGCACATTCACACAAGTTCTTCGGGCTGAACGTTCTTCGGGCTGAACGTTCTTCGGGCTGAACGCAATGCTGCACGATATCAAGACCCGCAGTAGCAGCGCAATCTCCGTGTCTTAAGTCTTCATAAGTACATATTGTATCATGGTTCATCGGTGTTCTCATGCTCCGCTCCATAATGCAGATGAGACGATTACCTCTGTATACCCCTACGTCGACCATTACAGTCAGTACGATACATACGTTCGGCCTCGAGTCGCACAAGATGTGTCACACGCGCATATCAAGTCTTGCCATCTCCGAGTTTAGGGATGCAGTCCTGTATTGTGCAATATGCTTTCTCAAGTGGACTAGAAACAGACTATGCTTGCTCCTTGCGCCTACAACATATACTAGACGCCGTATTCTTCAGTATCTGAGGTTCAAAATGTGCGTATCATGTTAAAGATATGGATGTGAGGCAAGGCAGTGGCAGCCGTCGCTGATGTGCGAGGAGTACTCAGGTCGAAGTATCGCGCTTCGGCTGCAAATGTCACATCAAGTGTTTCTACGGCGTCAAGTTGAGCAGAACGGTGAGACGCTTCAGAGTGACATTTTTCGTGAGCCACCGCTCATCTCATCGGTGTGATATAGCCCATGGCCACGGTGATCGTGGTACATGTTGTCCAGTAAGAGCAACCAAAAACTAGTTTGACTTATCATTGTGGCTTGTTGTTGGGACTCTGACTGTTTCCTGTCGCAGCAAGGCGATGCTCATTGAAGATAGCTGATACTAGCGATCAGTTTCTTTCCATAGTCTTCAACGCGAAGGACATACGTGAGTATTTTGATACATGAAGAAGACAGAGCACTGGACGCGAGATTGTCAACATGCTAGACTTTCGACAGGTACGCTTCTGACAAGGCGGTGTCGTGCGCAATACAAGCTTCAGAAATGTGGTTAAATCTGCTGTAGAAGTTGGGATCTTCAGATGCCCGCAAGGTAGTGATGAGCGATCGAAACGCATGGAAGCAAATCCACACGGCAACAGTTCTCCTTCCTCGTGAAAGCTCTTGTTCGTGGCTAGACTCGGGTTGAGAAAAGTATGCGAGTGCTGGTGGTGGGTTGCCTTGTTGGTCCTCTGGGTTCTTGCACACCACCGAATGCATGTTACACCTGGGGTAGGAACAGAATCGACAAGGTCAACTTTCCTAACTTGAATCTAGAGTTTCCTGATGTGATAATCTTCCGCGCTCTCCAATCGAGAGGCAGCGGACCAGTTCGAATTAAGACATCCAGCTTCGGTACGTACCTCACACACATCGTGGCTGCATCAGGCGCTCTACCCGAACATAATCCCAGCAATAATACTCTTGCTTTTATCCCTTCGATGACAACGGGCAGCACTCACGCGGGCCGCTGCAAATGTCTCAGATTAATCCCCAAATAGTCAAACGTAGCATTCAATCGCATGAGATCCTCCCGCGTACATACGCAGCGGCAAGCGGCCAACAACTCGAACAAAGCTTGTGTGACTCCAAGTCGCGAGCCAAAGTCTGGTCGAGCGGGGGACCGGACGCATTTGCTTTGGAACGCAGATGTCATCATGCGGCTTCCCGCTGCCCACGTATCGGATGCCCCTCCGCTGCCTCGACCAGCCATCGGAATCGAGTAACTGCGGTGTGGGGGGGATGCTGCAGCTTGCAGCAAATTCTGGGTGTGCTGAGATGCATCATCATGCGCAGAACTGTCAGCCAACGGGGAATTCCCAACCATCCAAAGCAGCAAATCACTGCAACCTACAGGGCCTGGCGATCGGCCGCAGTAGCGCTACAGACCCTCCCGGAAGTTGTCTCATGTGAGAACATCATGGCCCGAGGACCCCTCGCTCCAGATCGGGCGCGAGACGAAACGTTGATTGCGGTTGTCTAGTCCCAGGGTGCTACAAATTGCCCAAGCCAGATGCAAATTGCCATGCATGCAGGGCATGCTTGAAGTACAACTATATCTCTGAGTGTCGCGCAACATTCGGAGGGGCGGCGTGATAGGGTAGCCGAAACCTGGCGTACGAAGTACTCAGCATATTCCCAGGCCCTTGGAAATGCGATGTTGGCTAATTAGGCATGCAGATATGGAGGGCCCTGTTGCAATTTGTTGGTTAGATCTCCTTTGCATGGAGCTGGTTTGAGAATGTTTGCTTGGAGAGAGGAAAACGGTGAAGCAAACCAGCATCTGGAGTTCATGCTAGGCAGCAGTACTAGAGGACTGTCAACTGTTCAGTGTTTGAGAAGATGGTGTGCTCACTTCATCGGCCTGCAACAGCAATGCCGAGGCAAGGCTGAAGATCGCGGCCGCCTTGCGAAAGTGTATTTGACAACGAAGTCCTTCATGATTCCGAAGACGCGGCACTTTTAGACTTTCGGTTGCTCATATTATTCACAATTTTGCATATCTGCCGTGGTCAGTTATCCAAGAACAACGAAGACGATTCAAGCAAACGGGATCGTAGGGATCTACGCCGGTATGACACGATGAAACGAACGGTTGGCGCGTTTTGCGTCATGCCGGTTGGTGATGCTCTTGCTCAGCATGTCAGCACAGCCTCATAAGCATTTCGTACCAACAGACGATGGAGGCGAGTCACCAGCATCACATTTCTGTTTCGCTGATGTCAACGCGCTTTTTCATACAGATTAGGACCAACAAAATCGTGGAACATGTGTTTCGGTCCGGTCACATGATGCCCTAATTCAGACCCCACGAGTCTCCTTTCGTACGCCGTACGGCTCGCTTCCGGCACGGCACTGGTGAGATGACGCGCAGGGTCCCCTTGATTTACAGCCAGTGGCCGTGGACCGCTTTCACACAAGGTTTCACGTGGCTGGTCCGACGACCCCAGCGTGCCCAGATTCGTGTGGCTTGCTTCTAGCGGCGGCTTGTTGTTCTTTTTCGGTCACGCTACCTTGGTGCAAGTCAGCTCTCGGAAAGGCATCGTCGAATGCGCCTCTCGTCGCATACCCGGCTGCAGATGAGCCAAGACGTGGCCATGCAATTATCGGTCGAGGCGCGAGAGTACACCAAGGGCCAGGAACGCAAATGTCCGCTGCAGCTGTGGTAGCACTGTCCCGGCTGCGTGCTCATGCGCCGTGCATATTGCCGGCTGTTCAGACTGGAGACGGCGCCAGGGTTGGATTGGCTGTGGCACGACTTTTTGCCGAACGGGAGCGCTCTGCGTCACCGCACGGAGCATGCCCAGGCGAGCTAACAAAAGGGCCAAAGCTTCGCGAGGATGTGGATGTGTGGAGGAGTCTCGGAGACGTGTGCAACTTGGCGATGCTCATCGTTGACGTCCCCTGCACATTCCTCGTGCGCCCCTGTGCAACCACCTCCGCCTGCGGCTTCTCTTGTCCCGTCAAGCGCTGCGAGGCGCCGCCCAGCCCAGCCTTTTGACGAGGGCGTGGTGCAGCGGTGCAGCGGTCGAGGCGCTGTGCGAGGTGCGGATCGGGTGTATCTGGCTGATGGCATTGCTGCATGCCCCTTTCCGCGCAATATAGAAGCTGCTCCAAGTCTTTCTGAAAAGACGTAATATCAACCTGGCATTGCTAACGCCAACCTAGGGCTGTGTGAACGCGAGTGGCTGGGGACGCGATAATCGCCAACGCCATCAAGTTGATGAAGCCCCGCAGAGGAGCAGCCAGTCGTAGGATGCACAAGGCATCCATTCTACCAGCAGCGAATCTTTGCAAAATAGCGGCGTGGAGAACAGCAAACGAATCATGGGAGCCGCATCGCGTGGGACTGCGTGTTTGAAGCAGGCTAAGACGAGGTTATAGCTGGTGGTTGTGATGAGACAACTGCATGTAGACGCTCAACTGCGAGTTGCTGTTCGCAAACCGAACAGATTGTGCGTTTGGCATCCTCGCAATCCAAATGTACCTAAATATAATAACATTGTCTTTGAATCACGAAACGATGTCTATGCCTTGTCGCCGGAGCGGAAACTCCCTTGGCCCTTTACCCATGAGATTTGTACCGAGAGCGGAGAACGTCGAGCTCGATCCGGAGACTGGGCCGCGCCGGCACATTGAGCTCTTTCATTTGGCAAGCCTCGTGTTGGCAAGACTATCTGGGAATGTGTTTCATTGTCAGGCCGTCAGCAAAGCAGGGCAGCTGGGATGGCGCCACGCAGCAAAGCACTGCGGTACATCGCCTCACCCAATCGTCGTTAGTCCACGATGATGATGCTGGCGGCCATCACGCATCAACAGCAAAGCGTTCTCCTTCACATGCGATATGTCCTATATTGAAGACATTCAGGCCCGCGTGTCGCGCTGAAAGAATGCGAGCAGCATGGCCCAAGCGGACAGGGCAGCAATTTGTTGTCAACGGGTGGTACAACCTTGGACGGCCTTGTGGCTTGCGCTAGTGGAGTAGGCTTGCAAGGAACAGACCCATGGAACCCGCACCGTGCGGTTTCTTAACCACACTTCAGCGAGAAGACGCATCCCTGTCCGTGGGTTAGGGTTGGGAAGACTGATTGACAGAGCGTTGCACTCTCCGGCCACCTGCCCCTTCGCTCTTTCCCTTTCCTCGCGCCGGCTGCTTTCCTCACTCCTCCTTCTCCACGCCAGCCTCAGTATCCAGTCCCATCACGACGTGGAACTGCAGCCTCAACTACAGATTGCCCTATCACTCACACGTCGTCTGTACGTGTTCGGGCCCACCTTCTTGGTGTTCCTCTGCGCACTGCTGTCGTTCTCCGCCTCTGCTTCCCCACGCCTCGACACATAGCTGTCGCCAGACTTGCAAGCTCCACCACCACCACAACCACCCAAGTCACTCGTAAGTCGCTTGTATACACGTGCACTCCAGAACATGTTCACTGATGCTGTCTTCGACTAGTACTACAGTCGTCGGCCACCATCCCGACTACTTTTCGCCTACCGTCCTGTAAAAGTTGGTGCTCTTGTAGCGCGTGCCTCGCCTCGCAAAGCTTCGCGTCGCCAACGCAGCAATGGCGCACCAACAGCCCTCGCCCACGACGGGCATGCCTCCTCACCACGGCGGGCCGCATCCAGCGCATGGGCAAGTCAACGGCCACCCACCGCACGCCAACCAGCCGAAGACGCCTTCACAGTACCTTGCGCAGTTGACCGAGGCTGTTTGGACGCAGATAGGTACATCCAATAGTTGTCTTGACGCGCCAGAGCTTTACTAACCCCACCAGGCTCTCTCTCCGAGCAGATGAATGACATGGACGGCGCCATGCAATGCTACGAGCAGGCGTTGAAGTTCAATCAATGGTCTGTACCAGCTATGCAAGGCATCGCATGTATCCTCCGCACGAAGGATGCTTTTCCTGCAGCAGTCGAGTACCTGCGCACCATCCTCAAAGTTGATCACGCAAACGGTGACGTGTGGGGCAGTCTCGGTGAGTAACAGCTTTGCGCTACACCATATCGTCTCTAACTTCACCAGGTCACTGCTACCTCATGATGGACGACTTGCAGCAGGCCTACTCTGCCTACCAGCAAGCACTGTACCACTTGTCTGATCCAAAGGTTAGGAGTTGCGCACATGATTCACGCAATGTACACTAATGGTCGCACAGGAACCCAAGCTATGGTATGGGATCGGCATACTCTATGACCGCTATGGATCTCTCGAGCACGCCGAAGAGGCCTTCTCGCAGGTCATGCGCATGGAGCCAACCTTTGAAAAGGCCAATGAGATCTACTTCCGCCTCGGCATAATCTACAAGCAGCAGCAGAAGTTCAACCAAAGCTTGGATGTGAGTACAACTACGATCGCTCCTCGATCCCCGCTGACTTCAACAGTGCTTCAAATACATTGTGACCAACCCTCCTCGACCACTCACCGAGGAAGACATTTGGTTCCAGATCGGTCACGTGTACGAACAACAGAAAGAGGTACGTTAGAAGCCCGAGAGCATCCGACACCACGACTGACGATCGCAGTTCGAAGCAGCCAAGGGCGCCTACCGGCGCGTCCTAGAGCGTGATCCCAACCACGCCAAGGTCCTCCAGCAGCTAGGCTGGTTGCACCATCAGCAGAGTACCAACTACGCCAGCCAAGAGCAGGCCATCGAGTATCTGGAGAAGTCTGTGGCTTCTGGTGAGTCTTGTGCTTCTGTGGCGAATCATGCGCATGTGGCTAATTGCGTGCTATAGACCAAACTGATGCACAAAGCTGGTACTTGCTGGGTCGATGCTACATGTCACAACAGAAGTACCCCAAGGCATACGAAGCCTATCAACAAGCTGTGTACCGTGACGGCAGAAATCCAACGTTCTGGTGCAGCATTGGCGTCCTGTACTACCAGATCAACCAGTACCGCGACGCACTAGATGCGTACTCCCGGGCTATTCGCCTGAATCCAAACATCTCAGAGGTTTGGTATGACCTGGGAACTTTGGTAAGTACTCCGTGACTCGCCACCCTCACGAGCAAGCTAACCATGGCACAGTACGAGTCTTGCAACAATCAGACAGCGGACGCACTTGATGCTTATCAGCGCGCCGCCGACCTGGATCCGTCTAATGTCCACATCAAAGCTCGCCTGCAGCTGCTCCAGAATGGACAATCATCCGCCGGCGCGCCCAACGGTAACGCCCCTGTGCCTCAGGATGTCCACCCTCAAGCCTATCAACCGGCCTCTGTCCATGGACCGGCTGCTCCGCAATGGGGTGCACCTCAACCCCAGCAGCCTCCACAGGGCCCAGCTCCTCCAGCTCTTGGTGCAGCCGGATGGGACCGACCGCTCGCTCAGATCCGGGACCCAGGTCTACCTCCCCAGCAGCTGCCTCAGCAACTGAACCCCTACGAGCAGCGTGAGGGTATTCGTCCACCCACGCAGCATGCACAACAGAGGCCCGCCAGTCCTAGACAGGAGGCCCCCAGGGGATATGCTGAGCCACCACGTCCACCCACCAACGGCCCTGGCCCATCGGGCCCCGTTGGACCGCCTCCGCCAGGGCCTGGGCCTATTCGTCGTGGCATGTCACCATCTCCAAAGACTCATCATGTCGCACCCAGTCCTTACCATCCTCCTCCGCAGCTGACGCCACAGCCTGTGCACTCGCAGCCTCCTCCGCATCATCAGCAGCCATCTCAGCCTAACCGCATTTCGAATCCCAACTACGGTCCCCTTGCTGGCAGTGTTCCTCCACCTCCACCGCCGCCACCGCCCGGCCTCGCTGGTCCCCTTAGCCAAGGCCCAGGACCTGTACCTCCATTCGGACGCCCAGCGAGTCCGCCACCCGAGGTCCGACCAATTGTCGAGAATCGTGCCAGCTCTCCTCGCAATGGCTACCAAGGCCCTTACACGCAGCACCACCCTGATCCGTCCGCCAACAGTGGCATAGCAAATGGCGCTCCCGCTCCGGCATCTGCCCTAGCGGCCGCCGAAGCTGCTGCTCGTGATCGCGACGATCGTCCTCCGACGGCACCACCAAAGCGTCATCGCGAGTGGGAAGAGAATGAACATGCAAATCCAAAGCCTCCTTCAAACGACGAGAAGCGTCAGAAGCTCGAAGAGCCGCAAAGTCGCCGTCCGACGCCACCGCACCCAGTGCCATCGCCGCAGGTTGCTCGCCCCAGCCCGCATGGCACGCCAGATGCGCGACGTTTCAACGACGGATATCATCCCTCTGAGGCTGCTCACCATCCTCCCTCCTTGCCACCAATAGGCGCAGCCCTCCCGCGCCCTGCTTCTCGCATGTCGGAAACACCGAAGCAAGAGCGAGCGGAGCACGTTGAGCCGGCGGCTCGCCATGTGGATGTTGACGAAAACTACGACGATGAAGTGGAGGAGGCGAAACCAGCCGCACCAATCTCTGACCGTGGCAGCCCTCGCAATGCTCCCATCAACGGCGCATCTCATGCGCCTACGCCAGTTGAGCAGAAGTCGTAGCAAGATTTCGTCAATTGGCCGTGAATGTCTGTATGCCATTTCCATATATTTGCAGCTACTGCGCCAAAAGTACATGGATGTTTGTATAAATAGTCTCAATAAATTGACATTCTTTACGTGTGTTTGTATGGGTACTGCTTATTGTTGTTTGAAATGTTTGCTTTCGTGCTGCAATAATCAGGTCTCAACAGCACCTGAACGTTGGGGATATGGCTATATGCAGGGATTCTAGTAAATGCTCTCCAGCGTGTGTGATGTAGTAGCGCAGCATGAAATGCTGTCTGGTTAGGAAACAGGCGTGGCTTTGAAATGCGGGGATCTTTTCAGGGTCGCATCGCAAGCTGCACGCGCTGGATGGTGCGTCATTGGCAAGCTCCAGCAACATGCGCAAGCTACTTCTCCAAACACCACGCGCAGGACTCCTACTCCTACTACCCCACACTAAGACCACCGTCTCTCTCGCACAATCAAGACACTTGCGCATCCTCACATCTCGCACCTCCACGTCTACTCCACCGCGCGCACGCCTCCACCGCCAACCACACGCATCCCGCACCATGTCCTCGGACGCAGACTACGCGTCGTTCCTCGACAAAGCGAACCAAGATACCGGCGCGGCGCAACAACAAAGCACAGAGTCGGGCAAGAAGAGCTACGGCACCAAAAGCGTGGATACAGCTGTGCCGCCGGCGCTGGAGCAAGTGGAGGAGTACTACGTTAGCGATGCGGACGAGCCGTTTGAGCCTGTTGCGTTGAAGTACAGTGGGAAGGACATATCAGCTGGTAAGCACTCATCTACACTCGGTCTGGAGATATGAGGCGAAGGCTAATACATGGTGGTGCAGATGATCTGAGCGAGCTTCTCGGCGGCAAAGATGTAGAGGAGGTGAAAATCAAGGGCTTTGAGACTCAGTACAAGAAAGTGCTTGATGCTGTGAAGAGTGCGGGGGATGGTAAGGTGAAAGTTTTTAGGGTCAGGATTGATGGGACGAGGAGTGAGTATTGGGTTGTTGGGGTGGATGGGGAGGAGAGGAGGGTGGTGGGGTTGAAGGCTTTGGGGGTGGAGTCGTAGATTTGGAAGGTGATGGAGGGACTTGGAAGGGGTGGTGCTGTCATGCAGTGGAATACAACTGTTGGCATGTCTCTTGAAGATGAGGTGGGAAGATGGTTCCAATGGAAATGGAAGAAAGTTGATCATCATTAATTCTTCCTGACGTACCCATGGCTTCAATCTATGGACTGCTGTCCTTGACGTGCTGTAGCACGACTGTGCTTTCACTGTACTTCAACATAGGTACTATGATAGTATGCTAGAGCATGCTCTCGTCAATGTCACAGGCCGCGCCTTCCACAAACAAGGTGTGCATGTTTCAATGTTTCAACCCCCACCTAGCTGTGCTCCCTTGCTGCCTTCCACCTTTCACAGCTTCATCACACAAACACCGTCATCAGCTTCTATCGATAACGTCTGATCTATCAGCCTTGCGAAGTGTCTACGGCGGCCGTTGATTCGATGGCTACGGATGGCTGGCCGCCAATCACAGGCCGCATCGGTACCACCAGAATCGAGCCTCACTGCCGCCTCAATCTCCGGCGTTTTGGAAGGCGCTTGACTCGATTGCAGCGGCTGCACAGTCAAGGCACTGAAACAGGAGGACAGAATTGAGTCCCACTAAATGATGCAGTCGAGGTTCTGTGGAGCAGCTACGAGCAAGAATGAGGCTGAGCAACACGAGGTGATCAGAGCGATGGATCAAAGACGGTGGTGTCCTCATCAGGATTCATGGCGGATCTGCCCGCGATACGAGAGTGACAATCGAACACGAAGGGACAGAACCCTGCGCACAAGAACATGACTAAGGGCCATCAATGCATGGCGACTATTTCGAGATTATCGATAAGTTAGGGAGCTCAGAACGTGCTTCGGCGCAAGACTGGTGCAACGGGGCAGGGTGGTATTATATGTGGTGCGACGCGTAATGGTCAAAGTCGACGTCGCCCATCTCAATCTGCGCACGCGGCTGGCCCTGTTCCTGTGTTTGGAACGAGCACACATGCGAGGGAGAGAGGCAGGTGAGAATAGCATGCAGATGCAGGAACAGGTTCTAAGTTTATGGGAAACAGGCGTGGGCTGCAGGTGGATGACGAGCGACATTGCGGCGTGGTCAGGGGCAGTTCTACCGACTTGAAGCCGGCGCATGACAGCTCTTGAATGAGAGGGCCAAGTACAGCTCGAAGCAATCCCCACAGGACCGAAGGTGAATGTCTTTGGACTATCACACCAGGTTACTGCTAGGTGTCTCTTGTTGAGTGGACTACGACCGTTGAGACGACTGGCGGCCATAATTTTAGCAGAGCCCATCCCGCAAGGAGTGCGTAAGCCTCGACTGGGTGAGTCGCCGCATGCAAGCGCCTTGTCGTTGCTTATTGGCTGGTGGTGGATGGCTTCGAGATCTTCCTCCCTGAGATGTGGAGCCCTGCCCGGCCATGCTAAATGCTGCCCGTGAGCTTGAGCTTGCCACTGCTTTGTTCGTGTTGAATCCGTCGAGCGACCACGCTTCCATTCTGCTCTTGTTGCTCATCACAGCGTCTTCCACACACACAGCGTTCCGCCTCCTCACGCGCGTATTGCCCCAATTAGCCTGCGTGTGGCGACACCGTTGTGAGGCGTTCCTTCCGAGAGTGCCAAGGCGAGTGCGCAGCGCGTTCCTGGCGAGAGCTACCGACCCTGGACGCCCCCGTTTGGGCCAGGAGCAAAGAACATCTCCTTTGAACGTGGCACGAGCACTAACCAGCCTACCTCCACCTCTTCCCACGCACTCCCTCACGTCCTGTCCTTCACCCTCAGCAGCAGCTATACCGAGCAGCTTACGCCCATCGGCTTTCACAGGCAGCGATAAGGAGGGAAGGAAGCCACCGCCCGGAATTCGCAGAGCTGCAGCGCCCTCGGTTGCCCCGTCACCGTGCTGCACGTCACCCCGAGGCGCTCCCTTTGCTGGACTCCCCCCATCCATTGCGTGCCTGCCGACGCCGATAACAACACTCGTTTACCGCCAACAATACCATAGCAGAACACCACCACATCGCCTGCTAATCGCCTGTTACCCACCGCATCCACACCCACACGGTTTTTCAGCATGTCGTCGCTGATGCCGCAATCGCCGCGAGGCTCGGGCCCTCCACACATACGCCTCAATTCAGGGACACAAGAGGCCCGCACCGATGACAACTCGCCACCCTCTGCACGGCCCGGCACAGCGAGAACCACGTCGTCGCGCTCATTAACGCAGCCCGTCCGCCCTACCATTACCCCCCATATCAACAGCGGCCATGGCATGCGATCACCGTCAGTGCCATCATTATACAAGAATGCTGGCGTCGCAGAGTCCGCCGAGATGCTCCTCCCGCCACGGAAGCTTAAGACACGACCGTACCGCGACGAGTCGCCCATGCGCTCGCCCTCTGGCATGTCGTCGCGGCGCACGAGTTGGAGCTCAGACACGTCGAGAGGGCCATTTGCATCGCCCTTTGACGACTCGCGCGCGCCGTCGAGAGCCGGCAGCGAGGAAGACCTGAACACGCAGACCGTCTCGGAAAAATTCAACATATTACCCTCTGCAGGCCTGCTTTTGTTCCCTGAAGACGTGGAAAAGGACGACTACTTGCACAACCCAGACCCCAACGACAAGGACCAGCGAGACTGCAACATCTTCACCAAGCGCGGTCTTATCAATGTCGGCGGTCTTGGCCTTCTCGCGCTGGGTCTGCTCGTGCTTTTCGTTGTTTTCCCAGTACTGTACGTGCCGCCATTTCTGACCGCTCTTTGTCCGGCAGTGCTAACATTCTCGCAGCACATTTGTCGACAAAATAACACGGCCAACAATGGGCCCATGCACAAATAACCCACTGTGTATAGAAGGCCACCAAAGCGAGCCACTCCTACAGAACCTGCGCAGAGGCCTCATCGACCCAGACACACCCGAGGATGCGAAGACACGGAAGTCTTATGATGGCTCAACTCAGAAGCTCGTCTTCTCCGATGAGTTCAACACTCCAGGGCGCACATTCTACGACGGCGACGACCCATTTTTCCAGGCTGTGGACATCTGGTATGGTGCAACACAGGATTTGGAAGTGAGTTGCTATCATCGCAGTTCTGGAGGATAGCACTAACGTTACATAGTGGTATGACCCAGACGCAGCATACACGGAGGACGGCAATCTAGTTCTCCAATTCGACAGCATTCCGTCTCACGGACTCGATTACCGATCAGGCATGATACAGTCATGGAATAAGCTCTGCTACAAAGGTGGGCATGTGGAGGCTGCTATTTCACTACCTGGACGCGGTGACGTGAGCGGTTTCTGGCCTGGTTTCTGGACAATGGGCAATCTAGCTCGCCCCGGCTACCTCGCATCGACCGAGGGTCTCTGGCCTTACAGCTACCATGACGAATGCGACTACGGTATCACGCCAAACCAAAGTTCATACGATGGCATCAGCTTCTTGCCCGGTATGAAGCTCCCGGCTTGTACTTGCAAAGGCGAGGATCATCCTAGCCCTGGAAAATCACGAAGTGCCCCAGAGATCGATGCACTGGAAGGCTCTGTTCATTTCCTTGGGCCTGGCGAGACGAACGCTGTCGGAGTCGTCTCCCAGTCTTTCCAAGCCGCTCCTTTTGACATCTGGTACCAGCCTGATTATGGTAAGTGTGCTCAGGTGTCTTCCCCGATTCTGTTCTAACTACTGCTAGATTATGTCGAGGTATATGACAACTCTATCACCATGATGAACGCATACAAGGGCGGGCCTTTCCAACAAGCCATCTCAGGCCTCACCAACTTGAATAACGATTGGTACAATGGCAAGCAATATCAAAAGTACGCTTTCGAATACAAGACGGGCAAATCAGGTTTCATCACCTGGTACGTCGGCGATGCGCAAACCTGGACATTCAAAGCTCCATCAACACGGCCCAACGGCAACATCGGCACGAGAGTCATTCCCGAGGAGCCCATGTCCATCATCGCCAATTTTGGCATGTCGAACAGTTTCGCCGCCATCGATCTCAAGCAAATCGCGGCCGATCTGCCAGCTAAGATGCGCCTCGATTACATTCGCATCTACCAGGACGAGAACCAGGACAACGACGACCACTTTATGACGTGCGATCCTCCGGGCTACCCCACGACCGACTACATCAGAAAGCATCCTGCGCCGTATGCGAATCCTAACTTGACTGACTGGTAAGCGCATCCCACTTGATTTGGTAACCATCACTAACAATAGCATCAGGAAAGGAACGAAATACGACTGGCCGAAGAACTCTTTCATGGACGACTGCAAGTCGTGATTGAAGCCATTTGTCATTCAGCGCAGCATTCATTATCCTGATCGGAACTGCTGGTCCACGTTCCGGCATTTCTTCCCTCTGTCGACTACCTAACGTGGCCACGGCAAAAAATGATTACCCTCCCTCACACGCAAAATGGACCATCAGCGCAAAAGCTACTACGTAATTTTAGACGTTTCCTATCTTCGAGGCTTAAGAAGCATTTGCATGGGCGTTTATTGGGCGCTTTCTACATCTACGGATGCCATCATGGCCGCCGGTGCACCGGTCCGCTTCAACGTCAATCGACCCTCGACCACTCGCCCTGAGTGCACGCCCGGCGGCCCTTTTTTCCTTCTCAGTCAACATATACGGCGCTTCTTTGTATATCAACGGCATTTGTTTCTCCTCGTCTAGCCATGCATCGCCTGTACAAAGCATTTTCCGATTACTCTTCGGGAGGCCCTCAATCTTGTCGTTTTCTGGTTGTATTGTGCTGGGCGCTTTCCGACTGCTATAATGCATCTACATTCTGGACTTTCTTTTTGGGGGGCCTTATAGATGAGCATGCGATATGATGGATGAGGATCAATCGCTGGGGCTTTTTCTTGTCTTGGCATCGGGTTGGAAATGGGGAGGGTTGAGAAGTGAGAGGAGTGTTGAGAAGATGGGGCATTAGTGAAGAGGAGGGTGGGAGCAGATTACCAAATATTCAAACTTGAAATCTAAAAAGTTCAAAATACGTAGTTCATGGCTTGCGCAATTGTTCGCGCTGTTGCCCGCTTTTCAATTGACCGAGCCGATTCATTCGTCCACCAAGCAACACAGCACCACATCCAAAACACCCTCACACAACTCCACTCCCAAAACCCACCGCGACATTATCAAACTGTCACCTATCATCCAGCCTGTGCTAGGTAAATCCCCGTTCCCCCCTGAAACGCCCCTCCCGCATAATCACGCGCTACGTTACGCTAGGATAGCTCCCGCGTCGGTCGTGCGCGTGACGTTGCTCGCTGACCCTGAAAGCCCCTTTTGCGTGCATATTACTAGCGAGTGAATCGACGGTTTGCTGTGCGAATTACTGCTTTGGGTAGGTTGGTTGGCGTTAGGTGCCTGCTTGGGGGCTGGTGTGGTGTGGTGTGTGGGAGAGGAGAGTGGTGGTGGAGTGGGATGGGGATCACGTGCGTGTGCATGTGGTGCGCTGGATACATACTGTGCAGAAGGCTGTGGTCTTTTAAGCACATATTCTAACTGTTGTAAAGAGACTCGCCTGCGTGTGCTTACAAAGGACGGTTCCATGAGAGTTGTCCGTGCTGAGTGTATGCATGTAAGAGTCGCTTGCGTTGCGAAGAACATGTAAGACAACTCTGAGGTTCAGTTGCATAAATAGACGCTGCTTACTGCTTACGCCCTCTGTGCCGATTTGAGAGCTCATTCGCCTGCTATCCAGATCGTACAGCACTGATTCTTAGTGGCTAATGCTTGTCACTGTACAGCTACGTCCAGACAGGACTCCAAGGGCACCATGTCACTGTTAGGAGTACGAACACACGACTTCATGGAAATTGCCAACACAGTTGCAAGAAGCCATGTCATACAATTCCCCATATTAGTGATCATATCAGAAGTAAAGAGTTAGATGAAAACTCCGTCTCGAGCCTGCGTATCCCGCAAACATGACCCACACTTTTGCACGTCCACCATTTGAACCCTAATCTAAACCTCCACACGCTTAAACATCAGCGTCTTCCCCGGGTGCGGCATGGTCTGCCTCCCCATAGTAAGCTGCGCGTGCCTCTCCATCGAATCCCCAGGGTTCTTAATATCAAAGTCGAGCACCAAGCGTGCGAGAATCATCTTAATCTCGTTGGCCGCGAAAAAACGTCCTGGGCAAGCATGCCTTCCGTAGCCAAAGGCCAAGTTCGTTTCGTTGGTAGTGACGAACTGGTTGCGAGCGTGGTCAGTCGGCGAGCCACCCTTACGCAGCTTGTACGAGCGGAAGCCGTCGAATGTCTCGCCGTCGGGGTAGTGCTCTGAGTCCAGGTAGATGGCGGCAGAGGGAACTTCGAGGAGGACACCCGGAGGAATGTATTGGCCGTTGGACAGGGTGATGCCTTTGAGGACGCGTCGGCTAAAGGCAGCTGCCGATACATGTTAGTCGGATGGATGTACAGGCTTTGCGAAGCTAGCGTTACTTACTCAGACCGGGAGGGAACAGGCGTCCGACCTCCTTCATGAAGCTGTCGAGCTTGATCATCTGTCCCAAGGCCCGACTGTTGATTGTGCCCTCGTTGTCGGCCATGGCAGTGCGGATCTCTTCTCGCATCGGCTCGACATATTCGGGTGTTGTGGCCAGTGTGTAGAGAATGTTGGTCGTAGTCATCGTCGTTGTGTGAATGGCGGCAAAGATCAGGCCCAGTTGTTGTCTTGCTAATTGTTCGACTCCCACGATGCCGTGGCCCTCACTTCGGTTGAGCAACCATTGCATCTGTCGAGTACCTGTCAGTCTGTCCCATGCTTCACTACAGATTGTACATACCATGTCGTCTGGCTGCTGGTAGTTAGGATCTGACTTCCCAGCTTCCATCCTCTCCCGCACAATCGGTTCCAGGTGTTTCGCAGCCCTCTTCTCCACGTCCCTGAGGCGCTTGATCTCGGGTAGGCGAGGGACTAGGAACGGTCTTAGCCATGGTCGAATAGACTTGATCGCACGAACGGCTTCGATGAGATAGACGGTGTAATTAGCACCCATCTCGAGATACTCTGGATCCTGGGCCAAGTCTGCACCAACAAAGACACGGCCCGACACCCGGGCGACAATGTCGACGAGCTTGCTGTTGATGTTGACCTCTGTCCACTCAGTGCAGGGAGGTAAGTAGGCTCTCACGGCGGCATCGACTTCCTCGCAAATGGCAGCGTTAAGCCGAGCTTGTTTTGTGTAAGCTTACGTGGCGTATGTGGCAGGGTTAGTATCTTACGTAGGGATGGAGTGAGATCAGACCGGATTGCATGTACAGCCGCTGTCGCATCTGTCTCGAGTTTGGTGTACTTGATTTCCATGATCTAGAACACGATTAACGGAACTCCATCTACACAATCACACAACACTTACGCTGTCAATGGCTCTTGGAAAGCTGAGAACGTCATCAGGCAACTTCCTCAACTCGGGCAGAAGACCCTGCGGGACGATGACATTGTCCTCGCCTAATTTTTTAGCAATGCGCCCTTATCTTGATTGTCGATACTCGGGTAGAGCGTACCGTCCGAAGTGACAATACGGTAGGCCGTGTCTTTGAACTGCTGATGTCAGATCTGTCTTCGACAAGTGCTGATGCATGGCTTACCTTTGCGTAGCCCTCATCGTACCACTCCTTTGCGGCGCTGAAGAAGTCCTTGCCGCTCGTGGCTTCACTAAAGACAGGCAGCTTTGCGAGCTGCGCTCTGTATCTGAGCTTGGGAAGATAGGCACATATGACCAAGATGAGGGCTGCGACCACTGCCGTCTGCATTGGATGAGCTAGGCTAGCAAGTGCTTCGAAGCCTGTGGTGCTCTGTTTGAGCGTGTCGGTGGTAGTGTTCGCCATTGTGATGTTGGATTGCGGGGTCGTAGGGGAAGGAACGAGAGGTGAGAATGAGGTGAGGAAAGAGCGAAACAGAAGTGAAGTGAGAAGCAGCAGTCGCGAAGATTGAAGTAGGAAAGTGTTGAACGCGTGCCTGAAGAAACGGTGGCCCGCGTCGCTTACTTTGCCTTTATTTACCCACAGCATGACCAACATGCACTCACTAGGGTCCTTGCCATCTTGTGTAACCTCACCCCTACATGCACGTCTATACGGTCTGTACGGTCCTGGGACAGATAACGTGGAGACGTCAAAGCTAGCGAAGACACCGTCGCTGTACGAGATCGGTGTCAAAGATTAGCATCTGTCGATCGCGGCGCCGTTGTTGGACCACTGCGAAATTTGGTGTGAGATCAGCTAAAAGTGAGGAAGTTTGTCGTTGGGGTCGACCAATGGCCCATGGGCTTTTCCAAAGTCGTGCCGAGTGCACCGCAATCTAGTACAGAACCTGCCCACTCGGCTAGCTGTTCTCCCATCATCCGAGGCTGCAGGTGGTCGTAAGAGGACGATCTGTTAATAGGGACTGCTTTCTAAGGGAATGGAGGTGCACGTATCCGAAAGGACTAAAACCAATCGAGTTTAGTCGACGTCAATTCGATCTGGGGGAAGTCCTGGCGGCTCTGCACTGCACGTAAGAACGTCGTGTGATTCCGGAGAATTTACATGCTTGGTGGCCGCGCATGCGTCCTCGTCGTACAACAACGTCCTGATCGTGCAACACAAGGGTGCGCCGTACACTCTTTCCCAGGACACATACCGGACTTCATGACGGCATCCTGCATTCCGTGTCGTAATGCGAAGCTGCTCGGGCATCAAGAGAGGTGCACCAAACTGATGCGGTGATACTCTGACAGTCTGCTGTCGTGCTCGAAATGAGCTCCAGGTACGTGTCCAATGTCGTCACTCGCAAGGCCAAGTACGATGTCTGACATTGGACCTTGCAGAGCCACGCGCGCTGGCAGCACGTTGGAGCCTCGTCCCATCGCACAGCCCCGTCATCGACTTCGCGCAGCCCGGCCTTGAGCTATCAATGCTCATGATGTTACTCATGTCAAACCGTCTTCTAGTCAGAATACGATACGAATTTCCGAATCGAGAGGCCGTTGAGGCCCTTCCCGGCACTACCGACGGGGATCAACTGAAGCCCATGGTGGCAAGCGTGCTGTACGACATGCGCATTTCTAGGCTGTTTGTGAGTTGTACATGGGCAGATAGTCACGATAGTGTTACACGTCGGAATATGCCGTTACTGATGTGTACCTTCCGGGTAAAAGTCTCGAGTGATGCTATCGTGAACGATCAGAGAGGTGAGTACTACTAAATTCAACATCGAGAACACAAGTCGCAAGCTACCAGACAAGAGAGGAGTTCTTACTCGTGGAGAAGACAACGATCTCAAGATGTGTACTTGGCCAGCGGCATCGCCAATATTTGCCAGCGTTTTTGTGGCTGGCCCTCGATTCTTTCACGATTGCTTTCTGCTCTGACGAAACGCATGACCCTCTTCAAAGCTTCTCGGCAACAACCATCGGCCCAGCAACCTCATCTCTCTTCTTCTTTCCAGACACCTCTTCAACGATCGTAAGTGCAAACAGCATCGCAGTGCCCGGTCTGCGCATGTCAGCACCACTCATCGCACCGATTTCATACGCCCACTCACCCTCGACTCGTAATCATCTTCCCATCTACCACAACCCTATCCTCACTATACTCCCACCCCGCACTCTTGATCTCCTCTGATACACTCGGATGACTCGTAACCTTCTTCTTCCCGCCCCCATGCGCTTTCTCGGCGGCCACCAGTGCCGTTGTACCCGCGCAGATGGCGGCGACTATCTTGTTTGCCTGACGGAAGTTGTCTACCATGAAGGATTAGCACTACTCAAGCAATGAATCGATTCTTGTGGAGCCGCACTGATGAGCTCAAGCACCGCGTCCGTAGCGCAGAATGTCTTCGCGCCCGGACCTCCGCCTGGAAGCACCAAAACATCATACTCCTCGTGCGCGGACTGATATGGTACCGCGAGGAGAGTGTGGCTGTCTGGCACGATGCGAATGTTGCGCGTCATGCTAGAGGTAATATATCAGCATCATCATTGTTCACCGGCAGATATGAATGTGAGATCGAAGTGAGAGACTCACCGCGCCCATCCCTCATTCTCCAATTTCACACCCGCAGACTTGACTTCCCACCCCGCTCGCGTGAAAACTACACTTTCATCAGCAACTTCTCTCCTTTTCCTCCCTCATAAAGGACTGACCATCATACGGCGTGACAAACTCGATCTCCTCGGAGCCGTCTGCAATGAGGATGAGTGCTTTGGGCATTTTATATGCAAGTCGTGGGTGACGTGTACCGAAAATCTGTGGTCTGAATGGCTTGAAATGAAGATTAGTTGGTGAGTGCAGTCTGGTTTGTAGTTGTGAGGTTGCTGTGGAGTGATGAGATATGACGTATGCCGTGGTTCATGGGAAGCGAGGGGGAAGGCGCAAAGCGTCCGCCAAACACAAGATCAAGTGTAGGTGCACGCGATACCAAGGCTTACGTTATGCTTGCTTTATTTGGTGGTCATTACACTTCACTTCTTTGAGGCGAAGAGGCGTTCTCAATTTGAGGAATTGCATTGTAATCTCATTCAAGTCCCCACCCAGGAACCATTCAAAAACTCATCAGGATATCACTTAAAAGCAAACCAACTCAGCCCCCTATCTACAACGCACGCATGTATGCTTCAAAAAAGGCATACCAGACCGTTATTAGTCGAACGCCGCAACATCCGACGCTCATAAAAACCCACGCATCGCAAAAATAATAGCAAAAGCCATCGACAAACGCGCAGCCACCCCTTCTATGCATCGCGGGGAATATCGTCTTCGTGAACCATGTGCAACAAGTAAAATCGTCCGGTGTAAGAAGATCACGTGGAAAGAGATCAATCGAGGAGGTATCTTCGAGTTCTCGACTTCCGGGCCGTCTTCCTCTTCTCGTTCGAGATGTTGATGCCGTAATGGAGCGCCTGCCTCCTCCATGTGGCTTGGGAATGGAATTGAAATAGATCGCACGCGTAAAGAAGCGAAATCAAGATCAGGTCTATCGTATTGCCGAGGCGTATCGCAGGGAATCGAGGTATCAGTTGTGGAAAGTCATGCCGTGCCGGACGCCGAAAGTCAATGCAGAAGCGACGAAAGCAACAGTGTCGTGGAAAGGTAGTATCGCATCGTTTATGCGAAAGATTGCAGTCTCGAACCGAACGGATACGAGCTCAATCACAGACTCATCGTCAGCCATTCCTGCGATAATATTAGTGAAGAGTCCGTTGTAAGAGTGAAAATTTCCTTACCCATTCTGCAGGACCAGATGACTGCAAGCCCTGGCCCATGGCGCCCATAGGAAGAGAACCAAGATTCTGGTTGGGAAAAGGACTTGGTGCAGCGATCGCCGTGTCTTTCCTCCGCAGTGGTGGTGCCCTGCCGCTCGTATCGTCTGCATCTGCCATTTCGAGCTCCTGAGACTCGCTCTTGCTCTGGCCACGAGCTCTTCGCGGTGTTGCAATCGCCCCTCGGGATGGAGGGGCATTCGTCATATTGCTAGGCTTTGGAGGTCCTGGAGCAATGGGCACAACTCCACCAGTCTTCGCGTTCGAAATGGTCGCCCCAGAATTGGCTGTACCAGGTCTCTCGCCTATCGAGCCAGTTGACTTTGGAGACTCTGAGTCAGCTGCCTTGTGTGACGTGGGCGTTGTAACCGGCGTCTGTGCAATCGAGTTCTTGCGCGACGATTTCTTCGACGACCGAGTTGATGCCGCGCCGACGGGAGCATTGCCACTGCCACGATTGCGCTTCTTGATGACATCGGTCTTCAAGGATAGCGGACGGACGACGCCGTGCAGCTTCAAGAACAGACCGCATGCGTTGCAGAGAGGATGGCCCTCGGGGTTGCGGCGCCACAAAGGGGTGGTCTGGGTAAAGCAATTGGTGCATGTCGTGGGTGCACCGCCTTCGCCCTGCTTGGTACCACCAGGACTCTGTGGCCGTGACGGCGCCGCAGAATTAAAGCCGGATTCCGGCGGTGAGTTCGGCGATGACTGCGGACGCATGCTCTGATGCGCCAGACCTGCTGCGTTGGGAGTCGAGCTAGTGCGGGGTATCTTCTGGCGCCGCGGGTCATTTCCTCGATTGCGAATGTCGCTCACTGAGGCCGCTGAGCCATGCGTCCGACCAAGGCCACCCCCTGGACTCCAGTGATCTTGCGGTGAGTGCACCATTTCGGTTGGGCCAATCGTGACCGTCTTGCGTGGGGGTCCTGCCGGGTAGCGTGCTTGCATGGGGTTGAACTGGTTGGACAGGTTGGTCTCCCACTGGAAGCCAGAGGTGAAGTCCATGCTGCCGTCGTCCATGGGCGAGTACTCTGGGTTCGGCATGGTGCGGTCTGCAAATGCGCTGCCCTCGTCGTCCTCGCCGTCCGAGTCTGCGCCAAACGTGAACATGTTCTCCTGCCGCTGCATCTGCATCTCGTGCTGCTGGCGCAGAGGCAGATTATTGTGGAGCACCTGGGTCGGGTCCACGTGGTTAGAGTGGCCGAAGGACGGCGCCGAGAACGGCAGCGACGAACTGGCGCTGGTCACTGGACTGAAGACAGAGTCGGAGCCACCCGGGTTGAAGATGAACTGCGGCTGCATGGACGTCGAGAGGTTGGAGGGGCGGTGGGGCCCATACGAGGAGCCGCCGTGGGGGCCGCGGATGTCCATGCCAGTGCGGTCAAAGTACATCTGGTTGTCGTCGGGCAATGGCTGGGGCGTCGACACGGCAGAGGGGAAGGCGGAGCTGGGGGGCGAGTAGTAGTCGGTGGAGTTGAGGGACGAGGCCATGGAGTTGGGATTGAACATGTTCGAGTACGAGGCGTTGTGGTTCATCATGGGCGAGCCGACGGGCGAGAAGCCAAAGTTCTGCTGGAAGGGGCCGGCCGAGTTGATGATGGGGTCGTCGTGCATCTGGAAGGTGTCGATGGCGAAGGGCACCTGGGCCTGGGAGGCGGGGAAGGGCGGCGGGTGCATGGCATTGTTGTCGAGCGAGTAGTGGTGCAGGTCGGCCTCCTGCTGGGCGTCGGTGGGGATCATGATGCTGTTGACGGGCGGGACCTGGGGCGAGGCCTCTGCACGCCGTTTGGGCGGCTGGTAGTTGTTAGTGTGCTATGCTGAGCATAATGGTGGTGGTCTGATAGAGGCAAGATAAGGGACTTACTCGGCGCTCGTCGATGCTGGTCTTGCGCACGTGACGGGGCACGTAGCCAAACTCATTCTCCCTGTTGACGAGCGGCGGTACCGAGGGCGCAGAGGCGCGGGCGAGGGCGAGGTTGTGGTCGTCGCTGGCGTGGTGCGGCTTTCTTATCGCGATCGCTGGGGCTCTGAGGCCTGCATCGAAGGGACCGGGACCGGGCGTCTCATTCGCCGGCTCAGGCGAGAGACCCGCAGGGCTGCCGACCGACGACGGGAAGATGAAGTCGTCCAGGTTCATTGCGTCTGGCTGGGCCTCTTGGACTTGTTGTACCTGCGCCTGTGCCGACGACTTCCTCAGCTGCTGGGCGATGCCGCTGGGGGCTGTCCGCGCCTTGGGCCGCGCACTCGCACTCGCACTCGAGGCAGGCGGCGGCGGCGGCATCGTGGTGCTGCCCTGCTGGCTCTGGCTGGCGCTGTTGTCCTGAGACACCTGCAGTCTGCACACAGCAAACGCCTGTTAGCACGTGTCCCGCACAGAGCGTTCAGTCGCACGGGGGAATTGGGCATGTACCCTCTATTCATGTTGTTGTTGCGCGCCTGCTCGGCCCTGCGCATGTTCAGCGACATGAGCCGCCACGACAGGTTCTCCATGCGCTCCGAGTTGGGCAGCTGCGTCTTTGCGCGGGCGTAGAGCTTCCATATCTGCGTGCCCAGCGGGTCGTCCTTCTGCAGCTGCGCGGGCGACTCCACGCTCGCACTGCCCGCGTCGTTGCTGAATGCCGGGAATATCGCCTCGTCGAGCACGCCGCGGCGCCCAGAGTCCTCGGTCGGCGTGAGGTCCATCGTGCCCTCGGCGACAAAGTCCATGGGCGGTCGTGGAGAGACGACCGGAATAGAGGGGACACTACAGAGCGGAAGATGATGTAGTGTAGTCGCAGTTGGGCCGGCGCGTGCTGAATAGTCGAACCCCACGTTAGCTGCGAGAACAGCCGATGGAGGCCAGAGGCGGTATCACAACGTCAGGGTACGATCAGCTAAGCACGCCTTGGGTGGGTGAGAGAGCGGGCAGCGGTGCAGAGTAGTCAGTCGTGCTGCAATTGAATAATCACTGCAACTGCGTCTTGGTCTTGGTCCTGGTCCTGGTCCTTTCACGGGGTGGCCCTCGACGACCAGACCAGGCCAGTTACGACCACCTGAATTCGAGTTACCGGGCTGCAGCGCGGCTTGCGTTAGGCTCGACGCTGGGACGCTGGGGCGCCCGTGAAAGCCCTCGCAATGTGGGGGGCATCTTTCCTCCTACACCCAATCAAACCCACAGCCAGATGACAACCCCAGGTATGCTGGTCGACCCGCGGAGTGCTGTGCGCGACATGCTCGACTTGCCGCGCCTCCGCTCCACACTCTGCAGCCGCGAAAAAGCAAACTGTCCGTCGAGCACACGACCACTGTGAGCATTGTTGTGGGTGAGTGCAGACGGCCAGCGCGCGAGCTTTGGTGATTTGATCCATGCGAACGGGAAAATACCTGGCCCTGTCCGCTTAAGATGCACCTGCAGGCCGGGGGGCCCTAGTTCATTGCACATGAACCGTGCAGCACGAATATTACTCCACGTCGACCAAGGTGGAGGGTTTTTCGGATGGCGCAAGAGCAAACTCCAGATGCTTTGCGAAGGTGCTCGTATCTATTGTACTGACCGCCCAAAGTGGTGACTTGAGTATCACGAGCACCTTCCCATCTGCAGAATAACAACCGTGGAACGAGATGGATGCATCTTCGCCTATCCTCCAGTCTGTCGATCGTCGGACGTCACCTCACAGACGGCATGCGCGATCTGGCGGTTGCCTTTCCCTTTTGACATCTCCACTACTACTGCACTTGCACCTCCACTCCACCAACAAACAGCCGGCTGTGCGGACGGTAGTTTGGCAGTCCTGAGATCAACATGAATTGTTGTAATTGGCCGACATGCACCAGCTACCATTCCACTACCTCGTCCTAGTTTATCCGCCGAATCGAGCAACCCAGCACCAGGCTATCGTTGCGGTGAAGTTCACGAGCCACTCAGACTCTCTCATTGACTTACTGCTTCTTTCATGTCCCGAACTTCTGCCATTGCAGAGCCCAAAGTTGTTGTCCTGCAATTTGGCCGAAACAGGAGTATTCAGCCTCTCCGAATACTGCCGTGGTAATTCCTACATCTCCCGGCTTGCCCAACGATTTCAGGGTCTCGGGCTCCACGAGGCTCCACTCCGAGTTTGCGCAATGACCACCGAGCCGGTGATTCGCACGTGGGTGGTGACGACTACGGCTTCTAGTGTCATTCAACAGCGCTTCTACGCCGACTGCGGAGACCTTCACCGTTCATTGACTGGAGTCTGGCAGAAGGCCCGCTTCTTCAGGTCCGCAGAGCCTCTATCTGATGGATTGATGCGGAGGAACGACAGCCTCATCACACCAGCATTTATTGATTCTTGGTATATGCCTTCACTGAATGTTACCTAGACCCTGACCTGCAGTTTGTGTATGGTCCCAGTCTCCAAAGCGCTCTCGACCGGGGACTTGATCTCCACACCACGATCTGAGAACTAAACCTTGGATTGTACCGCCTGGTACGAATTGCAGGACGCCTCATGGAGTGTGGCTGATACCTCTCTTCCAACTCCAATTCTGGACTCCTTCACCGCTACAGTAAAATAGCAAAACTGTAGTAGTCAAATGGTGTCAAGCTGCAGCGACAGCATCAAACTGTTGGTTCACATAACTTTCTCTCGTTTGATATTACTGACAGACCGAAGCGTGGAGATGCAAACTTCAACCTTGCGTTCATGTTCCTACCATCAAATGGACTTGGGTCGAGGTCGTGGCCTAGTCAAACTTGCGCTGTCAGCAACCCTCGTCGCCACTTCCGGATCTGCACAATTTCACGCATGCAAGCAGTCATACAGGATTAAGTACCAATAAGAGTCTGGACATGCAAGTAGTTTACTGTGTAATGTCTACTCGCGGTACGTACCTGGTAGAAGGGCGAGTCTGGTCTCATTTGAGGCGCGACTCATTTAGAATTCTGTCGGCGCTACTCACTACTCAGCCACCACCCCTGCTACTAGTCCTTTCACATGCCAAAAAGAACCACCGACCAGTTCTCACACAACCACGTCCAATTCCCCCTACAAACGACAATTGTAATGCAGAGTTCCAAATCTCTCACAACGACGTCTCGTTAGCTAGCAGAATATGCACCTGCACTCCTTCACAGAGCATAGCATGCACCTGCAAGGTTCGATATTGCAGACCTCCGCATCCCACGCGTTGACCTCGATGCGGAACCGATGGTCAAGGTCACCCCTGCTCCATCTGCAAGCCACACGCATCTGACTTGCAGCACTAGCAGGGAACGCACACCTAGATCATTTGTTACTCCGAGTGGAATCCGGTCTAACTTCACCTCTGGAAGCAACTCTCGCGGAGGTAATTGCTCGCGCGCTACAGACGCACAACATTTGGTCAACATGCTGCGTGAAAATGCCGCTCCGCGTCGAAAATTCTCACAGACTTGCGTTCGAGAACGGCATGTTTATGCAGTACCGCGGAAATCGCTGAAACAGTGCCCCCCATCTCCGAACGATCAAAGCATAATAACTTCCTCACAACAAAGTGCATGTAAAGTCCCTACACCGTACCAGGACCGCCCGATCCGCCCAAAAGATCATCACCGCGTGCAAATGCGAGTCCCTCACGCAGCATGTTACCCGAAACACCAATGAGCACGCGTCCCTCATACGCGCGCGGGATGCCGTGGGGGTGAAATACGTGATTCATTTAGACGTCGTTTGGGGATAATTCGAGGGGTCGTCCGTCCTTTCGATCTGCTTGGAATCGAGTCTGTTCGCTGGGATCGACAGGACGGCGAAAAGTGGAGACTAGCTTGGCTGCTCGTGGGTTGTTGACGTGGAGGCTCGCGTGCTGAAATGCCAGTTGCGGTGAAGGATGTTTGTCAGCTTCGGTCAGCGGTCGCGATGGAGACGATGGCGGCCGGCGCGGCTGATGGGAATTGCCTTGCTGATCTGTGGTCCTGACGGGGGACTCCGTGGCGACATGTTGAGATGTGGGTGTGCGTGGCGATGCTATCCCACTCGAGTAATTCCTCCCGACGTGGTATGGCACCCCCTAGGTTGCCACATGTTTCGAAGACATTGCGAGGCGGCATGAGAGGGAATTGTTCGGATGGAGTCCACACCAGGCGACATGCACTCAGTGTTGAGTCATCCTACTCGTCATCAAGTCGTGATAATTCTCCAGATCCGTGGCGTCTAGAGCGGAAACATGTGAGTAGCGGAGCGGAAGACCAGGAACCAGCGGAATCGAAATCAAAACACACCAGAAACCACACCTGCAGACGACCCAGTATCTTTATACCACAATATCTACACCGACCTAAAGTGCCACGCAAGCACGCACGCTCACCATAGTGGCTTATCATTGCGTGCGATTGATAACGACATCCTTAGTGGTCGTTGCGCAACCCCCTTTCGCAAAAACGACTTGTAGAAATGTGAACATCCAATTACAGCCCGTTGCCTGTGGCTGAGCTTCCTATCGCGGACTGCTTGCTGGGTATCGTATCTTATCGGAGTAATGCGGCTGTAGGACATGCTTGGATAACGGCGCAGGGCTGGCGAATGGGAGCTTGGGGCTGATAAGGGAAAGTTGTCTGGGCTTGGTTTGGAGAGGCTCTGTGCTGGGTGTGTTTGGGTAGTGGTGATATATGGCCGTCGGCCTGGAGTGAGGGCTGGAGATGGGGTTTGATGGTATTGATCTGCGGTTTGTACTGAGTCTGCCCCCACAATCAGATCAGTTGTGGTGTCAACAGTCGCTCAGACTACAATATCGATTACGCCTAGTCCTCTGGGTATCGTCGCCTCATTCATCGCAATCCACGCGCCGTCTACCGCAACCTGGTATCTTCCCAGGTCCACGGGTGCGCGACCTCCCGTACGCATCTTAACCACCACCTGTAGACAAACATCCAAGTCGCCTTAGCCGTGCCTTCCCTACGAGCTTGATCGTATTATCATATCGCGTCGTATCGCGTCGCGTGCTCCCAGTCTTCTGTAGCATCTTATCATCCCATTCCAATCCAACCCATCCGCCTCACTTCTCCCCCTCCTTCCCCTTATCATCCCCTCCCTTAACCGTCTCCTCGCCCAGTACCTTTGACCCGGCCATGAACCTACACGTTACACATCAGCCCCTTCCTTCCTCTCACCACCTCCCAGAACAAGAACTCACATCGCGCCCGCATACCCACCCAGACCCCGCATATCCTGCGCCTGCCCTGCCGTCATGCGCATCAGACTCTCGAGGTCGGCCATGTTTGCGGTCAATTGCGCGAGTTGGGCTTGGAGGTGCGAGAGTTGGCGTGGTTTTTGCGAGGGGACGGTGCTTAGGCGCGAGGGGGGCTGGGAGCGTGGGTTGTGGGACATTGTTTGTAGTTGAGGGTTTTGCGTTGGAGGTTGGGTGTGTGTTTGTTTGTTGTTGTTGATGGTTGGTTGGGAAGGGAAGAGAGACAGGCACTCCCGCGGGGAACATGAAGCTTGGCGGCCAAGGTCTTCTTTGTTCGGCACTTAGTTTCGTTTTCGACTGTTGACCTCCTTCCGTGTAAGCAATTGTCGACACGCGTGATCTTCGAAGGCTACGAGTGACGGAGCAGATATGACGACACAACAAGCAGTTCGTCGCTGGATTATGACGGGTGCAGTCGCTGGGGTTACTATTACGGGGACTATCTATGGCGCGACGCTGAAGAGCGGTCAGGACGTCAGGAAGGTACATCTCGCTTCCCTTTTTCTTCCTGTCCCCTTCTTCATACAATACGTTTAAATGAGAGTGACTGATCCGCTAACATCAATCTCCTACAGCAAAAGAAACTTGTCCTCGAAGCCACTCCCGAAGAACGCATCGCACAGCTTGAAGTCGCGCGGAACGAGCTCATGGCGAAGAAGAGTGAGATGGAGAGGAAGATTGCTGTGTTTCATGCGAGAAGGGCGAAAGAGGAGGGGAAGGGAAGGGCTGGGGAAGATGCTACTACGAAGACCTGAGAACATTCACCACTATGGAAACAGCTTCGGAGCCCGCTGGATACCTTGAAGGTCTACGAACGCTTCATGATGATAACGCTCCGCTACCACGCCGATATGGGAAGTGTGCTTTGATAGGAATGCACAGGACCGAGGCATCGCATACATTTGAGATGGCTGGGAGGCACGCGGCAGCACCTTTAAAAACAGCGCTTCGAAGAGCATCATCATGGCACACTTTCGCAACGGGGTTGCTGAAGGGCACCCTACGACGATTTTACGAAACGAAGCTATCGAACAGCGAGCACCACACACAAGCTTGACAGCCTCCGTTACCTCACAGTGGTTAAACGGCAACCACTACTTGATCTGCGGACCACACTCCTGCACTTCCACCCACGTCAAATCTAGCGCCACACATATGCTAGCTGCAACATCTCCATATCCGCCAGCGTACCTATCAACATTACTCCGCACCTCTCGGCTCGATGCAAACATGTCCCATACGACATCCGCAAACCATCCCAGTTCATGCACAGCAATTACACTATTCATGATCGCTATTCTAGCGCGAATCGCATGTGTGAATGCATAACGGAACCGAGCAGTGGTGCATGTGGCTTGCATGTAAAGAAGCCGCCTGAAACCGAGAGGGGCTCGGCAAGAAGCGCAATGCGCGGTGACGGCACGACGACTGGAAATTGAATGTCACTTAGAGGTGTATGACATCTTACCGACTTGAAATTGGTGTTGCATGTCTATGTAGACTCTACCGGATTGCTGAATGTAGTTCGTGGTCTATTCATTGCCAAGGTCGGTTTCGATCGCAGCCACGATAGCTCACGTGTAGTACATCCTACCCTTGGTATAAGTTCTCATTGTTCACGACGACTCTCTTGTTTACAAACTTTCGCGTTCAGCACTGCGGCAAATTCGAGACTATCGGCTACATTTCAAACAGTCGGATCTCAACACACTTACCACGTACAAGTCCAGTTTGTCTTGACTCGGGGTGGAAAAGGATCGTGTCTGTCCTGGTACAATGAAGGGGGAACACTGCGCTCAGGCAGCGACCTTCGTGGTATCGCGGCTTCTGAGGCGATGATTGCCTACTCAGCGAGCGTGTACAAAATAGTATTGTTCGATTCGCGGACCGACTTCTCCCGGTGTGAGCGAACCTTCCATCCCAGATGTCACAATGCCAAACGTCAGTGTCAAAGCGAGACTGGCTTGACAGTGTTTCCAAGACTTCACATCACGATTGTGGACAGCTTGGCTCTTCGCGTAGCGCTTGCTTGCTCTGTTGGTCTTTGTTGAAGCACGAGATCCGGCTTTTGCCGATGTGTAAGGTTACATGGATCAGACATTAATTCGATTGTTGATGGTCTGTCATGACTCGAGCGTCATAACTTCCTCCATCGACTTGTGTGCGGCACTTCATCGGCGACTAGCAGAGTTTGGTCGCGAACGTTGAAGAACGCCACTCCCGTGCCGTGAGGACGCTTGTCCGTGACCACGGCTTCATCAATAACTTTCGCAGACAATTACCATTACAAATACGCTGCAAGTCAGTATGCGGTTGGGAACACATTCGCTTCAGTTGCATCCTTCGGGCAGATTAACGGAGCCACCGCATTCTCAGAGCCGCATCGATGTGGGCCGCTAGAAGCTTTTTCGAATCCAAGCGCAGTCCATCACACTCAAGCTCCACCAAGACTTGTCGGACCAACGCTTACTTCTCCACCTGTCTTTACTATTTCCGGTAAACCTTTGATGACTTTGCCATGTCCGGTCGCACAGTTTCGAGATTTTGTTGCGCATGGGCCAGCTTTTGGCTGCGACTGAGGCAGCATTGTGCTGCGTGTGCCGCTATGCGTGCCATGGAGACTCCACGCATACGTCACTGGGAAAGGTGAGGAGAGTGCCATGGGGAGAGCAAAATCTCCATACGCGTAAAGTTGTTGGGTCCACTGCTTGGGTTTAAAAGGGCGGAGAAGCCTCCGCTGGAAGACGAGCACCGGTCTGCAACCTCACGCTCGCTTCGCATCGCTTCAGTCTTCATTAATACCCAGCATGGACGAGAAAGACACCAAGACCGTAGTGCCAGGAGAGCCCACGCTGCATACTGAAAACGCCTCTCCCATCAATGAAAAGGAGGCTGACATCCAGCTCGCTCCTCCGGCAGACTACTCCGGCCCCAAGGCGAAGACGGACCACCTTGAAGATGCTCGGGGCTGGGAATCTGAGAACTTGATCCAAGATCTGGACAAGCAGCTTGAGCAGTCTGGGTACAAGAAGGGCTTCTTCGATCTTGAGTTCAAAAATCCCAAGCACTTCACGTGGATGCTTGTCGCCTTCGCTTCTATGGGTGGACTGCTGTCTGGACTGGACCAGTCGCTCATCTCTGGGGCCAATTTGACTCTGCCAAAGGATCTTGGCCTTACGGAACAACAAAACTCTCTAGTCAACTCTGGTATGCCGCTTGGAGGTATGTGTAGGCTATTCATATTGGATCGATACAAGCTAACCATAGGTAGCCGTCGCTGGTGCGTTCCTCATCTCACCGTGTAACGAGTACTTTGGTCGCCGCTGGGCCATCATCATCTCCTGTATTCTCTACACCATTGGTGGTGCTCTCGAAGCCGGTAGCATCAACTACGGCATGATCGTCGCAGCACGTGTCATCCTCGGAATGGGCGTTGGTCTCGAAGGAGGAACCGTGCCAGTATATGTTGCCGAGACCGTCGAAGCCCGACTTCGTGGTAACTTGGTGTCGCTTTACCAATTCAACATCGCTCTCGGAGAAGTTCTTGGATACGCAGTGGCCGCGATGTTCATCACCGTGCCAGGCAACTGGAGGTACATTCTCGGCAGCTCGCTTGTCTTCTCGACGATCATGGGAGTCGGCATTCTTTTCATGCCAGAGAGCCCTCGGTACTTGATGCACAAGAAGAAGCCGCTCGAGGCATACAAGGTCTGGCGCCGAATCCGGGGTGTAGCGACACATGAAGCTCGCGAGGAGTTTTTCGTCATGAAGATCAGCACCGAGGAGGAGGAAGCTGAAGTCGCCGCTGGCCGCACCAACGCCTTCCCGTGGATGGACTTCTTCACCAAGCCTCGTGCTCGCCGCGCCATCATCTACGCTAACATTATGATCTTTTTAGGTCAATTTACAGGGATTAACGCGATTTTGGTGGGTGAAAGCTTTTTTGATTCTAGACGTTGCATTCATCTGATCTTTTACAGTACTACATGAGCGTTTTGATGTCCCAAGTTGGCTTCAACACCTACGACGCAACTTACATGTCC
>Ga0265798_10000831_pt1 | contig 49641 bp, 47 predicted proteins | sample P3T30metagenome_FD_192430 | JGI IMG/M metagenome (GOLD analysis project Ga0265798, IMG submission 192430) | Plant litter microbial communities from East Loma Ridge, Irvine, California - P3 T30 | ecosystem: Environmental > Terrestrial > Plant litter > Unclassified | place: USA: California...
ACTTCAGCCCACCTCCACGATACGATTCACTCGGTCATGGCTCTCGGCCCATCCCACCCCGATCTTCACAGGTCCCACCTCCACCACCCCCACATCCTCGCGCACACAGATCGTCGTCAAGCGTACACGATGCTTCACGCGGTGCAGGCCAGAGCCATGCATATGGCATACGCGACCCCACAAATGAGAGCAATCAAAGTAGGAGAGTGAGCTATCATGCGGGCTCGCACATGGGAGAGCGGCGGCTGCCACCTCTCCCGCCATCTGCTATCGAGCAGCAACACCCACATCACCGCGCACCTCTCATTTCCCAGACCGTAGCTAACAACCGGGCCCGCAACGCCCAAAATCGTGTAAACTTCGGGTACGGATCCTTTTCGGGGACCAGTCCTTTCAGCCAAGCCATGTCAACCCCTGTACCGCCTCCACTTCAACCTCAGAATGCCCAGCCAACCCGGCCTCGCCGCCAAATCCCCGAAGAAGACGAATGTCCCATTTGTGGCGAAGAGCTTCCTCCCAAGGGCCTTGACAACGACGATTCAGACCGCACCCAGCACATTGAAGAATGCATCGCCCTACACTCCGCTTCTCCAGGCCCAACAGCCGCATTAACGCCGCAAACATCTGCCAGCCTGCCCACTCAACGCACCCGCGGTATGAGCAGTGCAGGTAATGGTGAAGGCGCCAGTAACGCAAATCGAATGAGCCATGCTGCGCGTGGAATGTTTCCGTACGTCGCGACTGAGAAGGATTGTGTTGATGAAGAGGGCAGACAGGCCGAGTGCACGATTTGTCTGGAAGACTTTGAATCTGGGGACAAGATGGCTAGGTTGGTTTGCTGGTGCAAGTTCCATGAGGTATGTCTTTCCTTTTGCCAGTACGATGGGCCTAAGGTGCTAACATGTGTCTCAGACTTGTATCAAGGAGTGGTGGGACAAGAAAGGCCGGGGTGCTTGCCCCACGCACCAGTTGCAGGAGTAGCTTTGTGGTTATATCGATGACATCGACTTTTGCATATCCCACTGGTAGATACACTCGGCGCACCGCAGACTCTTGGGATTAGGATCTTTCCGTTATCGGCGTTTTTGGTATACCCCTATCCCTCTTTATCATCATAGGCATTATCCTTGGTTTCGAGTGTCTTTGCATTTATAGACTCATTCTTCGTTCCTGATATGGGAGGACAGAAGAATATGGCAAAGCGGTATTACTACACTCAATTCACCCAAAACAAACCCCATGGAGGGAAACAATCTGGGGCTTTGCTTACTACGTTGATTATTGCCGTAACCTCAGCCTTGACGTTTCCATGGAGTCATCCATTTCACTACGGTCGTGAAGATTCGATAACTGATGTATCCTGCATCGAGCTCGTGAGGAATTGTCAAGAAGCATTACCAGGGACGTCACTTTTGGGTTCAAGTGCGATCACCAGAAGACGTCGGCAGCGTCTATTGCGACTTCTTGCAGGCACCGGACTAGAGTGATGGAAGTGGGTCTTGCGGCTAGCCCCACGAGGCTGGTAAGGCGAGTCGAGTAGCCCGCTACTCGACCCACTCCCAACATCGTATCTCAGCGCGTCACGTCGCCTAGTCTCCAGCCTCCTCTATGGCAGCTACAACCCGCGACTTCATCTCGATACACCAACCATGTTGATGCAGCTTCCTTCATTCCGTACTCAAAACCGGCTAATGACGCGTAAGCAAGTCCCATGCTACCCGCGCGAACGCGCCTCAGAACTCGCTCGTCTTTTGCTGGCCCTATGGGTGTAGAATTCAGCATTCAGCCCATTGGATAAATGTTTCCGCTCCTGAAGTGTTGCATCATGAGGGTGATAGATTTCCCGTAGGTCGAGGCGAAATCGCATTCGCGTAGGCGTTGGCTACAAATGAGGAAGCGGTGAGCAGGGCAGCCGCTGATGTAGTAACAAGACTATTAGTCAAACCTAGAATTTAGCTCTCTTGTTGTATACCCCGAGGCCATCATAGAGGCGACAAACATATTCGCCGACACTAGATGAATAGCGCCGTCGTCCCGTCTTCGGTCCGCTTCATCTAAGACCTCTGATCGCTTGTACCAAAGTCACATCGTTTTTCTTTCCCGCACCACATCCCTCTCGTTTTCTTCCCCAAGACCCTCTGCCACCATGGTACAATTACAGCGGCTAGGTTTATTGACTGTGGCGCCCGGTCTCCTTTCATTGGCTACCGCCAATGAATACGATTACGACGTGCTCGTGGTCGGTGGAGGCTCCAGTGGCACTCACGCTGCCATCCGGCTGCAGCAGTCTGGAAAATCGGTTGCGCTCGTTGAGAAAGAGTGCCGGCTGGGTGGACACACCAACACCTACAAGGATACGGCGACCGGCAAGACTTTCGATTACGGCACACAAGTCCTCGTCAATACCACCACCGTTCGACACCTGTTCGACTCCCTCAACATTCCTCTCGCTCCTTTCAAGCCCGGTGGCCAGCCCAAGGCAGTTGACTTCCGGAATTCGGTCGTTGGGCCATCATGGCCCATCGTTGACGCCAACGCCTCTGCTGTAGCGCTGGACAAGTACGAGGCTCTTCTCACGCAGTACCCAGACGATTTCTTCCGTGGATACCACCTCCCTGATCCCGTTCCGGAGGACCTATTAATGCCTTGGGGCGACTTCCTGCGGAAACACGACCTGGGCGCGCTGGCATATGATGGCTTCTTGCAATTCCAAGGCATGGGCAACATCCTAGCCCAGCCTACCCTCTACGTGATGAAGCTCTTCAATCCCATGCAAGTCTCAGCACGCAAAGACAAGACCAAAGTCTCGCAAGCAAACCACAACCAGCAGGCGCTCTGGGATGCCGCAGAACAGAAACTCGGGATGGGCAATAGCTCTGTCGTGAAATGCGCCAACATCACATCCATCACACGCAGTCCGTCATGCGTCACTCTGGTCGCGCAGACCCCATCGGGCACCCAAACCATTCGCGCAAAGAAACTTCTCATGACCATCCCCCCTCAGATCGCCCTCCTCGACCAGTTCCTGGACCTGAACACGGAAGAAAAAAAGATTTTCTCTCGCTTCAACAGCAGCGGTTACTGGAACGCAGTCGTGGCCAACACTGGCTTCCCACAGGGCGTCTCTCTCTACAACTACGACGCAAAAGCCGCCTTCGGCATCCCCGGACTGCCAGGCGCATACTATTTCACCGCCGAAATCGACAACCTCTATTCAGTGCAATACTCCACCCCCACGGAAGCCTCGGACGACTTCTTCACCTCTGATATTCTCGCCACGGTCCAGAGGATTCGCGATGCGCTTGATCTGCCCCCTGCCAATCAATCTACGACGATAAAGGCTAGCAATAACCACTCGCCCTTCGCCTTGAGCGTCTCGGTCGATGAGATCAAGAACGGCTTTTACAAGCGTTTTGTGGCTTTGCAAGGCATGACGAATACGTTTTGGACGGGAGCAAATTGGGCTTCGGGTAGTTCAAGCACGATTTGGGATTTCACGGAGGTGGAGGTCTTGCCTGCTATTCTTAGGAGTTTGGGGTGAGTAAGTCTATTTGCAGGGGCTCAGGCAAGTGCTGTAATGTGGTATCTAGGGAAATTTATATTATTTTCCTCTGCGTGTCATGAGACAATGCGGTAAAGCGACCTCACCGCGAGGTCACCACACACTCATCCAAACATAAATTCATACTTAAAAGTTCTCCTTCATGTTGTCATCAACGATGAATTGTCATGTCCGTCTTTAGTACCGTGGCCCTTCTGGTGGCGACACGGAAGCGTTGATGTCCCAGTTGCCATAACCCACACGGATTGAGGTCATGAATTCGTTAGTTCCAGTCGTTGACCTCGAACAAATATGACTGCTTATCATACGCAGGTGCTGCTCCTTACTGTACAAATCAAAGAGATACCAAAGAGAGATCCTGATGCGTGCACACCCTGGGCCGATTGCAGCAAAGCTTCTGCCAGGGAATGGCCCGCTCTTTGGCTCTATCGGATAAGCGGAGTACGCGTTGGCCTTCCCGAGCGGCGATGTTCTAGGCGCTATGACATGCTTTCGCCCACAGGAGGTTGCACCATACACAAACCTCGTCTCCGTCACCAAAACATGGGAACAGATATAGTCAAGAACAGCGCATTTGTTCTGGTCCCTAATGTGTACCCAATCAGCTCCATTTGCCTCGATCTCAACATACGGTCCCTTCTTGGATCGGCAATCGCTGTCGGGCGGAAGTTCGTCGATTTCAGGCGCAAGACTTTGCATAACAACAAGAGTGGAACAAGCGCAGAGAGTACGCTCATTACTCTTCGCGATAGAATATACCAGATCAAAAACCGAGCAGCCGTAGTCGACCTTAATAGCATTTGTCTCAGAGCACAGTGCAAGTAATGAGAAGATCCTATCTCTGACAACACTGCATCTCTTGTTACGAAACGTTAACAGAAGGCTTGCTAGAGGGCTGCCAATGACTTTGTGACTGCTAGTAAGGGCGAAAACTTGATCGGCAGCTTCAAACGTACCCGATGGCAGGCCACGGATCATGCTTTGAAGTTCAATGATTGCAATCGTTAATGACCCGATTGCAACTACAATGCAGCGCGCCAGTTTGAGTTCTTGCGTGATCCATGCTCGGTTCCAATAGTCGTTCCAGAGTAAATCCCTGGATACTGCTCTTCTTGCTTTGCGCGCGCGACTTCGTGTCTCCCAAGAATCAGCATCCAGCCTCGGCTGTAGTTCTGTATGATAAGCTAGAACCGTCTCTGCAGACGCGAGTCCCAGCCATGCGATAACCGTTTCGGCTCCAGAGTAGATCCTACCCATCTGCATGACTTGGTGGTTGCGCTCAGCCGTGTTGTTTTGATCGATGCAGATAGCGTCGACCCAATATGTATAAGCTGTACGTTCAGTATCGGCTCTGGTTACTTTCAGGAACTCGAAGAGATTCGGTTGGACGTAGAATTGTTTCCCATCTATCAACACAAGCTGCTTGGGTTCAGGTTGACCCCACGCGTACGATAGGCAACGATAGGGCGCATGTTCTATGGTCGTATGCAACATAGAACACTGGATAAGGCCTTCGGCTGACAAAATTGGCGATATCTTTAGCAGCCTTATGGAAGGCAGCGAGTGATCGAGTGATTCATGTTTGTAGAAATCGGTGGGAGAAGGCTGTGCTATACTCCGCGGCTGCGAGACTGGGTCATCCGCCAGGGTACCTGACGGGGAAAACGAACTTGAAGTCGCCATGATAACCCACTTGAGATTGGGATTTAGTTCGAGAAAGGGGAGTTGCGACGGAAAGGTCAATGTCGTTGAAGAATATCTTTGCTTCCGGTATCATGTGGAAGTGCGGCTGGGTCTATGCGGGGTTACAGTATCAGCTCAGGCAGCCACACCTGGGCAGCGGGCGCAGCATCCTCAGCCGCGTTGGACTTCTGCGGAAAATGACGAAATAATCGCATAACTGAGAGTGTGCATTTAATTTAAGAGCACTGGTAGATAAGCCACCATGCGCGAGGGGGTTCGAAGGCAGCGCTGAACTGTGCCTTTATATCCTGTCAGCATCCGGTCAAGAAAAGGAGCTGATCGCGCAAGTCCTCTTTCTCAGCCTGCTCTTTTGGCCCGCTATAAGTATTTGTCAGTTTCCATTGTGTTATTTTCCGGCTATCAAGATGGATTTCTCCAAAGATCCTATCGTAATGACCGACTCATCGGCACAAAACGGACAACGTACCAGTCCTCCTCCCCGCTTCGAAGGAAAGCCTTATCTGCAATGTCTCGACACGCTGGAGGATGCGTTTCCAGCGCTCAAGTCCTTCTTAGAAAAGCTAGCAAATGAGGGAGAAGCCGGCCGTCAGGCTGTCAGACAACACTACGAGAAAGAGCATCAACGTACGCCGGGCCGATGCTATTGCTTGGAGTTCAAGGCCAAAAGCGTCGTGGAGGTGGAAAAAGGTGGCTTTAAAAGCGCTGCTGCGCTCCGAGAGTACCTTAAGGAGAAGCCAGCCAATAAGAGCCGTGAAGAGAGACACAAGCGGCTCTTCATCCTTGAAGATATGGAACCGGACTACGTGGATGCACTGGGCCATCATCTAGGCGTCGACCCTCTGGTTTTCAGCGAACAGATGAATACCTGGAATTTCACTGACTCCTGGTCCATCCCCCATAGAGGATTGCCATCGATGTCAGTGCCGGGACAGTCATTCACTTTGCGCTATTACGAGCTGCGCACTTTGCTCTATCCCGATAAGATAGACGTTCTGAGCTTACAGACCTCGTTTGCTGTGAATCGCCGGAGGTACGAAAGGTGGAAGGATATCGACATACCTTCGTTAGGCAAGCCTGACCGAAGGCATGCTTTCGTAAGACGGTGCGCGTCGTTCTGGACATCGCAGAACTTTCTGCCGGACGGGAAACCGGATGGCTTGGGATGGGATGGTAAGCTTCTCGTGTCGACCTCGCCTCTTGAACTGTGGCTAACTCGCGCTGGCTCTAGCGGTTCTTTTGGTTGACCCTGCGTTTGCTGCGACAGGTAAAGAATCATCGATAAAGTTGGCGGATGATTCATCGACGGCGGGGAAGGCAGGGAGCAAGTGTGAGATGGTGGGCGATATCAAACTCGACAGCAATACCCGAAAAACCTTGGATGACTGCTTGATTCTACAAGCCGGAGAGCCGTTTGACAGCAGGTCAGCACTCTGGCGAGCTCAAGACTGGGGCGCATCCCATGCCCTCCAGGAGACTTCACATCAGAGCTGGCCGTACCATAACGGATGTTCCACATTGGCCCCACTGATGTTCTCCGAAGTCGGTTTGGGGACAAAAGAGGTGAACTTTCCAGTTTTCCGGGAGAAGCGAAACCTCACCAGTGCTATGGATGAAATGGTGTTCTACTGGACCAAGCTTGCTACTCCCGAGCTGATCCAGGAGACGAACGAGAAATCGTCCAACGCAGCATACTACCTCCTAAAACATGTCGCTCAACACTGGGTCAACCAACTTGAGCTTATGAATACGACCATCGCCAGGGGTGAATGGTTCTCGGATGACTATCAAGCTCAAATCGACGACAATTTGAGTAAACAGAAATGGAAGCTAGACCTACTGAAGATCAACGAGATCGCCAAGGACATCAACTACATGCGTCGACATTTGAACCACTTCTGGCGTGCAATGTACCTCAACCTCGAACGCCTAGGCGTGCAATTGGGCTGCGAAGGTGTCGACGCGAATGCATCCCTGGCGATCCGAGACGCGCAAAAAGACTTCCTTACAATACACACAAGGATGCAGCCTTTACGCGATCGTGCAGAAGCCTTGAACTCTGTCTCAAACGATCTCGCAAATCTTCGGGCGGCGTTCAGAGGCGTCTCAGACGGCGAGTTCGGCCTCCGTCTCAGCTTGTTCGCATCCATCGTCTTCCCGCTTACCCTGCTTGCTGGTATCTTCAGCATGGGGGACGACTTTCGCCCTGGGAGGCCAAAGTTTTGGCATCTCTGGGCTATCGGCATACCCGTTTGCGTTGTGGTCGCACTCGGATTGGTGTACGGGAGAAGGCCTTGGGCAGTGGCCACCGATCTTTGGGAGTATGTAAGATCATGGTTCGAGCACTACGGGCTCATGAAGCCCAAGGAAAAGAATGCGGCGCAGAAACAGAAAATTGAAGGTACACAAATGAAAGAGAAGAGAACCCGCAAGCAAGGCGGACGAGCGAGTTTGGTGAGAAGGACAGGTTGGAACGTCCGGGACGAAGAACATGGTGTTGATGATTGAGTGTAGATTCATGATAATCCGAGGTGCAAGGCTAGAGTGGGGTCAGCCGAGGCAGCACGGGCTTGGCACCACCGGGGCCTCACCCCTGCATCACGGCAGCAATAGTTTCAAGCTGCGCCCTCTTCCACCTCTGCGAGATGGTCGTATGCGTATCATCCTCCACCCTCAAAACGACATTTCCATTGTCACCGCCCAGCCTCGCCGCAATCTGCATTCCATGATGGGCAGGCACGAAACAGTCATCCTTGCCGTACCACAACTGCACCGGCAGATCCTTCCTGATGTCCTCGACCCGGAAACCCCAGTCACTACATATCGTTCGCCCATCCAACGCTATACCGTCGAACCCCTGCGCTCTCGCTTCACGAGTTGATCGTAATATCAGGCGGATGAGATCCTCATCTGCCATGATCTCACGATCCCTCGGATCCTTGATTGAGGCGAGCTTTGAGGGGTCTAGCACACGTTGTAAACGCTGCTCGTCGCTCAGATCCATGCGCCCGAAAGCATCCCGGCTGAAGAACCATTTGATGAGGAAGCTAGGCGCGTACCTCCATGCGTACGGGAAGCCAATCTGGTGCTCAAAGTCTGCTCCCTTCATGCCGATGTCCATTGGTCCGACCCCACATACAACGGACACACATTTGAGCTTTGAAGCAGGGAGTGCTGCTGCACATGCAAGAGTATAGGGGCCTCCTCCAGATGCGCCCAGCACGGAGTAGCTCTCGAGTTGCAGATGGTCAACGAGACGTTGTACGTCTCTTGGGCAATCCAGCAATGTTCGCTGGGGATATGGCGTGCTCAACCCAATTCCAGGCCTATCGACCGCGATTATCCGTAAACCTAACTCAAGAGCGATATCCTGGTACGAAGCCGCTTCGATGCGCGACCCTGGAAGTCCGTGGTGATAGAAGATGGCACGACCAGTAGGCGACCCGTACTGTGCGTAACCCAGCTTGCGCCCGTCGGGAAGCGTCAGTGTATCTGAGGTATCATTTCCTAACGGGTATCGACATTCGCGGGTATCTTCTCCGTGAGTGGTAGTTCCATGCTCTTCTATGCTCATAGCTGTGTATGATATGATGGGATATCCTGTGATGTACACTCGGTAAATAGGCGTGCCGTGGTATTCTATCTTACGGGCAAATCGGATCGGACGTGCGCACTCTAACTACCATCGTTATTACGATAGAACATGGTTTCATAAATACTCTCTTTGACGAGGAGAAGCCCCATCGGCACTGTCGGACAGCCGACCAACAGCATCAGGTGTTGTGCTTACTCCGATCCTTCCCGCGTTCTTACGACGATTAGGCACCAGCTCAGCCTTGCCAAAACGTTCACGGTGAACGGCAATCCATCCATCACCTTTATGTCTCGATGAGCGGCATGCGCCCACAAACTTTTCGCGTCTGTGCTGTGACTGCTTTACAGCACGGGAATATCAGGGTGCTCTATCTTTCTGTTCTACCTAGGAATGCGACACAGTTTCTACGTACAGTCTTTGAAGCGCAGGGAAGTGGGGACCAAGTTACCCGTCGCTTGAGGACCGCTGTAACATCGAAGTGTATTCGTGATGCTCAACACAATCGTTCAAGGCATACCTCACAGTTTCGACAAACAGTACTTCGACTTCATTGTGGGCGGTGTGCCTGGTTTTGGTTCGAGTTGCTGCGGGTAAGAGTGCAAGGAAGCTACCCATTCGACGCAGACTTGGGCCTACGCTATCATCGACCATGTTATTCTGAGGTATCCGACCTGTCCAGACTCACACATACTAGCGACATACGCGCCCGTGTACCAGATTCTGCACATGTATAATCGTGAAGAGGTCTTGGCTACACTAGCTAGATATCTGCACATACACTATGCAGTCATCAGGCCAGATCAGCACACAAACGCCGTGTTACTTTACCTCTCCCGCTTCAACATGGCCTACACCGACCAGTCGAGATAGAGACACACTACGGAGTTCACGATCATGTAAGTACGCCCTAGCATCGTACTGAACCATTGGCACGAGACGGCGAAATTTCCTCGCGTCCATGTATGGATTACCGCTTCCGGCTCGACCAGTGTATGTGGAATGCAGGAGAAAAAAAGCAGTCCAAGAGGCGTACTGTCAGCGCGTGCAGACATCCCGGTAGACACCACACCTGCAGCAAAAGATCTCATTACCTTCTATGACGACGCGATTGCGTTGCACTGCGTTGCAAATGCAAACACCCGGTGAAAGCTGAGAAAAGCGTTTCTCGACTCGCCACCACCAAAAGATCAGCGCAAACCACGAGGTGTCAACACCAACACATCCCAGCATCCACGCGCACAACGCAGATCACCAAAGAGTGAGGCTCAACGTTGCACGTGTTGACTCGAGTCATGTCTCCACGCCACCGCAGCTCGCGAATCTGGTCCCAGAGCAAGTCCTCCGTCGATCAGGATGAGCGCGAAACCAATGCTCGGAACAACATACTCGCCTTCGCGGCTCGAAGCAGTGGAGATCGGCGACGTTATCGACGACGCCCTGCAGCATGTGCAATTATCGGCGTTGAGCGCTTTGCTGCGTGTGGCTGTCGGCTGGTTGGCTGCTGTGCGACGTAGCATTCGCGCGTACCTCACCGATATCGAGACTGCGGTTCCGGCGCTGGGGGCCTCGATCCTGAAGACGTGTTCCGACAGCCTGTCACTCCAGACTATCGGGATTGCCTGACTAGCGTGTGGTGTCCATGCTGTTTTTTACGAGGGTTGAGTAACTTGTGATTGGCGAAGTGGAGACGGGAGAATGTATGCCTGTGAGAGTGTGGATGTCAGGTAAAGCCGTGGCGGGCTGTGGCGTAATGGGTCCACGCAGCACGGGATCATCCTCTCACTCACAGGTTGTCATCTTGATTATCTGAGCCAGATTTCTCACACACTACCATTGCGGTGGTTGCATACCAGCCAGTCGTACATCCAGCCTCGCGCGGCTTCCAGCGAATATCGGCAGCAGCCGTCGAACCCAGACTATGGGGTTGCTTCTGACAAATATTCCCAGGTGGCTTCACGTCAACGTGCTATCTAAACCGAAGTGTCGGGTACTCAGCTAAGCTGGAAGAGGGAAATGGGGAAACATGGAGAACAATGTCAATGATCTTGGTTCAGTAATCTTGTCTGCTGGCACACATGATTCTATGCCGAACCAGGCAACTGGATGTGTGTGACTAAGGCAAAGTAATATCTTTCACTCTGACTCGCTATGATGTGGAGCTGAAAAGCTTCATATCCGATACCAAATATACATCTCATCAACAAGCGGCCCGCCCCTTGGCAATTTGGTCAAGGCAATGCTGTACCGATCAAATGATATCCTACTCCAGGCCTTCGCTGCCTGTGTATCTATTCCAGTCGTTCATATTCATGTTCTCAGTCATAGGCGTAATTGATGACGACGCAGCGGCAGTTGACGGGTATATCACGACCTGTGATCTGATCTGCCCTTGTTGTCCATAAAACCCTCCCAGAACGGTCGATGAGAAGCTTGGTGTAATCTCCGCAATGCTTGACATCTGTAATGGTGCTGGTCGCCGGGGAGTGAAAGGGGCGCATGGGTTCGTCTCTGCAACTTGGGGAAAGCTTTGCGATGTGTTGAAAGATGTCAGCTCAGCTGAGGTGATGGGCGCGTTTAGCGACTTTCGCGCTACTGTGGGTCTGTCGATATCATCTGGTGAGGAGAAAGCTGGCCTGAGAATTGGCGGATCAATGTTGACTGGAGGCACGGCGGGACATGAGTTATGCCTTTGTGGCCATGCGGAGGATTGGGCCCTGCGCTCTTGAGTTACTCCGGGTGCATCATGACTCCAATCATGATGCCAAACCACGTCGTGCTGCGGGTCTTCTGATGCTGCGACTTATTGGAATTGGGTATATAAGTGAAGCGGACGGCTACTCTCATCTCCTCGGGACGTTTGCCACCCACGATGATCTATCGTGTTCTTCAGCTGATGATCATGCAGCGTTGAAAAGTCTGCAGGCGAAGTTGGAGCAGTGTAACCATGTGGCTGCATGTGATCGTCCTCAGACAGAGTCGCGTATCGTGTGGACGCTGATCGCAACGTGGTCGATCTGCGCAAGCCCTGCATGCCGTCTGTGTATCGAGCGTTGGCGATATGATCCTTGGGTGATGTTGCTTCTTTCTTATATGTACCTCCGCGATGTAGACCTGCATGACGATATTCTTCGGTCTGGGTGGCGATATCGGGATTGTTCCAAGCCATCGGGGAAAAGACTTCGTTCGCGGCAGTTTGTTGGCTCATGTCCTCGAGTAAAAACATTCCAGTGTGACCCATCACTGTGTCAGTCACAGCCGAAGCTCGTGTTGCTTCGTTGTGCCGCGCCCCTTGCATAGCCGTATGCCTCTCTCCACGCGATTGGACGTCGGACGACAGTGTTACTAGCCTGTGCAACTCCTGCAAGCAAAGACCGAGCTTCTCTACAGCCAACCCTGCAAGCTCGTGGACGCTGTTCTCGTATAGTTCCTTGAAGACAACGAAGGCTTGTTCTGCTTTGAATGCGCCAGTGGTAAAGGTTCGGCATTCTAATGCATCCAAGAGAAGGATCATGCATCCATTGAAGGCCTGTCGTGCGATCGCCCAATCGATCAGCGCAGCTGGGTCTCTGTAGTGGAAGAACATGAAAGCAGAGATAAGAGCTTCTGATGAAGCAAGTACCAGCATCCTTCCGCGAGGTGCAGTCTGTGTTGAGTATGTCTCGTGTGAAAAGTCCAGGGAGGACGCGCGGTTGGCAGCTTGGAATGGTAATACATTATCCTTGCCAGTTGAGGTTGTCGCAGAAGTGGCATGTTTCTCGATTTTCTGTTGGTTCAGAAGAAGGATGTAAGTATGAGCATTGGAAAAGTATACTGCAGCATGTGAGCGAATGCATACACCAGATGACGTCTTCTTTGGACCCTAGAAGGGGTAACAGCAGAAAAGCCGCCCATGGTTTTGCGACTCGGGATTGCGTCTCCAATGCTTCCGACTCAAGGTGCAGGTTTCCGATGGCAAGATCGTACCTGTTGAGCACGAGGACCAAAATACAGGCAAAAGAGTGTTGAAACGTACCAGTAGCTATGGCGCTTAGATCCGGCAGAGGCGTCTCGGGAAGCATCCACGTGTCACGAAACTGAAGCGTTTCAGGTATCGTATCTAGTAATCTTCGGAGTATATCGGTGAACTCATTGATCCTGGCGTTCGTCAAGGGGTTACTACTCATTATCTGTCTGGCCAGTATCGTGAAGTGGTTAACGAACTCGCCGAATCGTAATAAAACCGGGTCGGTCGTCAACTGAGTCGGCCAGGGATTGTCACCAATGCCGCTTATTCCTAGAGGTCTTCCAAGGGTCATAGACATGTGTTCATCCAGGTGCAGCATGTGCCACCAGACCTTCTGTCGTATTACACAGTCTTTCCCATTTGTAGGAGCAGGATTCAGGTACTTCGGGTGACGATGAAGACCAACCGAGTGAGCAAGCCGGATCGTAGTGCCGAACAACGCAAACGAATCCAACATTCTTCCGTTGTTGGTAAGATAACTCCCGATCATAAGGAGCGTCTGGATTGCGGAGAGAGATGGCTTGTGTGTAAATGAAGCCAGTCGTAAAGCTTGCATCGCTGCTGCAACTAGATCAAGAGCGTTAGATTGAACTCCACTAGCCTCGCATACACCTACTGTAGACGTTGCCCTTCTGAGTCTCGATTTCGATGGCGTTAGCGTCCCATCGCCCTCCGCTTTTGTCCCAGACTGAGTGTTGTGCGCCAAGCGCGATGAATCCAAAAAACAATGCCAAAGTAGCTGGATAGAGTTGGGAGTTCTTTCGTGCGTCGGAAAGAAAAGCCTCGATCTCCTTTTTCGTCGTCTCCACAGGCACTGGGCAGACAAGCCGCTGGAAAACTCCAAAATACTCCATAAGCTCATCCTTTCCAGGGAGGCAGCTAATTAGCTGTGGGATGCATTCATCGGGCGCAGCAACGAAGAGAGTCGGGAAGGGATACGTCGGCAGACTGCGAAACATGTCTGAGGCTCGAGGTATTGTATACGACAATGGCAAAACGCGAGCATCCGCCGAGGAGAACTTGTGATATTAGATTGGTGTTTAAGATGTGTGTGTGAATATACATACATCACTGAGGACAGTAGCGAGTCCAGGCGAGCCAAAGTAGATGCTATCCTGCCACTCGGAAGTCTGTAAACGCTTCTGCTTCACAGCTCGCCGTCTCGACGGAACAGTACCTTCAGTAAGAGGTGATTCCAAAGAATCCACATGATCCAGATCATCATCTGCTGAAATCTTGTAGGCGCGCAGCCTTTCTTTAAGACGTAAATTCTCGGCGCGCAGTTTACGAAGCTCATAACTCTGTTGTATCGGGGCGTAATTGCCATCTTCCGCGATGAAGTGGCAGTCGCGTGGAGAGCCACGAGCACAACATGCCGAGCATGGTTTAGTGCGATCACACTATGCTACGTCAGCTCAGTGTGCAGTCAAAGTGCACCGCGAGGATATTGTCCGCATCTCTTATATCGCAATCTGTAATGCGAATCGATGGATGTGACTGACCTTGACCTTTCGCTCTCTGCATTTTGTACATGAGAGCAGTTGGCGCGGCTGTTGAGCCTGTTGCTTCTTCCGGTTGGTCTCGGCCAAGATTGAGGCCTCGTCTTGCGCGATATGTATGTGTGCGCCAGTGCTTTCAGCCATGGTAGAAAATGATCGCTCTGATAGGTTATGTTGCGTAGTGGTGAATACTGGGCGAGAAGCGATACAAAGACAGTTGGCTATTGATTGGGTATAGTAAGTGATCCCATAGATAAATACTGGCTATCTGGTAGGTCGTTGGACCTCGGAAAATGAAGGCTTCGGGGTACCATTATGTAGGGACGAAATGACAGACATCACCTAAGGCCAACTGCCGTGATAAATAAACGAGAACCTGGAGCCTCATTCTTGAATTGAACTTCCGCGAGTCATTGGAAGAATGACGAACGCTAATGATAGATATGCTGGGCTTTCACCGAATTTTGGGTTACCGAATAGGTGGTGTTGCATTGCGTTGACGCTAATCCTCATCAACGTTGAGGCGCTGTTGTACAAAAGATATCGCCAAGCGGGTTGAAGGGACCGTCGGGGCATTACAGGATGCTTGACACGGCACACAGATCTGACGTACCTTTTGACGGCCCGAGCCTCTGGGTCTCCTCAAGCGCACGCGCATGCACGACGAACCGGGTTGCTTGCCGTGTTGCTTCCTCATCTCCATAACCGAGCGGAGAACACGATCTTGACACCACGGATCTACACGAATGCTGGCTGTTCGTAGCAAATGCATTAGTGGCTTGGAATGGCTTGCAGGTGCGCGTGCTGTGACGCCTCCGTCGCTCTAGCCTCCATCGGCAAATTCCCATTGCTTCGGACGTTATTGCTGCGCGCTATCTTGACCATTTCGCAGCACACGATAGTCTTGAATGTGAGGCTGGTAATTTGGAATCGGGTGCATGATTGAGGGCGATCTGCAATGACGGAGGGCCCGTCCCGTGCTGTAGTACAAAAACGCCTCCTCGCGCCACCGCGGGACGCCAAGCCATTCGCCTGTCAGACATACAGTCTGCTCGGAAGGAAGTATGGTGCTTATCGATAGAATCGAAGTCCCTGCATGATAAACTTACACCATAATTTTGACTCCATGCTCACTCAAAGCGCATCGGTGACTCGATCAAGGAGGCGAATCGGCTTGACATAGATCAACCTCGTAAAAAGGTCAACCCTATCTAGCGCTACTTCCCACTCGTCACCTTCTTTATAGTCACCGCTCAGGACAGCTTGGAGACCGTACTCAGGTATATCGCCAAGGGCGTAACGGCCTGGACGAACGCGACGAGCCCAGAACTTGAAGGAATCGGGAAGGGCAGCCTCTTTGTATTTGAGGGCACGATGAATCGCCTGGGCGACCCAAAATCGCGTTGAGTGACGCTTGGCTAGGGTAATGATCCGTTCCCGAGGTGATAGAGTTACAATAGATTCCTGCATTTGTCGTTGCGAGAATGGAAGAGCTTTGTAGCTGGAAGCCTGGGTGCCATCGAACTTCCTACCGGACTGTGTCTCCCATCGCACAGCGGCTTCGATTTGCCAATGTGCAATCATATCAGAAAATCGACGAAGAGGGCTGGTGACCTTGATATAACCAGGGACTCCTATGATTTTATGTGGCAACGGTGAAGAATGTGCAACAGCCATGCCAAGTGCTTTGAACCACCGCGCAGTGAGATCGAGTCGTACTTTTCCATGCTCTTCGTAGTGAGCTTGGACGAGATTTTGTAGCTCTTTTGGATCCAGATCCCCGCTAGGTGGTTCGATAGTGCCTCTGTACATGACGGGGATATGCCTCTCCGTGCACCAAGCCGCCGCAGCTTGACCTGCAAGCATCATCATTTCTTCAACGATGTTCTTGGGCCCGATGGTGAGCTGCATAAAGCCTTCTGGTATCGAGTTCGTCACCTCGATGATCGGGTCTCCTTGTATATATCGTGCCCTGTCCAGAGAGGGAGCGTTCCAACTTAGACCTCCCTGAGTGGCGCTTTCAAAAACACGGGCGTTGACATTCGAACTACCAAATCGAACGCCACCAGCAGCCTTGCGAGCAGCCCATAGGGCTTGAGCTGCAGTATAAAGATCACGCAGTTCTTCGAGTTGACTTGGAGAAACACTCGGCGGCGGCCGCTCCGATCCACGCGGCACCTCCCCGCCGACAACAATCCTTCGGGTGTTCGTAGTGCTCTGATCACCCATGAGAGTAGCCAACTCGGATGGTGTGATACTGACGATATTTTGAATGAAGCCGTGCTGTATCTTTGTTTCTAGCTTACTGCCGGCTCCGTCGATGCGAGTACTAAAGGTTATAACAGGGCGGCCACGATCAAGACTAAAGTGGCCTTGACTAGCCCAAGTCGGAAGCATCGGGAAAGATCGCTCCGGTGTATAGACAGACTCGGTCATGTGCGCGGCGAGTCCAGACAGGGTGTGGGTCTTGTCGAAGAATGCTGTTGGATTTGCGACGTGTACGTGGATCCAGAACTCGGAGCTCGCGTCTTTGACCCGTTCAATCGATATGCCATCATCGATCTCCTGGGCGCCGACATCGTCAATGCAATACACGGTGGTCGAACCCCAGTCGCGACGTAGGTTCGCCATTGAATCCCGGAAGTCAGGATTCCTTCTTGTCAGCTCCGCTTTAGTGTTGAGTAACTCCAGATTACGAGATAGACGAACAGTGGGCAGCATCAGCTGCTCGTCATAGATCGCTCGATTGTCGTGTGGTGAAATGACGCCAATTTCTTGTAAAAACAATAATCCAGTAGCACGTTTGATGTTGCTTAACGTATCATCGGGAGATCCGGTATCGCCAAAGACGTCCGAACCATAGAAACCTGATGCTGAGATCAAGCTCGCACAAGCAGCATGCAGACCAGCCATACCCGTAAACTGACCGGTCAGTACCCATGCTTGTAGGAAGTTGATGATCTGTTTGTCAGCACTTGTGAACGGCTCCCCCCAAGTGACGTGCAGATTAGAGGACCCGTTCTGTGTCGCTGGAGTCTTACTGGGTCCAAGGCCGCCGTAGGTTGGCTCACGTAACTTTCGACTCGCTGAAATGAGCCTGCCGGCCTTTGCCAGGAAATCTATGATATGAGTGGCGCCGTCAGTGCGGCTTCGCTTGGCTTCCGAAGGGCTATTGACGGAAAGAGCAAGGTATTCTCTGTATTCTCGGATCCACTCGTGAACTGTTTCTACGACCTCGACATCGGTTTTGGGTCGTATAGCGAACATGTTTGTCAGACGATGGTTACGACCATCGGAGCGGAAGCGGAATTCGTTGTGGTTCAAGGCCTTTCGTACTGCTAGTAGCGCTGCTGGCGGTGGTACCCAGTCGGGGGAACCCCGCGCGAGCAGGAACTTCGCAATTTGTGTCAGTGTCATCATACGTGTCCTCGTCTTGTCTGCCAGGATATCATAGGCTGTGTCCAAGACTGGAGCATTCTTTCGGTAGATCTTCTCGGCTTCTTCAGTCATATTTTCAAGACTCGCTATCACAGGAGCAGCAAAGTCTCGCGGGACATGAACCTCACCCTTGGGATTAGCCGCGCCGGGATCCGTGGGTAGGAATGGAATGAGCGGCTGGAGAAGTGCTGGGTCGATGCAACCTTGGATGGCAAAGGAAACCCGACTTATGGTCGAATGCGTCCATCTGCCGTTGACGGAGAAGAACTGACTGTCATTGTTCAGCTGCTGCACGAACACAGCAAGCACAGGTTCACGACCCGGTTGTGAAAGTTCCACCACGTCGCCAGGCTTCAAGAAGAGCCCAATCGTAATCACTTCTTCGCCCTCGTCTTCCTCAGCAGCATCCCACTCATTCTCTCTGGCGTCTTCGTCGGCCTTGAACGCGGACGACAGCTTCGACAGGCCATTTTGTATGTCTTCACGTTCGGGATGATTCTCAAACGCCGATAGTACTTCCTCGGTCGGCCCACCAAACTGCTGTTGCCACTGCTCGAGGTATTCGCGGATTGCAACGCCCTCAGGGCGAGGAAGCAGAGACGGTTCCGGAGGTGGTGTGGGAGTGGCGGTATGTGCGGATAGTTGCGAGCGCTGATATATGTCAGTTCGTGAATGGCGTACTGAGCGAATCACTTACACTGCCAGCGACATGAAGCGCCCGCCTTGGTGTTTGCGAAACTTTCAAAGTAGAAAGCCCGCGTGAAAGTTGTATTTGCCGAGATGCATTTCGCTGGCTTAGCAAGCGCCATTGACACCGCAGGCATACATGGCCCGCTGCCTGCTGAAAACGAGGATACATTTTGAGGCGAATGGTGGATGATGTCGTCAATACAAAAAGTGCGGCGGAGGCAAGGCGCGCTCGGGTGGTGGTCTGTGCAGACACGCTAATGGCCGCGCGAACTCACATGTTCCTCCGCACACCTCCGTCCATCTTTCCTACACCTCACGCCCAAGGTATGTACATCGTCTCCTTCCACTCAACCCCCTTTCATGATGTATTCAAAATTATAGCATGTATTATCCGACCGTCGCTTCGGCGTCAGACTGCGGAGCAAATTTTTTCCTGATTGAATTTTCAATGTTCCCACTTAGCACTTGGCCATGTCGCGACACAATCCTAACAAGTCTCGACAGGCATCATGGCACCCGCCAAAGCGCCTGCGGGCCACTTCTCGATCCTGTACTTCGCAGCAGCGTCCACCTTCACTGGCAAGACGAGCGAACATCTTCCTGCACCCGTCCGAGCTCGCGATGTCTTTGCTATGCTGGAGGAGCGGTATCCGGATATTCGTGACAAGGTGCTGAGCAGCTGCGCGATGACGATCAACATGGAGTACGTTGACGTTGGCGAAGATGATGCCGAGGACGCGAACAAGCAGATCGTGGAAGGTGATGAGGTTGCTATTATCCCACCTGTCAGTTCAGGATGAGCGCAACGGGATGGTTTTATGTTATTGATGATCTTATGAAGTCTATCTCTTTAATGAACACATTACAACATTGACGAACCTTGTATTGTATGCGATCACATGTGATATGACAGAAGACTCATGCTAGAGCCTCGACTCAAGTACTGCTATAATTCCCAATAACCCCTCATTCGAGAGGAGAATCTAATCCCTGCTTTCTTCAAAGTTGCTGAAAATACTTGCTCAGGAGTCTACATTACATTCGACTGTTGCAAACTCTTGTCTTTACGATAACGTAAGCCGCAGCGAACCTACATAGCTCTGATATGTGAGGTGATGACAGAAACAAAAGTGAATAGCTAGAGGCCAAGTTTGGCTTGGCGTACGCACTGACACCTGAACGCCGAGGTTTCTGTCAACTTTACCCACAGGCGGAAGTTCGGTCACTATACTACCGACGCCGACAGTCATTGAACTTAAGCCTCGAGATTGACGATTCGCGATGTCCGATCCGTTGCTCGATCCTAGACTTTTTGCGAGCGCGTCTTCGGCGCCATCTTCACGGCCTCAGTACGCGTCTGCACCGCAGCAGCAGCAGAACACCGGCCACCCATACTACCTGCCATCTCCGACCACTCAACACCATCCCCAGCTGTCGCAGCCCGCCCCACTAGGGAACATACTCGATCCCGCCCTTGAGCAGACATCGCCGACCGCACCAGGAACAGAGCACGATGACGACGACCACGACGACCACGACGACGCGCATGAACACGACACACCTGGTTCTGGCAAATCTCCCGCCGACCTCAAGCGCCCGCGAGCATGCGACTCATGTCGAGGACTGAAGGTCCGCTGCGACCAAGAGCGACCTGATGTATCATGCAGACGATGCGCAAAAGCAGGCCGGCCTTGCATCACAACACCGCCGACACGGAAGCGCCAGAAGAAAGCCGACAGTAGAGTCGCTGAGCTCGAACGCAAGATCGATGCATTGACAGCTACACTACACGCGCAGAAGTCGGGAGTACCGGGAGTACCGGAAATGAGGCACCATGGAGGCATACCACAACCCGGTGCCAGCGCCAACGCGATGCCCATGCCGGTTGAGGGGCAATATCGCATGGGAACAGTCGAACACGACTGGGCGCAGCCGCCGACGGCCAGATACCCAGACATACCAGCCGGCTATGGTCCGGCACAGAGCTTGCAGAGAGGGCCTGAGCCAAAGCGTAGGAAGATGGACAATGCGCACGCTGTGAGTCGAGTCAATGGTATGTGAAGTCAAAACTAACATTTCAGACGATTCCCGAGGATATGGATGCTATTCATCGCGATCTAGCAGAGCACCCAGAAATGCGACGAACAAGCAAGAATAAGATCCACGCCGACCATTCACACATCAGTGCTTTGATCGACAACCTCATGACACCGGATATCGCGGAGCGGGTTTTCCTTCGTTACGTGAACGAGATTTGTCCACATTTCCCTGCCGTACCTTTCCCTCCTGGTACGACAGCGCGTGAAGTCCGAGAGAAAAAACCGCTTCTGTTCCTCGCTGTCCTGGCTGGATCTTCACATGGGAGTGCAGAACAACTGGTCTCGCAAGAGGCGCAACGCGAGTTGACCAAGCTCCTCAAAGATCAGCTTGCCGACATCATCTGGCGCAACGGAGAAAAGTCGCTCGAAATCGTTCAGGCATTACACATATCTGTACTTTGGTATCGGCCGCCTCTTCATTTTGAACAGCACAACTTCTACATGATGGTCAATTGCGCTGCCGTAATGGCTCTTGACCTAGGTCTCGGAAGGAAGGCAACTCCAAATGTCATGAGACTCTCGGTTGGTCCGTTCAAGAGGTACCATCCCAACTCTAGCAGTGTCGAAGCCCGTCGGACTTTCCTTGTGTGTTACTATCTCTGCATGAGTATCACAATGGTCCTGCGACGACCAATTCTGCTCCGCTGGACTAATTACATGGCGGAGAGTGTTCGCATACTGGAGACCTCGCCAGAGGCATTGCCTTCAGACAGACTGCTTTGCCAGCAGGTCAAGATGGCGCACATTGGAGAAAAGATCTCAGTGGAGTTCTGCATGGATGACCCTTCAGTCGAGGTCACCATTTCCGATCCAAAAGTCATCTACGCCCTAAAGATTTTTGAGAACGAGCTCAGCTCACTCAGGGAGGAGAATTCCTCTCTGGGTGAAATTGATCGTAGGTTGTAGCGGTCATGATTCATTGCATCTACTGACGGTCGCAGCAACCCTTCGCTTGGCCGAACACGTTACAAACCTATACCTGCATGAAATTGCACTGCACCAAAATCAGGGCTCGGCCGATCTACAACCCCCTTTTGTGTCGGATACGTTGTCGCCCTCTCTACCATCTGGAGTCAAAAAAGATGTACCTGCTGGCCCAGCACACATAGGTGCTCTGGGTGATTGTCTCACTGCTACCCACGGTATCCTAGACACGATCCTAAGTATCGAACTTGACATCCTGCTGACTCTGCCTGTCATTTTCTGTAATATGCCCTGATCTCAACGTAATATACGCGCTAATACAATCCAGGTGTACGAGCCATTTACGCTATCGTTTGCCTAATGAAGATGTGGGTATCAGTCACTAGCTCCGGCGAAGTGGGTAGTATCATCTGCCAGGAAGATCTTAAGATCGAGGCCTATACCGAACAACTAGTCTCCATGTTCAATGCCATTGTCTCCCGCGATGCTCAATCGCCCCATGGAAAGTTCTACTTCGTTGCAAAGCGCCTTCAAGAGCGGTTCGCTCACATCAAAGAGGGTGCTGCTGGCGAGCAACAAACGGATCCCGAATACGACTCCACCCGAAACAACAGTCAAACTTCCCGACCCTCCACGCGCCAATCACCTGCAAACCAAACCCCGCTTCACCTTCTCTCGGAAGTCGCAATGGGTAGCAGCAACAATGTCGCTTCTCAGCAACAGCAGCAGCAGCAGACGCAAGCGCAGGCACAGGCGCAATCTCGTTCTCAGCAACAAGCTCAGGCCGCTTTACAGGCCCACGCGCAGCATTCTCAGCAAGCCATGCCAAACTGGTATCCTAACATGAACGCACAGCCTACTCCAGATATGATGGGTCTTGGCGCACAACAACCATTCGATATCAACTTCGATTTCACCCAATTCGATCTAGGCACAGGCTCGGACGCAGATCTGTCAGCACTGTTCATCCCGGACTCAATGGCAATGTGGGGTTACCCTGCCGATCCCAACATGCAGGGTGGTTACAATGGATACTGAGGTGCGCTGCAGTCTACATACGCGTAAAAAATATACATTTGCAACTTTGGGGTGTAATGTAGACTTCTGGGTCATTGTATTGTATCGTATGTAAAATCACTATACAGGTAGAAGTACAAAAGCGTGTAACACTACAAGACATGCTATACTGGGCGCAAACGATTTACTCAAGCATGAATCCATTGTTCTCAGCCCCCAATACCGCCCTTACAGTACAGCCTGCCGCGCCATGTATCATGTATCATCACTCCAACTTCAAGCCGTTCTTTCTCAAAAACGCCTCCACTCCCGTCAACTCCCCCTTGACCTGCTCCTTCGCCCACTGAACCGCCTCCTTCTGCCCCTTGCCATAATACCCATACTCCCTGTTCAACACGAACATCTCATACAACTGCTCCCGGAACCCCTCCGGGAAAAATCCCTTGACTACCTCATCTGGAAGCTGAACATGCTTGACTGTCTTCCCTGTCACCTTACTCATGAGCTCGGCGACCTCGTCCGGCGTATACAACGCCTCTGCTGCAGCAAAGAATTTGGCTGCGTACTTGTCTGGTTCAGCAAGGATAGCCCCAACCCATTTCCCCGTTTCGGTGATGTCGATGTACGGTACAGGAGTGTCGCCCGGCAAGATATCCCCCAATACGAACGTACCATCATTCGCAGGAGAAGGACGGGGCTTCATCATGCCCTCGAAATTCTGCATAAAAGACGCTGGAGCAAAGAACGCGCTTTGCACAGGCAAACCGCGGATATACTCTTCGATCTCAGCCTTGTCGTCAAAATGCTCTACGTTCTTCAACTTCCCGTTGCTAATCTTGAAGGGGTGCGACATTGAGCTGAAGATGATGTATTTGACACCTTGCTTGATGGCTTCGCTGCATACGGCGCGTGCTTGGCGTGTTTCGACTTCGCGCGTGAAGCCCGTGTATTGCGTTGTTGTTATGAGAAAGACGTGTGTACAGCCTGCTAGGGCGGATGGGAGTGTCGTGGGGTCGTCCATGTCGGCTGCGGATAGCTCTGCGCCGAGAGACTGTAGCTCTTGCATCTTGGGGGAGGTGGCAGAGCGCGAAAGGGCGCGGACACTGTACAAGGCTGATAGGGAGGGGTCGGTGAGGACGGTGCGGGCGACAGAGTTGCCTTGGTTGCCTGTGGCACCGAAGACGGCGATTTTAGACTTCGACATCTTGGGGCTTTGGTGTTTGGTGAGGATGTGAATGATGTCTTGATAGTGATAGTATGTTGGTAAATACGAAAGTTGATGACCACCTACCTTATATACCTCTTTGCTACTCTGATCTATCAGTCATCTTAGTCGGGCCGCGTCTTGAAATAAGCCACGCATATGCGGCCATCATAGAGATTCCGGGTGTAGTCATCGGACTTTACGCTTTAAAACCATCTGAAGTTTTTCGACATTGCGAATCTTCAATACAGAAAAGGCCCGTTTTGTAGTACGACTGAGCCGGTGTATCGAGCCAATAGTACCGCATGTTTACAATGTCCTGGATGTAAGGCATCCGACGCGAGTGTTGTTGATGCTGGTGTCATGAAGACGGTGATCGGAGATGCTAAGTTCTCCGATCCGGCTCCGAGCTAGCGCATTTCGAGCTCTTCTTAACTCCACTAAACACCATGCCCAGACTCCCAGCTTCGTCTTTCCACATCGCGCAGTTCGTCCTGAGCACTAGCGGACAAACTTCGTGCCTATGACGCCAAGTTATCCTTCACTCTAGCCCGCCCGCAGGTTCCGACGATGACCTGGCCGTGAAAACGTCCAACCGCCCGTCCTTCATTACGTCATGCGTCTTTGTTCAAAGCTGGCCATATTAAGTGAAGGACACACTTTCCTTCATTACCTAGGTATGGTACGAGTTGTAACGGCGAAGATGAACTCAGCCACCAATATGATGAAACGGATCGACTCAATGGGTCCGGGCAAATCCTCCTGGGCCAACGACTGCTCACTAAGGCAACAGCAATAGATATGCATATCCCCAATTACTCAACATTTCCATTGACGCGTCGGCAAAAAGCAAAATTCCATCCAGATCCTCCAGTTGTGTCGAAGTCTGGCTCTCGTCTGACACATCATGCCGGCCTGACCAACATGACTGGATTCGTACCTCGTGCATAAGACAGGGCAACCTCTCCAACTTCACGAGATGGATGTCGGCGATCAAATCCTACAGATCAGATTCCATCAAGATATAATAGTCTCCGCCCAGTGTTCTCATGCAGTCCATCTCGATTTGTAAAAGGGGGTTGTGAAGGGATTACTCAGACAGGCATGGCCTCTAACACCTCAAGTCCTTCCTAGGTTGGACATTACGACTCAACCTACGCGAACACCCCGAAACCTTGCAGACCACCAACAATCCAATAAAACCTCGTCGCCCCGTTGTTCGGTTGCCATCAAATGGGGTTGTACCCGCTGGTTCCCCTCGGGTTTAGCGACCGCTGCAGGCAGGATACTGGGAGGTAATCCCTTTGCATCGGCATCGTGGTTCATCACACTACACTAACTCGAACTGGACTATCCCTTGGATGCTCGATATCATTCATAAACAATGGCTATTCACCAAGTTAATAATGGTCGGCGTGTTTCTGTTGGCCGCTTGCGCGATTGTCACGACTCGATTGCGACACCGGAACGAAATCCACAATTCTACATTCACCTTGTTCCTTCTCCCGACTATTTGAGTTCAGCGCATACTTCAAAGTCTCGCATTTCTTCCACGCTCACTGCGACTTCTCAACTAATTCTAGATCACCCCGACCGACTCCATTGAAGTTCCTGGTTGCGAGACTCGCCTCAAGCAATCACATCATGAGTCGCCAGATTGTCGTTGCATCATGCTCGCTTGCTCAGTGGGCTCTAGATTGGGAGGGAAATTCTACCCGTATCAAGCAGAGCATCCGCGAAGCGAAAGCCAAGGGTGCTACATTGCGCGCTGGACCAGAACTGGAAGTAAGTCATCGGTTTATTTATTTCATCTTGAAGGCGCTTTTCCACGCCTGAAACACTTCTATGGTCATCCATACCTCGAAATTCTGCTATCCATCGGAAATTGGTGTTTCACAAGGCTACCTACATAATGGGCGTTGAGCACATTTGCTCTACCATCATTCCCGCTAACGAAACTAGATTTGTGGGTACGGCTGTCATGACCACTTCTACGAGGAAGAACTATACGCCAATTGCTGGGAAGCACTCATTAGCATCCTCACGGATGAGTGTTGTGACAACATGCTTGTAGACATCGGTATGCCAATCAAGCATCATAATCTCCGGTACATCTGGTAAGTACACTAATTCACTGCTTCGATAATGTACTTACAGCCCATCAGTAGAGTTATGGCATACAACGGTAGAATTGTCTCAATACGTCCGAAAACCACTTTGAGGATTGACGGCAACTATAATGAGTCAAGGTGGTTTACCGCTTGGGATCCCACTATTCCACCCGAAGCATTTCCCTTACCAGACTTCATTGCGGACATGCAGGGCACCAGCATGGTTCCTTTCGGCAGTGCTCTGCTCTCCACCTCAGGCGCGTGTGTTGGCGCCATTACATCCGACGAGTTGATTGGGCTCGAAGATTTGCTTCCGACAGCCTTGAGCTCGACAAGCGCTGATATCCTGACGGTCTCTGCAGCCAATCACTTCAGTGTCGGGAACTTCGACTCCTTGGTATCTTCACTGCAGAATGTCAGCAAAGACATTGGTGGAGTCATCCTCTACTCGAATCAGCATGGCTGCGATGGCGATTAAAGCTACTACGACGGTGGCCCGATGATCTTGGTGAACGGAGAAATAGTTTCTCAAGGCCCAAGGTTCTCGGTCCATGATATCGAGGTGGTAACCGCCTTCGTCGATCTGGAAGAGGTTGAATCGTATCGGGCGAAACAAGCAGTCTCGGGGCCCCTCGATGACCTGACCACGCCCCGTGTAGACGTGGCATGCAATTTGTATCGTCTTGAGCTTGCCGCCCTGCGCCCGGATCACCACCACCCTATTGCTCGGGGCCCAAGCTTTCACACATTGGAAGAAGAGATCGCCATGGGACCAGCCTGTTATCTTGGGTACGTTGTGGCCGTACGAACTGGATGTGAGACATACGCTGACTTCGGATCTTAAACTCTGTAGCATTACCTCCGCCGCAGCGAATGCGTCGGCTTTCTAGCGCCACTGAGCGGCGGTATTGACTCGTGCTCGACATCAGTGATGGTGTTAAGTATGTGCTATCTGGTATTCGACGCGCTTCAAGACGGAAACGAGGTCGCATCAGACATTCAGCGTATCACGGGAGCCGATGACTGGCTGCCCAAGACCCCCCAAGAGCTCTGCAATCGCATCCTGCACACAGTGTACATGGGCATGTCAGAATGCTCATCCGAAGAGACACGTTCACGAGCTCAGCGTCTCGCAGAAGGCATGGGCGCCCACCACATCAGCATGTCCATCGACACGGTCTACCGAGCCGAACGAGACCTTCTGCCTCAATACAGAGGCTTCACTCCCGACTTCCGAGGCTCTTCAGCGGAGAACCTAGCACTCCAAAACCTGCAAGCTCGTATTCGCTCAACCAGAGCATACTATCTGGCCCGTACCCTGCCTGTCATCCGCAACCACCCCGGCGGAGGTGGCCTCCTCGTTCTGAGCTCCGTCAACGTCGAGGAGTCCCTCAGAGGCAACTTGACAAAGCACGACTGCAGCTCCGCAGACCTCAGCCCCATCGGAAGTATTTCCAAAATCCAACTCCGATCTTTCATCCGCTGGGCACGTACCGCTTTCACCCTACCCATCTTAGACGAGTTCCTCAACGCCATTCCCCGCGCTGAACTCGAGCCCGCTAGCTTCGGTTCATGCGACGACAAGGAGAACGGCATGACGCACCAAGAGCTTTTCGTCTTCGCCAAGCTGCGCAGTGAAGAGCGACTGGGGCCCTTCGACATGTTCCAGCGTCTGCTGTGTGATTGGCAGGATAGGAAGAGTGCGCGGGAAGTCGGCGATTTGGTGAAGCGGTTCTGGACTTTCTATGGCAACAACAGGCATAAGATGGCTGCTGTAACGCCGGCAGTCCACGCAGCAAGTTACAGTCCTGATAACAGGTTTGATCAAAGACCCATGTTGTATCCGCGGTCTGAACATAGTTGGGCGTTCAAGCGGATTGATGGGGTGGTTGATGAGCTGGAGCGTAGAGTCAAGATGGAAGAAGATGAGGAGATACGCTTTGGGGAAGTGGGTTTTGAAGAGGAACCGCGCGTAAAGGCAAGGCTGTAGACAAGGACGCTAGACGATGAGGGTTGATTAGATGGAGGGTCTTACATTGTACTTAATCATCTTTATACACAGATTTGTTATCCTACTCAACCCACCTCCCCCTCTCAACATCCAATTGTACACCCTCCTCTTTCAGTGCTCCCTCAAGCGCACCATGCCCCTTCCACCCATGCCCAATTCTCCCCGTACTACTCAATCTCCCCAAATCCTTTCCGCTTTTCCTCCTGAAATAGGCTTTCTGGTCTTCAGTCGGCCCTTTCTTCTTCCATTGCCCGGTCTTTTTATTGAACTGATATCCGTTATACCAATCCTCGGTCAGGGCATCTGATCCATATTCCTCCAGCAGCAGTTCCTCATACGCATATGGGACTCTTACATTTACGCCCTCGAGGGTGGATTGGCGGAGGGGAAAGATTTGGGTGTTGAGGTAGGCGTGGGTGTCTTTGACGTATAGTAATGTTTCGTCGTCGAAGGCGTCAGGATCGGATTCGTGGGCTGAGGGGTGGGTGCTGGAGTAAGGAGAGTTGGCGATGGAATTCTGTTCCGAGGCGGGTGCGACGTGGAGTGTTGTGATGTCGATGTACAGCCCGTTGTTTACGTCGATCCAGCGTATGTCGATGTGGTTGTATATGTCTGACGTAGATTTGTTGGTGTAGTTTGGGTTTACCTCTAGGAGGTATTTCTTGCCCTGTTTCCTAATGTCTTCTTCCCAAGCGAGGCGCTTCGAGCGCGTCTCTGCATCTTCGTTCTGATGCTCCAAGCCGTGCAGGATTCCTTTCTGCTTGACCTGACCCTCCTCGTTGTCTGATGCAAGTTCAAGCCCGAGTTCTCGAGCGTTGAACTGATGAATTGTCATGTTCCACCATGTACCCAATTCTCGTGCGCCGTCTTCTTCTACGAGGAAATCCAAGTCTTTATCCCACGGCATCAGGCTTCTGCCCCACCACCATCCTAGCAAGCAGCCATGCATTATCCAAGTTTGTACTCCAATTCTCTCCATCGTGTCGGTGTACGCCTTCAGCATAAGCCTGAGATGCCATATACGTTCTTGAAAGGGCACCTCGGAGGATGCGAAACGTCCATCGTAGTGGCTGTTGAATGTGGATTCGTAAAAGTACTTAGTCGGCGCGTGCGCGTAGGTATGCCCGTTGGAAAAGGAGTTGACCAGGGGCGTGAGGCCGCGGAATGAGCGGAAGGGTGTGCTGCGGCGTTCGAGAGGGAGAGAGGTGCCGAGATACAGGAAGTGCGTGAGCAGAACCAAAATTTCTAAAGGGAGTCTCATCGTGACTGGGGCCGTGTCGGTATGAAGCGCATTGTTCTACCGTCTCGTTATCGCGGTTCGGGGTATTCTCGATGCAATGTCGATGACGCTATAGCGGGAAAAGATGCATGTAGCTAAAATGAAGCATAACAGCGCAACACGGAAGGGTCAAACGAGATTATCGACAAGTAGATTGAGAGAGGGTCGCAACGACCCGTTATCGTGTTTCTACATGGCGAGCGCAGGAACGGGATTCAATGATGGGCCAACGCGCAGAGCCAAGGACGATCAAGCACGCGCCAAGACCTCTCACTTGCCCACGCCGCCGGCCTCATCGTTCTAGCCCGCATGGATTTTCTGAGGCTAACCGGCTAGCGTGTCATTCCAAGCTGTCGTGAATGTGGAGCTCGTTCATGCCGATTGCGCGTTCGCAGTCTCGTTGTTGTTAAGGGCAGCTACTCACGTTGCATCCTGTGTCGAGTAGTATTGTCCTTCTTTGAAGCTAAGGGAGTGCAAGTGCGGGCCAGCCACGTGAAAACGAAGTCTGGCAGGCTAGAGTACGCGTCCTCTAGGGCGGGACCGCACGTGCGATGCCGCATCGTAACCACACCCCTCGCTAGATATGGCGTACGAGACAGTGATTGAAACATAGCTTTCCGGCGCTGGCCGTAGAATAGCACAGGATCCTCGTACAAAAACTTGATTGTGTTATCAAGCGCTATTAACCAAGTCGATCATCCCCGCTGTACCACTCAATGATGTGCAGGCACGATCCGACGCGCTATTAGCTGGCGAAAGTGCGCTTCGGTCCGCCAAGAGACTCGGGTCCAGAGGAGACAGACTCCATCGATCTGTTATGGTAACGCTAATGTACGATCTTGAGAGCTGCATAAGGGCATGAAGCTTATAGTCAACTACGTCGTCATCACGGTCGATCAACATGTTCAGGTATCAAGGTATATGCGGGGTAAATGGTGAGTAACTACCCACAAGTGCAGTTCACGAGATGAGGACCATACTATGTGATTATCTGTATTGCATTTCATAGTTCTACAACCACAACAAGTGACCAGCTTTAGGTTGGGTTACACCATAGGAATAAGTACCCAAGCACAAGTTTTCCCGTCATCTACACATATCCACATGCGGCACCTCCAAACGTCCTGGTGAAGCTGGGCAAGGAAGAGACAATCTCGACCTCAGACCAGCCTGCCAACAATTTGATAGGGTTCCATCGCTCAGATCCAAACAGGCCCACTGAAAGAACGGACGCCGTTGAGTACGGCTAATTACACTTTCCACCGCTTTTGTTCGTGTGAAGTAAGTATACATTGAGAAAAATAAGACAATCCGGTGCTCGTGTACGCAATGCCGGAGAGACGAAATGGAAAGACAAGCTAAGAACTGTATGTTCATTCATAAGTAAAAACGCCGTGATACGCCGCCCGATGTTGAAACGCCACAATGGGAGAGTGAGCGCTGAATATGCGAAAGTCAGAAAATGAGGGAAGGAGAATCTATCAACAAGCACGTCTGCGGCGCCGGCAAACAGAGCGACAAACAAGGAAACCCAGAAAGCCAGCAATTAAAGGGGTATATTTGCGAAGCGTGGAAAGTCACTCAGATCCTTTTTCGTATTTGACGGGGTGGAAGAGCGTATTGCGCATGCATAACCGGCCGGTGCCGGCTTCCTCTTCTTGTGGGCCACCCTTGTCATTCTCGCGAGAGCCGAGCCACCTTCGCCACCACTCGGATGAGAAGCCAGCATTGTAGTAAAAGCTGTTGCCGAGCTGGTTGTGCTCACCCCAGCCGAAAACGCTGTCAGTCGGCTTAGGGGGCTTGTTGAAGGTGCCATCGAGGGCTTCGAGTGGCCAGTTGTGATCAAAGTACACGGGGTGTGCAGCATACACGGCCTTCAGACCGTGGTGGAAAGCGACTGTTGGAGGCCACATTTCAGGGAACATGTGGTGCTTCATGAGGTATGTCTCACGATGCATAAGATCCAATAGGCGTTTGGACAGACGCGAAACAGTAATGATAGCGCATCTCCGCGGGGGTTCCGGGAGCTCGAGATCGTAGCCTGTAACGTCGTCACGGAAAACCCAGTTGGTCTTGGCCGGATCGAAGATTGGGTTGAATGTGATGATGTCGGCATCCTCGCCAACACCCCACTCATAGTTGTCTTGCGAGTACGAGTGCGGGGGCTCGGTCTCGGGAGGGCTGGGAAGCATGCCAGTGTTTTCGAATTTGGGTGGGCCCCAGACAGGCTTCTCGTCGCTGTTGTAGAGCTCCTCCTCAACCATCTCGGTGAAGTTCTTCCAGGATCCGTGGAGCTCAGGAATGTAGTAGCGAGACGATCGCTCCCACAGACCTTTGCGAGGCTGCTTCTTGGCCCACTCGCCAATCTTGTTGTGGAACTCGTAGTAGTGGCCGCTGAGACGGAGATCCATCTCCCAGTTCCAGTAGAAGTCGTACTCTGGGCGAGCTTGCGCGAACCATTGCATTGCGAAGTGGGCGCTGCGGTAGACAGAGTGGACGGGGGCCTTGGCGTGGTTGTAGACGTTGTTGGGGAACGGCTCTGGGTAGTACATGCGCATCTGCTGCTCGGACCAGAGGGTCGCCATGCCCCAGAACTCTTTGGGGAGGTTGTCTTCGATGACCTTTTGGTAGATCTCTTCCGAGGACCAGATAGGGAGGCTATCGTCCTTGACATGGAGGAGGAAGTGCACATCGTACTCGCCTCCGGACTTCAGCGCGAGCTCGTTGATCATGGCGCGCAGAGTGAGGATCTGGTAGTCACTGTACTTGTAGCCGGTCCAGGTACGGAGAACGTAGGCGTGGCGTGGCACCTTCTTCTTGGCGGGTGCAGTCTCTTCGGTGGTGTTCTTCTTGAAGCGGTGGGCGTTCTTCTCGCGGCATCGCTTCATGGCGGACGCCCAGTTGACCTTGCGGTAGTCAACCTTCTTCTCGTAGCTCCAGAGCTTGTCGGCACCGCCCTTTTCAGACTTGCCGTCCATGTCGAGGCCGCCCTCATCGCGGGAGTAGGAGTAGCCATAGGGGCCGAGACGACCGAAGCGCTCGAAACACTTCTTGTCGTCAAAGCCAATCTCCTCGTATGAACCAAAGAAGGGCGCAGTCATGTTCTGGGGGATGCCGGGGTAAGCGTAGATGTCGGGGAGGTCAATCTTCTCTTCCTCGTCGAGGTAGCAGGTCTTGACCTCGTCGTGCTCCTTCAGGTACTCGGGCGAGTCAAACTTGTATGGGTCGAATGGCTGTAGCTCCAGCGGCGGCTCCTTGTCCTCCTTGGACATGTGCGGCCACTTGGGCTTGATGTTGTCTTCTGGGTTAGGGCTTTGCGAGTACTTGACAAAGTCCTGCTCTGACACCCAGTCGCCGTAGGGAACAAGCGTGCGAACGCCGTTGAAGAAGCCATTTAACCTGACCAGTTAGCGTGCGTAAGGTTGAGTGGTGACTGGATGCTTACCGAGGGTAGTGTTCCCAGTGGTACTGTTTCCGCTCATCGCCTGTCCGTTGCTGTGCGTTCCACCTGTGTCTCCTGTAGATACCCGTGCCGAGCATCGAGGCCAGCAGCACTATCGTCACGGCGAGAGTGATGAGACGCGCGAACGAGAGTCGTGGGCGCTGGAGGCGGTTGGCCCAGGCGGGCTGGCGGTACTTGTTGCCCCATGACTTGCTGCTGAAGAGCGGCAGCGGTGACGAGGCCTGGCTGTCCTGGCCGGGCACCTTTTCGTAGTTGAAGCGCGTTCGGATGAACAGCTTGCCGGGATTGAATCGCGAGGCCATTGTCGAGATTGTGTGTGCGGATGTGCTGAGCAGCGTGTGGGTTGCCTATCGCATCTGCGGCGAGGCTGCGCAAAGGAGGTCGCTCGGCAAGTCGGGATGCAGGTGCGTGGTGTCAACTCGGCCGCGCGAGTGAGGTCGAGAGCAAATGCGAGGCACGACACTTGGGACGACAGCGGAGAGTGAAACGAGTGACTGTCCTGGAGACGGAGGCAGGATTCTGGCGATGGCTTGGGCGTTGGGGAGAGAGCGCGGGCTGAGCAGGAGCGACCGACCCTTTTTCCCTCGTTGCTCGCCCCAGACAGCCTAGCGCTGCCTCGCACCTGCCGTCTACTGTAGCGCTAACTTACAAGGGTCAACCACCGACTTCTGGAGCACCACGGCGGGACTGTATAGGCTAGCCCACGCACCGGTGCCACTCCAAGACGTGCAGAACTCTCCAGATACTGCCCATCACAGCCGATCCGCCCCCTCCGCGTCTTCGCTGCGCTCCCAGCAGCGACGGCGTGAAGCCTCTGCGTTATCGTCGAGCGCAGCCCGCCACCAAATCAAATGGCGCCCAGCTATCAATTCACTCTATCGGGCCCTGCATGAGCCATGGCAAAGCGCACTATGCAACGGCCTGCCCTCCCGCCTCAACAACGTCGAGCGGAGCTTCTATTTTTTCTTGACGTCTTGCAACTCTTGACGTACTTGGCTGGGTCCTGCAATGGGTCCTCAATAATGCGACTCTGCACTTCCCCTGCCGCGACACACGCAGCTGAGCGAATGATGCCATCGCGACATGCTCAAATTCGCCGTTCCCTGACCCCTGGGCGTTCGCAGCGACAAGGTGGCGTTGTGTGTGATTGGCTTGGCCAGCGCCCCTAGGCTTGCATCCGACACCAGCATACGCGTCCTCTTCGAACGGCGCGGGCGGAACAGTCTAGGCTAAAAATACCTCCCCATCGAGCCACCGCGAAGTGGGCTCAGCTCAGCTCAGCGAGGCGATGAGCGCAGGCAGGACGCCTGGACAGTTAGCTGCTGATATAACATTGTTGCATTGCCTCCTCATATGCTGAAGCTGTCAATTTGCATGTCACCTGTCCATCGCCTGCAGTCAGTGGTGTTGAGCCATCTCGGCCCCTCTGACAGGCCCCACAGTTCCAATACTCTCTGCTGCTGCAGAACAAGGGCACAACTCCGCCGGAGCACATGGTATCCCACCCGATGACGTTGAACCGCGTGGATCCCGTCTGAGATGTAACCCTCACCATGCGCACATCATCAGCACGCCGACCGGTCCTCGTTTCCAGGAGCAACAGCGTGGGCGCGTAAGCACCATGCCGAACTGTATTTTCGAGACACCAACTCCAAAACCTGGGGAGTATAGCTTGAGACCACAGCTCGTCGACGATTCCCGGTAACCGCGGCGAATAATACCGCCTATAGTACAGACATCGCGATGCAGTTTCGATAACATTCGATAACATGTGCGCACGTCCGCGATACCAACCACAACGCTACCGTCTGCACTTGGTCTCGGGATCAGCTAGCCCGCTTTTCCAACACTTCCCCAAAGCGATTCTGGAACCGAGCGGAGGCCAACGCTCTACGGCATCTAGCTCTTGGTGTTTTGTTTGACCGTCGAGAGCGATCGTATGTTGATCGCGTATCAGGCGCGGTAGTCGACTGGTAAGAGTGGCAGCTTCCAGGTGTGTGGGCACAACACGCTAGTTGGCAGAACGGCTGCAGATCTTGCTTGCGTGTTTGAGGTGCAAGTGCAACTTGGAACTTGCGTGGCCCTTTACGCGTGCGCCTTTTCTGCAGGATCGAGCTTTGATCATGAGAACTAGTGGGGACTGTAGTGAGTTACAGCGTTGTGCTAGCAGAGCGCAGCGCCTCTCGGCTTGCGAGAAGGCGCATAGGACTATTGTATGCACCGATAGCGGATAAGCATGACCAAGAAATCTCGTAGGCTTCTGTCCAGGCGACACGAGTGGAGCGCGGTTGATGTAAATAGAGTGCGTAGTGGCAGAATGAGTAGAGGCTCGAGCAGTTCGACTTAGCACCTGCATCGATGTGCGCTGTCTTGAAGGACAGTCGAAGAAGCAAGTTGCTGTGTCTCGTGGGCATATTGAAGGCGCGAGCCGCAAAAGACAAACATGTCATCGTCGATTTTGTTAGTGTACCTCAATGTTGGGAATCTCTTTAAAATCGTTAGCCTGTCTGTGTTGTCTCATCGACCTCGCTCCATTTCACTTGCGTATGTGAAAGCGAACTTGAACCTGTAGTGTCTGGTCTATCAGTAACTTGTGTCCGGTCATGGCGAAGCAAATTATCCGACTTCGTAACGAACTTCATAGATGGCTAGCAGCCCATGGATGTGATCAGACGTGTACTTCCAGAATGACGTATCTGTAAAAGAAGAAATTCAGTCGCGCAGAGCACAGTCAACTGCATTGCTCGGTATTGCAGGCAGGTGAGTGCTGGAGATGCTGCGAGGCTGCGCCGCCGACAAGCCAATCAAGTGGCACTGAACTCCGAACGGGCCTTCAAATCTCCGACGACCCTTCCACTTTCGACTCATCGCAGCAACCCCACGTTCGTAACTGGAGTATTGTAGCAATTAACTTTCTATCACAACCGCAAAAATGCCTGGAACACGGGGCCCTGTGCCCGTACCGCTCGAGACTAAAGGCCAAAATCTCACACAAGAAATTCTCGATCTCTTAGACACCAAGGAGCCCCTCCAGAGCAATGAAGACTTCCCCGCGATATCGCAAGCCGAAATCAAGGCTGCGCTGGACAGGCTAGCGAGCCGCTCCATGGTCCAATACAAATCACTGGACTCGGAAAAGGTCATTCTCACACCGGAGTCGGAAGGCATAGTAGCGGATGGCAGTCACGAATTCAGAGTCTGGCAGTATGTCAAGGAGAAGGAAAGAGTCCCAATCGCAGACCTACCTGTATGCATGCTATCATGGATCAATTTGAGAATGAACGACTGATACAACGCATAGAACGTCTTCGGAAAGGAGGTTGCGAGTGTAGGACAGGGCAATGGATTCAAGAACAAGTGGATAAAGAAGGACGGGAGCGACATCATCCTCCTCCAGACCGAAGAGCCGAAAGATCTCAACCGCGAACTCCTTCAAGGCATTAAAGACACCCAATCCCTCGACGACGCCAAACTCCTCGCTCAGCTGAAGAAGAAGAAGCTCGTCACCGTTACGAAAGTCATCACATACACTATCACAAAGGGGCCCAAGTACGCGAAGGAAATACCAGTAGAACATACAGACTTGACTGTCGAACTGCTCACGAATGACGCGTGGAAGACCGCCAACTTCAAGCCCTACAACTTCGCTGCGCTCGGCGCAAACCAAGATTCTGGCGCATTACATCCCCTGAACAAGGTCAGGCAAGAGTTCAGGAATATCTTCTTCTCACAAGGCTTCGTCGAGATGCCTACAGGACAGTACGTATAGGCCCAGATGTGATACTCGTATGCGACTCACACTATCTAGCTACGTCGACACCGGTTTCTGGAACTTCGACGCGCTCTTCGTACCACAGCAACATCCCGCCCGCGACATGCAAGATACCTTCTTCGTTTCATATCCACCAAAAGCCGATAAGCCGCGGTTAGACCCTGCGAACGAAGCGACGATGGACCGCATGGAGGCTGGGTCAAAACGTCTCTTCTCCACACCCGAGAGCGAGAAGAAGGAAAAGAAGCCCAGAGACTTTGAGAAGTACTGGCAAGACGTCAAGAAGGTCCATCAAGAGGGCGCTTTCGGCTCAATAGGATGTTCGTGGCTTCTTAGTCCCCTGATCAATATGTACCTTCACTAATACTGTACAGACCGATACCCATGGGAAGAGGATGAATCTCTCCGCCTCGTCCTGCGCACCCACACCACCGCAGTCTCAACATGGGCTCTCCACCGCCTCGCCGAAGACCCACGCCCCGCCCGCTACTTCTCCATCGACCGCGTCTTCCGTAACGAAACCGTCGACGCAACCCATCTCGCCGAGTTCCACCAGATCGAAGGTGTCATCGCAGACTTCGGCCTCACACTAGGCGGTCTCATGCGCTTCCTAGAAGACTTTTTCGCCAACATGGGCCTGACAAACCTCCGCTTCAAACCTGCTTTCAACCCTTACACCGAGCCCAGTATGGAGATCTTCGGCTTCCACGTCGGTCTCGACAAGTGGATCGAGATTGGCAACAGTGGCATGTTCAGGCCAGAGATGCTGGAGCCCATGGGTCTGCCCAAGGATATGCGCGTCTACGGATTCGGACTCAGTTTGGAGAGGCCGACGATGATGAAGTATGGGGTTTCGAATATCAGGGAGCTGTTGGGTCACAAGGTGGATCTGAGCTGGATTCGGGAACAGCCAGCTGTGCGCTTTGACAAGGAGTAGGGTGGTGGACAAAAATAAAGTAGACGATGCGCATGACTGTAACGATAGAACGTACTCTGTGCAAATGATATCCAAATCAAGACCAAAATGGCTTTTGAGAGATGAGTTCGTTGTTACTACTTTGCGCAGTCTCCACTATCTTCCGTGCCACCTTCTTCGGTGATTGACCAGATGACAACACCTCGACGCTGGGAAGTTTGATCTTTCAAGAAGCATCTGCGTCATGCTGCGCTGACCTGTCACCATAGCTTCTGCCTGTGTGAGCCTCGCGCTTCTTCTGCGCATGGATACTGATCCTCTTGGTATCTTCTGTGTTTCGTTCTCCTCTCATTTCAGTCCAACTCACTCCCAATCCAATACCTCACTCCTTCTCCAAGCTACTCTTAACATCCTCCTCAACCATCTTGTTCCTCGCGCCCTTATATATCCAACTCTCCTCCAGCTTATCACCACCCCACTTGTTCTTCGCCCAGATCAACCCATCTTGACCTAGCCCAAACCCAGCCCCGACAAGTAGACCCAAGCGAATCGTCCTCGCAGCTGTCGAAACAGGAAATTGATGCCATGCACTCCACAGTCCACCCGTAACCATGCCCGCCAGCCCACTCGATATAAAATCCCTACTGCCCGCTATCCCCTTATTTATCCTCCGCATGTCCAATTCATCCACGCCCTCCATCTCCTCCATCGTACGTCCCGCGCTCCATGTACCCCGGAACACATCTAGACTCTCTTCTACAATGAAGAAGACTGATGACCATGCTGCGATGTATGCGCCTTTTCTTAATCCCTCAACGATGCCGTAGCGCCATTTGTAGTAGTTCTTCGATTTGTGGTATAGGTACCAGCCGGGATTTGAGATGGGCAGGCGGTGCGCGTTTTCGGCGCGGAAGCGCAGGGAGGCCATGTGACCGGCGTTTAGGGAGCCGAGAGTGAAGCCGGAGAGGAAGGAGAGCGAGGTAGTGAGGAGGAGGCGCCGGTCGAAGGGCATGCCGAGGCGGGGTGCGTAAGGGAGGGGTTGTGTAGGCCGTTGGGGTGGTGTCGCGAGCATTTCTGGGGGTGGCATTGTGGATGGTGTGGGCGCAGTTGTCGCTATTGTTGAATTGTGGTGCCCTTGGGCGCGATGTTCAGTCGTGGTCTCCCTCAGAAGGTGATCCGTTGGGTGAGGTTTGCGACGGGTGCGGAGGTGGTGCGGAGATGCCTCGAGTCCGATTTCGCCAGACTTTCGAGCGCGCGCCGAATTTGCGGATGATACACTAAACACACTTTACTGAATGCGCTTAAGAAGATCCGGAAAGCAAGTGAGTCTCGTGGTATACGGGCTGGAATAGATATCTGGTGAGGTGAAGGTCGAGGAAGCTCGTGAGCTCGACTCGCCAAGATTTCTAGCAAGGGTTCAGGTCGCGCCTTCCTCCCCGCGATCCCCTCCATTGATTAGCAACAACGCGCCTCTTCCACCCAAACACTACAGCGTCACTCGCAGATACCTTTCTATTCCCTTTGAACGCGCACAATACACGTCCAACGACTATACCGTATCCTATCCCACCGCCACATCACGATGGCGACACCTTCACCGCAGACCTGGACGCTTCGTCTCAAGGCTCACAAGACCACCGTCATCCTACACGTCGACCCTCTACACACTTTCGACACGATCAAGACATACCTGTACGACGCTCTACAAGAAACCGACTTCAAGAACCCCGAAACCGGCGAGTCGATACCACTACCTCCATCCGCGTCAGACATCCAGCTCGGTCGGCCAGTAAACATTAACGACGCAAACGAGGGTTTCGAATTAGGAGAATGGGAATATAACATTGGCGAAGAGGAAGAGGAGGGCGGCAAGGGTAAAGGCAAAGCGAAAGCCAGTGGGAGCGCCAACGGTGGAGCGAAGGCAGGCACAGCGAATGTCAAGCAATGTCCCAAGGGCGCTGGGCTGAAGGACGGCGCTGTATTAGCCTTCCGGTGGCCTGGTGACGGCAACTGGGATGGTGAAGATGAGCTCGATGTTGATGATGGGCGACCTGGAAAGGCTGGAGATATGTGGGGTGTCAAGCTGGCGAGCTTTGAAGATGCGTACGGTGTGGAGAACGAAACGGACGTGGGTGGTAGACCGGAATTCGAGGGATGAACGAATCTCGACAGTCGTTCAGACGGTGTGCTCACCAGGCATGGCTACAATTCTTTCCTCAGATCTTGCTGGGTTGGAATATGCATTATCTTAGCAAGTGTTTACTTGTCAAGATTTAATAGTATGTATACTGCAAACTGCGACAAGATTCCAGCCACCCATGGTATGCTCCTCGTTCTGCTATCTGGACCGAGCTGATCGGAAAGTAGGAATGAGTACCATGCATACTCGCCATATGCTGTAAGCCACTTCCTTAGCTATTCAGTCGCTGCATTGCTAAGCTCACCGCAGTGAAGTCGTAGCCTATCACGGCCACCTTCAGCCTTGTGGCGTATCCAGTTTCGGTCAGCATAGCCCCGCTTCGTGCATTGCAATCCTCAAAACCATCAGCCTTTTCTTCCTTATAACATCAGCTCTTCCATCACCTGCCGTGTTGCTACACGCTGCATCCATTTCGACAAGAGATGGACGTCACGGTCCACCACACAGCGACACAGAACGAGAGCGCTTACTTCAAGCATGATCGTCTCGATCACACTAAGCCGTCGATCCGACTGGTTCACATGCTCCCATCGCTGTCGCCTACAGGTCACATCCAATGCTCCATCACGCATGCCACTGTCGATGCCGAGTACATTTGCCTTTCCTACCGGTGGGGGAATCCCGATCCATCGAGCAGCATCTTGATTAACGGCAAGGTGTTCGCTATTGGTCAAAACCTTTTTGATTTCCTGGCCACCGCTCGTGAGAATCATGCGTCTAGTACACCTGCCTCTCTTGGACCGTATTGGATCGACGCAATGTGTATTGATCAGTCCAATGTTTTCGAGCGCAATCATCAAGTTCGCCAGATGGGAACAATCTACACCAACGCCCTGCAAGTATATGTGTGGCTTGGAATGATGGATTGGGATTGCCGCGCTCTTGTACCGGTATTATGGAAGCACAATACCATGAATGAATGGACAACATTCAAAGACAACAAAGACATGTTTATACAGCGTGTTCTTCACAATGACTACTGGACTCGTGCATGGATCGTGCAGGAGGTAGCGCTTGCTCGACAAGTCACTCTATGGCTAGGCGCAGCGTCCATTGGTCTGAGTAGCATGGTACAGGGACTCGACTATATTTGCTACGCAGATAAAGAGATGCAATCTCGTCTCATTTTTCGACTTGGTCGCAGCTGGCAAAAAGAGTTCTACAAGAACAAGAACTTGGTTCATCTACTTGACTACTTCCGGGGTCAACAGTGCTCCGATGTCCGCGACCATATCTTCTCGCTCCTTTCACTGGTAACCGGTGATGGCAGAGATCTGGAAGTCAATTACCATATCTCTCGAGCTGAGTTAGCAGCGGAAGTCTTGCGTCACTGTCAGGGCTCGCTGTGCTTCTGCACCGCATTACTGGTAGTACAAACGCTTGAGCTTGAAAGCACAGATTTTCTGAGTGTAAAGCCAGATCGTCGCCTACTGCCTTGCATCGAATTTTGTATCGAAAACATTTCCAAGTCATCCGCATTCCTGCCCGGAACGGAGTTACCAGAAAAGTGGCCTGGGGGCTTCAGCTTTTCTGATACCTGCGAGTCTGTGACGTTTCCTGCTAGGCTTGACCAGTACCTCACGTATTGGATTCATGATGGAACCGTGAAGCAACCGACGTTGCAGGAAGATAATGTCGTATTCAGACCCGCCGAAGGCTGGGAAAACATCTACATTGTACGCATCTCACTGCCATTTCTCGCAACGATGATAACGCGCTCCGTGGACGTATGTGTGCACGCAAAATCTGGATCTGTGAGAGGTGCTCTTCCCGCAGGGTATCCACGAATTTGCTACGCTTCGGATCATATGGAACAGCCAGGGACAGCGAAACCTCCATCACAATGGGACTCGCGATGAGGCGGCTCAAAGCGTACCCAAACGGAAACGACTCCCAGAGAAGAATGATGGATGGTTCTGAGAAGGCGCAGTACAGTGGGCACCCAAAAAGAAAAGCAGACGTGTCGGATGAGAGGAACTGTGACCGCAAGGAAGGATGCAGCGAACGTTGCAAGGATGTATGCTGCGATAACAGTGCAACGAAAACGAACCAGAACATGGACGAGTATCCAGTGGTTATTCAGCCAGGAGTGGAAGACAGAATATCTGACAGAATTGGCAAAGCCTACAGTCCATATCGTCATATCATACCATACTTCCTAATTACGTGGCTGTCGTGTGCTGTGCCGCAATGTCACATAATCTGAGAGCGCGCTACATCACGAATCGATTAGTTAGCCACAACCGGACCGACCCAGTGTCTTGGGCATATACATACGTTTCCCTCCTGACACTTCGACCACAACGCCGTCTACCGCTATTCATCTCTTAATCTTTCCACCTAACCATTGTTACTCACACTTACCCCCAGCCGCAAGTATGATGCTCTACGATGCGCTAGCCCAGGAAGATGCAGAGCAGATGTACCAGGCTTGGAAGAAAAGACTTGACGCTGCACAGAAGGAGATCGTTGACTTCGTCATCAAAGAAGTTGGGAGTGATGTGGTAGGAGATTTTGGGGGCTATCTCGAAGAAGGGTCCTACAACATCTGCCTGGTCGTCAAACTCAACGCAAAGCCTACATATGTTATACGCTTTCCACAGCCAGGGACAACAGCTACTTGTTTCTTGGATGAGAAAGTTCGGAACGAAGTCCAAGTCATGGACTTGCTGCGCGAAACCACGATCCCTATACCGAAAGTATACAGTTGGGGTCTTACTACCGATAGTCCATCACAGCTCGGCCCTTACATCATCATGGAGTATGTTGAAGGCAAACCATTGATCGACGAGTTACGACGACGTATAAAGACCAGTGACGGTGTCGAACTGGATCTCTGGAGAGACTTGGGCAATACAAGAGTCCTCCGTGCCTGCAGCCAAATATGTGACTATATTTTGCAAATACATCAGCTGGATTTCAGTGCTGCAGGTGCTATAAGAAGGAGCAACCCAAATGAGTGGGTAGCGAGCGAGCGACCTGCCACCGATAACATGAACATTTTAGCAAGGAACATTCTGAATTACCCAAGCGAGTACTTCCCTACTACAAGCATCTCATCTCCAAAGGTCTACTTTGAGCAGCTCGCCGATCAACACCTAGCTCATCTTCACACCCAAAGAAACGCCGTGGAGAACCGTGAAGACGCTAGAAGATGTTTCATCGCTCGCCATCGCCTCAAGCAATCGATCGACCAATACCTGTTAAACGACACCGAAACAAGCCCCTTCAAGTTATATTGCTGGGATCTTCGCCCGTCTAATATCCTCGTAGACGACGATCTGAACGTCAAAGCTGTCCTGGACTTCGAATTCTGTAACGCTCTGCCCGCGCAATTCTCCCATGATCCACCGTGGTGGCTTACCATATTGCGACCAACTACGTGGATCGACAATGACTTCCATTTCGGTGCCCTGAAAGACAGACTTGAGCCTCATATCGAACAGTTCCTACAAGTGATGGAGAAGAAAGAGAAGGAGATGGGTGGGACTGCAGTACCACTGTCCGCTCGCATGCGCGATTCGTGGATTTCCAACAGATTTTGGTTCAATATCGCGATGAAAAATAGCTGGAGCATTGATGCTGTCTATTGGGCTGCGCTACATAAGTCGGGTGATGAGGTACTGGATGATGCTCTGAAGGTCAAGATGGAGGCGTTTGTGGAGATGAAAATGGAGCAGCTGGCTGCATATAAGGCTGAATGTAAGGCACATGGTATTGAGATCGAGAGAGTATGCCGGGGTGCTTCACTTTACCGAGTTCATTGTAACCGATACAACTCGGCTCTTCGTTAGTATCATCGTCTAGACTTCGATCCCCCGCATCCCAGCTTGCATCAAACATGCTGTTTAAATTTAAGGTGCGGGCCGAGAAGCGTTCTGAAGTCCCCATGATCATTCTGTTACACTAGTTATCGTAACTACCTAGGTAGGTTAGCCTGTTTCCTGTCATCCCGACAGCGAGCCAATAGCGATGTTGACGATTTCGAGGACTACGATGGATGCGGCAAGCGACCGAAGCGCTTTACATTGTTCAGTAATAGTTTGTGTAAAAGACGGACGCACTATGATAGTTGGTGCCCGCAGCGAGTTGATGCAGCTAACAGGGTAATGTTCCACGAATCTGGGGTACGGTACTTGGTGGCTACATGGGTATGAGCCGGACGTGCTAATGCTTTGCGGCTCGCGAAACTCGTGGGAGCAATTAAGCGGATATCGTTGTTTTTCTTGGGGCCTGTCCATGTGGTCAGTCAAGCGGTCCAGGGTTACTATATGCCGACTATGACCCAATGAGGTTCGATAGAAGCCGACAACCATGTGTATGCGGGGACTACCTGCAACCGAGAACAAGAGATCGTCGTGCCCATGGAGGCCATCGAAGATCCGCTGATCATGGGATGGTGGACGAAGAACATGTATATAACCAGCAAAGACGTACTTGATAATGCTATTCAGTAGGTCAGTCAATCGCTTCAGAACCGATCTCTACCACTTGTTTTCTCCCCAAGACCTTTCGAGAGGACAAATCCATCGACCATGTTCTCCAAGATTGCATCTCTTCTCGCTCTCGTAGCCAGTGCCAACGCACATGGCTATCTCTCTTCCCCTATGAGCAGGACTGGTTTGAATGCTCAAGTGAGTAATGGCGTCCATTCAGAAACATCTGAGATACATCCCGAGCCGTGGCTAACGTCTTCTAGTCTGGCGCTGATACATGCCCGGAATGTACCATCCTCGAGCCTGTTACAGCATGGCCTGACCTTGACGCCGCAGCGGTGGGTCGCTCAGGTCCTTGCGGGTACAACGCCCGCGTATCCGTCGACTACAACCAGCCCGGTCCTCGCTGGGGTTCGCAACCTGTCATCACCTACAAATCTGGCGATGTCGTGGATGTACAATGGTGCCTCGATGCCAATGGTGACCATGGTGGCATGTTCAGCTACCGCATCTGCCAGAATCAGGCCCTCGTTGACAAACTTCTGACGCCTGGGTACCTTCCTACGGAGGCCGAGAAGCAGGCTGCTGAAGACTGCTTCGAGGCTGGTGAACTGAAGTGCACTGATGTCGCTGGACAGACGTGTGGCTACAACTCTGACTGCCAAGAGGGTCAGCCTTGCTGGAGGAATGACTGGTTCACATGTGAGTACATCTCAACATCTCGGGATAGTAAAGCGATACTGACACTAAGTAGGCGGTGGCTTCAATGATGGCTCAAAATGCAGGAGCGTCGACAACGCACCACTCAATTCGTGCTACACCAGCATCGCAGGCGGATACACAGTCAGCTCGAAGATCAAGATCCCCAACTACTCAAGCAACCACACGCTGCTGTCGTTCAAGTGGAACTCGTTCCAAACACCGCAGGTTTACCTGACTTGCGCAGACATCAAGATTACTGGCAGTGGCTCGGGCGGCTCGACCCCACCAGCTTCGAGCAAGGCTCCCGCGTCTTCAACGAAGGCGACTTCAACCTCGACGACGGCACCTACTGGCTGCGCATCGCCTGTCTCCACAGTAGCTGTGACGTTCAACTCGAAGACCACAACATCGTTCGGCCAGACTGTCAAGATCGTTGGTTCGATTGCCCAGCTCGGCAGCTGGAACGCAGCCTCTGCGCCTGCGCTATCTGCGAGCCAATACACCACCGCAAACCCGCTTTGGTCGACAAAAATCAACCTTCCGGCTGGTGTCAGCTTCGAATACAAGTTCATCAAGGTCGAGAGCAGTGGTGCGGTGACCTACGAGTCAGGTGCTAACCGCGTGTATACCGTGCCGAAGGGGTGCTCGAGCGCGGCCACCGTTGCTAGCACGTGGAAGTAGGGCCGCAGGTTCCGGAGAGAGAACGAATGTTGTATGCTTTCTTGGTCTTGTTAGAACGGCATGGAATGTGTTGGTTGTTCAATGTAGCAAATAATGCCAAACACTTGCTGCAACCCGTCACGCCCACCGACAGCGCTCGCGATAATTGATGTTGTAGAAGCCCCAGAAGGCTTCAAATTTCATTAGAAGAGTCCTAGGTTTGGGGCGCATAATCTTCGTCGTGAGATGTGAGGATGGTAGGTGTTCGCAATGGCCCCGGGGCTGGCGACTGCCACGCCGTGACGCGACATCCTGACGTGACAACACTAGACTGAAATCAGGCTAGCGCTTGTTGACACCAGCCATCGACACGAAACCGCTGCCTCCCCTACACTCAGACCCTCGCATTACCCTCGACCCTTGCATTTTACCTACAGCTGCCTTCCAAAGCGCGTACTTTGATATCGCAGACATACACCGCGTATAGAAGTGTTGATCGTAATGAAGACCGAATTTGACAAAATCGCGGAGGAGGCTGGGAATGCTGAGCTCGAGGCTTGGGCTGCTAAAGTAAAGGCTGCGAACGAAGAGATTGTCACTTTCGTAGGCCAGAAGCTGAAGGTCAATGTTCCGGGAGAATTTGTCAAATACCTCCAGGTTTATACAATGTCAATCTTGTTATAAGATTCGGCGAAGAAGATATCGTCATCATTCGTTTCCCGAAACGAGGAATAACTGCTGCCAAGTTTCTCGAGGAAAAGGTCAAGAATGAAGTTCGGTTTCTAGAATATCTGGCTGAACAGACTACAATACCTGTTCCCAAGATACGCGACTGGGGCATGACTAAAGACAGTCCGTCCCAGCTTGGTCCATATATTATCATGGACTATATCGAGGGCACAGAGCTAGAGACACTCTTGCGGCAGCTTCAAGACGACCAAAAAGAAGCAGAAGTCGATCTTTTATACGAGCAGATAGCCGATTACATGCTCCAGATCTCCCGACTGCACTTTTCGGCAATTGGACCTATAAACAACGATACGTCGGGCGCGTGGACGGTGACTTCACGTCCTCTCACCACAAACATGAACAACTTAGCTTCTGTCGTTGCAGACTACCCAGTAGCTAATTTTCCGAAAACCGCGTTCACCAGCACCCAAGACTTTCTTCATCACCGTGCTGACGAGAATTTGGTTCATCTCCAAGTTCAGCGGAACATTGCACACAGTCGTCAAGACGCAGAAAAATGCTTTATCGCACGCCACAGGTTCAAACAATTGATTGAGCGATTTTATCCCCCATCAGAAGCTGACAACGGCCCGTTTATACCGTACTGCCATGATTTCCGTCCCAAAAACATGCTCGCCAGATACGAGAATGGGTCATTGAAGATCGTAGCGGTTCTGGACTTCGAGTTCGTCAACACCATGCCCGCTTACTTCGCTTACGACCCACCATGGTGGCTCGCCATAGTCAGTCCTGGCCTTATGCTTAAGCAATTCGCTATGGAAGACTTCGAAGCCTTATACGTACCACGCCTAGAAAGATTCCTCCAAGCCATGGTCAAGGTTGAGGCGAAGCAGGTAGTGGGGCACCAGAGAGAGACAGTTTCTCTTGCTAGTCGGATACGAGACTCCTGGGAGTCAAAAAGGTTTTGGTTCAACTACGGAATCAGGAAAGGCTGGAGTGTTGACGTGGTATACTGGAGTGCCCTTCATGAACCGGGAGATGAGAAGCTTAGCGGGGACTTGGAAAAGGAGATGAGTTTAATTGCTGAAAAGAAGATGGAGCAATTGGCTGCGTACGAAGCCGAGTGTGACGCACGTGGGATAGCGCAAAGCGGCTGATATAGCAAAGAGAACTGTAGTGATTGGGTCTTTCGTCATGCAAGCGTTCCCATGATTTGCTTAGGTTCTCAAAGGTGTTTGTGTAGTCAAAATGTAGGTCCAAAATATCTATCATCTTGGAACCACTTTTTGACCACACAGACACCTTTGAGCCAACGCATCCATGACCTCCTCAGTTACTATCATTTTGAAAACGCCACCAAACGCCTCGCCATGCTGAACTCCCAATGCGAACTAAGGCAAACATCCCCCATATCCCTGCGCTAAGCACACTGTTCTGCAGCCGAGTCACATACTTCATACTCACAGCCGTCTCCCCCTGTTGTCTTCACTAGGACTGACAGTCCCACTTCCATTCATCGACCCATAGCCATTCACTCCTTGGCTTCCACTAGCATCTGGCATAAGCGACTCTCTTGCCTCCTCAGCCTCCTCTTCGATATTCTCCCTTTGAATCCTATGGCTCTTCCGCCATACAAACGCCACAAGGGCTAGACCGACGAGCAGCGCCAAGCTAAGCAAGATGACGTTGATAGGCACAGGGTCGTTCTTGAAAGTCTTGTGTGTAGCAGCGTCGAGAGCAGATTGGGAGAAGTTGAGGACACCAGCGAGACAGATGATGAGACCGTAGACCTTTCCAAAGGTGGCGAAACCGAAGACTTTGGCGGAGTAGTCGCTGGTAGCAGTGTTAGTAAGTGAGTTTGAGAGCGGAGGATTAGACAACTTACGATACTGCAGTGTAGTACAAGGGTCGGTAAAGCACGAAGAGGACAATGTTCGCGTATGCAGCCCATGTCTCCGGAATCACGCCTAGCACACCAATTGTGGTAGCAACAGTGACGAGTAGCGCCATCGTAAAAGTGGTGCTTGTGTTGTCGAGAAGCAGACCGATGAACGGCACAGACAAAACTCCGCCAACTGGAAGCGCGACATCGAAGAAGTTGTTGATCTCGACTGCTTTCTCGTAGTCATGGAAAAGGTACGTGTACTGCGTTCGGATCGTAGCAACAAAGTAGTTGATACGCGTCATTTGTAGCACTGTGAACAGCGTTATGAGGATGAACCAGGGAGTGCGAATCTGCTGGCTGGCGGTGCGACCGTGTAGCGCACCCCATACACCTGAAATGTTCTTCTTCTTGTCTTCCTCTTGCGCCTGCTTCTGGCCGTCTTTCGTGCCAAGCAAAGACGTAATTTCGCTAACAATACTGTCGCGGTGTGCTCGTCGCGCATCTTGGAGGCTTCGAACGGTTGCTGCGTCTTCAATCTCATCATCCGAGTCGTGGATAACTTGCTCTTCCTCCGCGCTAGTAACAAGTTCACCAACTGTCTTGTACGATACCGATGGCATGAAAAGAACCTGAACCGCGAGGATAAATGCCGGAACGATAAGGTAGATGAGGAAGAACTTCTTGATCGAAAAGTTGCCATCGGTGCCTTGGTAGATGAGTCGGTACATCAAGAAGATCGCGCTCGAGGTGTCGAAAGCTCCAGTCAAAAGCGCCAAGATAAGTCCAGAGTATTGCGGAAACGTGTTGCTAAGCTGGAACGACGAGATGAAGATAAATGGTCCACCCAGCGCCATGAACAAGTATCCGGGAATAAACGCGTCGAAAGGCAGTTCCTTTGCGAATGCGAAAAGTAATGCGCCAATCGTTATGGATATCGCACCAGTTATTCCGCATACGCGTGGTCCGAAGCGATCGAGGATTGTACCGACGGGAAGCGCGACGACGTTCGTGGATACGGCGGCGATCGTAAACATGAGGTTGAGCCGGAGCTCCTGTTCGTAGCAGACATGTACATCTTGATCCAGCTCTTCTTTTGTGCAGTAGTCTCTGTAGACGCCTTCCTCGAGTAGTACGGGTTTTATCGCGGCGTAACCGAAGACGACACCGGCGGCGAAGAGGCAGTAGATAACGGCGAAGAAGACCTGGACTACGCGATATTAGCTTGTGTGTGCCCATGAAGCGTTCCACGATACATACGCAGCCTTTTCCACCTAGGTACTTCAAATGCGCCTATGGTTGGCTCTTCGCCTGTTTGCTCCGTCCAGGTGCCGACTGGGTTGAAGCTCATCTTCCGGTGCCTGGAGTCCGGGCTCGCCTCTCTACTCCACGGCTCATGCTCCTCCATCGATGTCACTCGTTGCGTGAGCGACATGCTGGGCTAATATCTCCCCCTTTTCCAGAAAAATAAAATGCGAACAAGTCGTCTCAAGACTATCGCAAAAAGTAACAGTCTTGAGATTCTCGGCTCGCGTTCAAAGATTATCCGGGGATGACGTCGTACCGACGAAGCTCGAGGTCCCTCAGAGAAGCAATTGGCCAACCAAACTACCTCAACAAGAACCACGATCTCAAAGTCCGCGGTTGGATATCCCGTGGTACTGGAAAAGATGGGAATCAGGGTTCTATATACACAAGCACGGCGTCGAATGGCGTAAAGCGGGGACTAACTGGCCTGCAGCCGGGTGCATGAAGGCGCTGACAATCCGACGCGCTGGTTCGCGCGT
>Ga0265798_10000832_pt1 | contig 49637 bp, 42 predicted proteins | sample P3T30metagenome_FD_192430 | JGI IMG/M metagenome (GOLD analysis project Ga0265798, IMG submission 192430) | Plant litter microbial communities from East Loma Ridge, Irvine, California - P3 T30 | ecosystem: Environmental > Terrestrial > Plant litter > Unclassified | place: USA: California...
GGATAATCTTCCACCTTCGCGACCAGATCGAACATCTGTTCGGCGCTATAGCCTAAGAAAACTGATTTGTGCACTACTGCCATTGGTCAACCGTTTGTTATGATGTTGGACAAGTTGCATTTTGCGCCTTTCGAGGCGCGACAGCAGTAGTTTAACCGACCCGCGAGTTTTCGCTATTTCATGAGCATTGTTGATAACAAGAAAGCATTTTTCGATTACTTCATCGAGGACCGCTACGAGGCCGGCATCGTGCTGGAAGGCTGGGAAGTCAAGGCGATCCGCGAGGGCAAGGTGCAGATCAAGGAAGCCTATGTCGTCGTGCGCGGAGACGAGCTGTTCCTGTTCGGCGCGCACATCAGCGCGCTCACCACGGCATCGGCATTCAGCCACCCGGAAGCCCTGCGCACCCGCAAGCTGCTGCTCAAGCGCGCCGAGCTCGAGAAGCTGATCGGCAAAGTCGAACGCTCGGGCTACACGCTCGTGCCGCTGAACCTGCATTTCAAGGGCGGACGGGTGAAGTGCGAGGTGGGCCTGGCCAAGGGCAAGAAGCAGCACGACAAGCGCGCGACCGAGAAGGACCGCGATGCCAAGCGTGAGGTGGATTCGGCGATGAAGCAGAATCGGCGGTGATTGTTCGCGATATCCGCGTTCAAGGTTGATCGGCCGCATCCGATCGACGCGTGGACGGCGGAGCCGCCTTTCGTGGCCCGGCCTTGCGTGGCCCGGCCTTTCGTGGCCCGGCCTTTCGTGGCCCGGCCTTTCGTGGCCCGGTGCGTTGTAGACGCGTGGGTAGGGTGGACGGGTTTCCCGTCCACGCGTTCAACCAGCGCCTGAACAGCCCGCCATCAAGCCAGCTTGCTCCCCCGCCAAGCCAGGAAACTCAGCACCAGCCCCACCCCCACCCCGCACGCCAGCAGGAAGGCGCTCTCGAACAGCAGCGGCGCCACCAGCCCCGACACCAGCGCGAACGACATCATCTGGATAAACCCCAGCATCGACGAAGCCAGCCCGCGGTTCTCCGGGAACAGGCTCAGGGCGTTCATCTGGATCGCCGGCATCGCCACGGCCAGGCCAAAGGTATAGATCGCCAGCGGCAGCACCGCCCACGGAATCGCCGCCGGGAACAAGGCGTTGTAGCCGATGTTCAGCACTGTCGATGCCGCCATGAAGCCGAAGCCGATCCACTTCAGCTTGACCGGATCGGTCTTCGCCGCGCGCTTGCCGCCCCAGGCCGAGCCGGCCACCATGCCGCCGATCAGCGGGATGAACATCCAGGCGAACGCCGTTTCCGGCAATCCCAGGATCACCATCACGAAGTTGGCCGCCGAGCCGATGTACAGCGACAGCCCGCCAAACGCCAGTCCCACCGACAGCGACAACAATAAAAACTGCGGATGGCGCAGCACCTTGCCGTAGTTGCGCGCAATCGTGCCGGGGTGGAAAGCCTGGCGCCTCTCGACCGGCAGGCTTTCCGGCAACAGCTTCAGGCAGGCCAGGATCAGCAGCACGCCGAACACCGCCAGGAAGATGAAGGTCGAGCGCCAGCCGAAGTGCACATGCAGCCAGCCGCCCAGGATCGGGGCGATGGCCGGGGCCAGGCCGAACACCATCATGATGTTCGACATCATCTTCTGCGCCTCGGCGCCCTTCAGGCGGTCTTGCACGATGGCCTGGCCGATCACGGAACCGGCGCCGGCCGACAGCCCCTGCAGCGCGCGGAACACCAGCAGCCAGCCGAAGGTCGGGGCGAAGGCGGCGCCGACCGAGGCCAGCGTATAGACCGTCATGGCCGCCAGGATCACGCGGCGGCGGCCGAAGGAATCCGACAAGGTGCCGTAGAACAGCATCATGAAGGCAAAGCAGAACAGGAAGACGCTCAGCGTCTGTTGCACCGCGACCGGGCCCACGCCGAAGTCGCGCCCGATGGCAGGCATGGACGGCAGGTAGGTGTCGATCGCGAGCGCTCCGGCCATGCCGAGGCAGGCCAGGATAACGGTCAGAATGCGGTACATCGGGTAGGCTTTCAGGAAATCGGGCGCCGCGACAGGCCGCGCACGGCCCGCGATTGTACAGAGATTTCGGTCAGCCGATGCCCGGCGCCCCTGGCGGCCAGGCGCGACAAGTCGCGGGCTCGATGCGAAGGCGTGAATTAGGGGCTGTTTCGATGCTTCCTTGCGGAAACAAATTTGCCGGACCGCGTTATCCTGCGTGGACGACCCTCCGATCAAGCCTTTCGACTCCGCCATGTCACATCCCACCGATACGACCACTCCGCGCCTGCAGAAACTGGACGCCCAACGCAGGCCGCTGGAGCTGCGCTCAATGATTTTGATGGGCTGCTTCTGCCTGATGCTGGTGGCGCTGCATGCGTGGAGCCTGTGGGCCTCGCGCCAGGGCGAGCTGGAAGACACGGCGACCAGTACCGCCAACATGGCGCGCGCCCTGGCCTCGCATGCCGAGCGTTCGCTCAACATCACCGATTCGGTGCTGGCGGAAATGGTCGAGCGCGCCGAGGCGGACGGGTCGGGCCACTTCGACAGCGAACGCATGCACGCACGCCTGGCGGCCATCATGCGGGACAGCGCGGAAATCCAGGAACTCTTCATCTACGGCGCCGACGGCACCCGCCTGGCGACCTCGCTCGACAGCCTACTGCCAGGCAGTAACAAGGACCGCGAATTCTTTCGCTACCACATGACCCATGCCGGCCTCGGCACGCGCATCGGCACGCCCATCCACAGCCGCTCGACCGGCATCCTCACCATTCCGGTCTCGCGCCGCATCAACCGTCCCGACGGCAGCTTCGGTGGCGTGGCCATGGCCTCGTTGCGGCTCGATTTCTTCGGCAAGTTCTACGACAGCTTCGACGTCGGCCAGACAGGCACCATCATCCTCGCCCTCGACGACGGCACCCTGCTCTACCGCCGCCCCTTCAAGCCGGAGATGGTCGGCACCAGCATCGCCAACGGGCCGGTATTCCAGCTGTACCGGAAATCCGGCGCGTCCGGCACGGCGATGCTGGTGGCGAAGATCGATCACATCGAGCGCCTCTACAGCTACCGCCACGTCGACGGCTTTCCTCTGCTGGTGGCCATTGCGCGCGCCAATGACGAGATCCTGAAAGACTGGTGGATCGCGGTGGTCAAGATGAGCTGCGTGGTGCTGTTCGCGGTCGCCATGCTGGCCTGGGGCATGCGCAGCATGGTGCGCCAGCTGCGCGTGCGCGAGGCCCTCGAAGGCGAACTGCGGGCCGCACGCGCCGCACTCGAATTGCGCAATGCGACCCTGCGCCAGTTGGCCGACAGCGACGCCCTGACCGGCTTGGCCAACCGCCGCCGCTTCGACGACAGCCTGGCCGCCGAGCACGAACGCGCCCGGCGCAGCGGCATGCCGCTCTCGCTGATTCTGCTCGACGTCGACTATTTCAAGAAGTTCAACGACCGCTATGGCCACGTGGCCGGCGACGATTGCCTGCGCCGCGTGGCCGCAGCCGTTGCCAGCGGTCCGCGGCGCCCGACCGACCTGGCGGCGCGCTATGGTGGCGAAGAATTCGCCATCATCCTGCCCGACACCGACCGCGCCGGCGCGCGCGCGGTGGCCGAGAACATCCGCCTGGCCGTGCAGGCGCTGGCCATCGGCCACGCCGACAGCCTCAGCGGCCACGTCAGCATCAGCCTCGGCGTGCACACCTGCTACCCCGCCCGCGACGCCGGCAAAGCGCCGCTGGCCTGCATTGAAGCGGCCGACGCACTGCTGTACCAAGCGAAAATGGATGGGCGCAACCGCCTGGCCGTATGCCCGGCTCCGTTCGCCGCCTGACGGCGCACTGACGCCGCCGCGGCTGCCACAAGATGGTATGCGGCGAGCCGCGCCCCGCTCAATCGCGCAGGGTCTGGCCGAAGCGGCCGAAGCGCGGCATCCAGTTGTCCAGGATGTCGGCCGAAACCAGCACCCGTTCCGCGCGCCCGATCAGCAGATTGCGCGGCACGAAGCCGATGTAGCGCGAGTCGGCGCTGTTGTCGCGGTTATCCCCCAGCATCAGGTACTGCCCGGCCGGCACCGTCACCGGCCCGTAGTTGCGCACCGGGGTCTTGATGCGCGGGACGAACTGCACCTGGCGCGTGCGGCCGGCGATCTGTTCGCGCACGCGCAGCGCCGCCACGCTGGCCCCGCCCAGCGGCTCGATCACCTGCTCCACCGGTCCCCACTGCGCCTGCCGGCCATTGATCACGAGGCGTTCGTTGCGCAGCTCGACCACGTCGCCAGGGATGGCCACCAGGCGCTTGATCAGGCGCGTGCCGTCTTGCGGCGAATCGAAGGTGACCACGTCGCCGCGCGCCGGCTCGCCCGTATGCGCAAGGATGCTGTTGGTGAGCGGCAGCTTGACGTCGTAGGCCAGGCGGTTCACGAAGACCACGTCGCCCTCCAGCAAATTCGGCCGCATCGACGCCGAGGGAATCGGATTCCAGTCGGCCACCGCCGTCCGGAACACGCCGAACAGCAGCAGGAAAGCGATGAAACCCTTGTTGGCGCGGATGAGGTCCTTCATTCTTGGTCTCCAGGTAAGGTTGAGTTGCTGTCAACGTTATACGCCTGGATGTCCCGGCAATGCTTAAGACCTGCTGAACGCCTAGAATGCAGGCCCTTGCAATGAATGGAGAATGGCATGCGGGATGAAGCCGGTACGCGGGACGCGCAGCGCGCAACGATGGCGCCATTGCCCGAAGGGGTGGCTGGCTGGTCCTGGGGCGGGTTCGTGTTCAGCTGGATCTGGGCGATCGCGAACGGGACCCCGTGGGGCTTGCTCGGCATCGTGCCCGGCGTGGGCCTGGCCGTGCGCGTGGCGCTCGGAATGAAGGGGCGCGAATGGGCCTGGCGCAACCGGAATTGGGACAGTGTGGATCACTTCAGGCGCGTACAGCGGCGCTGGAGCATCGCGGCGGTCGTCGTCGTGCTGCTGGCAATGATCGGCATCGCCGCGGCGCTCACGCTGCCCGCGCACCGGCACGCGCCGCGACACGCCGGCGAGCAGCTGGAGCTGTGAAGAGGGTCAGCCTGGCTTGCGGCGCAGGCTGCACCAGGCGCCGACAAGCACCGGCACCCCCAGCGTCACGGCGGACAGGGCGTCCCAGACGCCATCCCCGAACAGGGCGCTGAGCAGGCCGGCGAGCGTCAGGATGCCGAGCAGGATCGGCATGCCCCAGAGTTTCATGAAGGGGCTGCTCATGCCTGGTCTCCCGAACGCGCCAGCACCGGCTGCAGGCCGGCCGCAGCTTTTTCTTCCTTGACGCCCGCCTTGGCCTTGCGCCCGCGCTTGATCCACAAATACAGCCCGCTGCCGAGCACGATGATGGTGGCGACATCGAGCACCGCCCACAGGAACTGCATCCAGCCGCCGCCGTAGTCGCCGAAGTGCAGCGGCTGCGACACCAGCAGCGCGGTCAGGTACCAGGGCAGCTCGCGGCGGTCGGTGATCGTGCCGTTGCCGGCATCGATCAGCACGGGCTTGTACAGGCGCGAGGTAAACGCCTGGTCGCCGTGCATGTAGACGCCGTAGTGGTGCGGCGTGGCGAAAGGCGTGCCGGGGAAGGCGATGAAGCCGACCTGCATGCCCGGCTCGGCGGCCATGGCGGTCTGCACGGCGGCGTCGACCGGGGCCATCGTCACCAGCGGCTTGGCGTCTTTATAGGGTTCGATCATGGCGGCGATCTCGGTCGCCTGCCAGACCTTCAGCAGCACGTCGGCCAGGGTGTTGACCACGCCGGTGGCGCCGACCACCAGCGCCCAGACCAGCGTCACGATGCCGAGCAAATTGTGCATGTCGAGCCACTTCAGGCGCGCGCTGCGCTCGTGGCGCACGGTGCCGAAGTCGAGCTTGCGCATGAAGGGCGCGTACAGCACCACGCCGCTGATGATGGCGACGATCAGCAGCAGGCCCATGAAGCCGAGGAAGAGCATGCCCGGCAGGCCGGCGAACATGTCCACGTGCAGGCGCAGCATGGTCGACATGAAGGCGCCGCCCTCGAAGGCCGGCTCGGTGATCACCTTGCCGGTGCGCGCGTCGACCGCGATCGGCTTGTAGTGTTCGTCGTTCGGGTGGTCGCCCAGGGTGACGTTCCAGATCGCCGGCTCGTCGAGCTCCTGCGACATGTACATCATGATTTTATTCGGGTACAGGGTCTTGGCCGAGGCGATCACCGCGTCGAGGTTGGCCCGGGGCGGATTGCTGGCCATGTCCGCCGCCAGCGCCGGCGCCTCGACATCGTTGCCGAGCAAATGGCCGATCTCGTGGTGGTAGATCAGCGGCAGGCCGGTCAGGCACAGCAGGAGCATGAAGACGGTGCAGACCAGGCTGCTCCACTTGTGGATCCAGCTCCACCAGCGCAGGGATTGTGTAGACATCGAAACTCGGGACGGACGAAGAGCTTCAGATAATAATGGTTCTCATTTACAGCCGCAAGCTTTACGGCGATAATACTGCGAATCATTCTCATCCAATAACAACAGGGCTTCACAGCACGCTCCCTCATGAAACACGCCACATTCCGCCTCACTCCGCTCGCCCTCGGCGCCCTCCTCCTCGCCAGCTCGGCCAGCGCCCAAACCAGCCCTCAAGGGCAGCAGGCCGCCGCCGAGCCGGCCATGCAAACCGTGGTCGTCACCGCCTCGGCCGACGCATCGGCGCAAGGCCTGCCGAGCGACTACGCCGGCGGCCAGGTCGCGCGCGGCGGCCGCCTCGGCCTGCTGGGCAACGTCGACATCATGAGCGCGCCCTTCAACACCACCAACTACACGCAAGCCCTGATCCAGGACCAGCAGGCGCGCAGCGTGGCCGACGTGGTGCAGAACGACCCGTCGGTGCGCGTGGCGCGCGGCTTCGGCAACTACCAGGAGCTGTACGTGATCCGCGGCTTCGCCGTGAACTCCGACGACATCGCATATAACGGGCTGTACGGCCTGCTGCCGCGCCAGTTCGTGGCGGCCGAACTGCTCGAGCGCGTGGAAGTCTTCCGCGGCGCGAACAGCTTCGTCAACGGCGCGGCGCCGGGCGGCGGCGGCATCGGCGGCATGATCAACCTGCTGCCGAAACGCGCCCCGAACAAGGACCTGAACCAGTTCACGATCGGCGCCGAGAGCGGCGGCCAGCTGTACGGCGCGGCCGACCTGGCGCGCCGCTTCGGCCCCGACAACCGGGGCGGCATCCGCATCAACGCCGTGCGCCGCGACGGCGACACCGCCATCGACCGCGAAGAGCGCGAACTGAGCGTGTTCTCGATCGGCGCCGACTACCGCGGCGACGCCTTCCGCGTGTCGGCCGACGCCGGCTACCAGGACCACAAGCTGTATGCCGCGCGTCCCAGCGTGACGATCGGCGCCGGCCTGCCGATCCTCGCCGCACCCGACTCCAGCAGCAACTGGGCGCAGCCGTGGACCGACTCGAAGGAACGCGACGTGTTCGGCACCCTGCGCGCCGAGGCCGACCTGGGCGCCAACGCGGTGGCCTGGGCCGCGCTGGGCATGCGCAAGACCGATGAATCGAACATCCTGGCGTCGCTGAACGTGAACGCGGCAGACGGCGGCGGCTACATGACCCGCTTCGACAACGTGCGCGAAGACGACGTCAAGACCGGCGAAGCCGGCCTGCGTACCGAACTGCGTACCGGCGCGGTCAAGCACACGCTGGCGGCCACCGTGTCGGGCTTCCACTCGGCGTCGAAGAACGCCTACGCGATGGGCGACTTCAGCGGCTGGAACACCAGTTTGTACCGCCCGCTCGACGTGGCGGCCCCGCCAACCGGCTTCTGGCCGGGCGGCGACATGTTCGACCCGCTGGTCACGCGCAAGACCATCCTGTCGAGCGCGGCGATTGCCGATACCCTGTCGTTCATGGACGACAGCGTGCTGCTGACGGTCGGCATCCGCCACCAGCGCCTGAAGGACTACGGCTACGACTATGTCACCGGCCTCGAAAACGCGGGCTACGAGCGCAGCGCCAACACGCCGGTGGCGGGCCTGGTCTACAAGCCGGCGCCAGGCGTGTCGCTGTACGCCAACTACATCGAGGCGCTGCAGCAAGGCGGCTCGGCCTCGAACGGCGCATTCGGCACGCCGCTGACCAACGAGGGCGTGCCGCTGGCGCCCTACGTGTCGCGTCAAAAAGAGATTGGCGTGAAGGTCGACGCCGGCAAGCTGGGCGGCAGCGTGGCCCTGTTCACCACCGGCCAGCCGCAGGCCTACATCCAGGACAACACCTTCGGCACCTTTGGCCAGCAGCGCAACCGCGGCGTCGAGCTGTCGGTGTTCGGCCTGCCGATGAAGGGCCTGCGCCTGCTGGGCGGCGCCACCCTGCTCGACACCAGGCAGCGCGATACCCTGGGCGGCGCCACCGACGGCCTGGAAGCCATCGGCGTGCCCGAGATCCAGGTGAACATCGGCGCCGACTGGGACGTGCCGAACGTGCCCGGCCTGTCGCTGAACGCGCGTGCGCTGTACACCTCGACCCAGTATGCCGACGTCGGCAACACGCAGCAGGTGCCGGCCTGGTCGCGCCTGGACATCGGCGCCAGCTGGGCCACGCGCCTGATGGACCGCGGCGTGACGCTGCGCGCGCGCATCGACAACGTCACCGACCGCAACTACTGGGCGTCGAGCGGCGGGTATCCGACCTATGGCTACCTGGTGGCCGGCGCGCCGCGCACGCTGGCGGTGTCGGCGACGGTCGATTTCTAATCGCCGTCGGCAGGAACCGGAGGGCGGCGCTGGCCGCCCTTTTTTGCGGGTGCGCGTGGCGCCGCGCGAACGCCCAGAAGGATGATCGCGCTGACCGCAGGGCCGTTGGCGCTGTATCCAGTTGGTGTGAGCACATCCTCGTACGGTGGGCGCGGGCGCCCGCCGTACAGCCGCCGCCAACGGCGAGCGGACAAGCCGTTACCGCAACAGGAACCCCAGCATCGCCCCCAGGATCGACGCCACCAGCATCAGGAACACATACCCGACAAAGCGCCCGACGCCGCGCAGCTTGCGGCCCTTTGGGCGGCTGCGCGCCAGGTAGTACGGCACCGCCAGCGGGGTGAGCGTGACGATGGCCGTGCTGAGCCAGCGCGAGCGTGGCCAGCCGCGCAGCTCGCGGTCGACACGGAACCAGTAGAAACTCAGGAAGCTCGACAGGAAGCCGGTCGCGAGCGACCACAGCACCGGCTCGCCGCGCTGACGCAGGCCCGCGCCCGCCTCAACCAGGGCCGCCACGAACATCAGCACCAGCAGCGCGGCCAGGGCGCCGCGCGGCGTCATCACCGGGTCGTAGCCCCGGTCGACCGGCTGGTCGGTCGCGGTCAGCATGTCAGTGTGGCCGGACATCTTGCTTCAGCGCCGCCAGGGCCATCTTCTCGACCAGGCCCGGCGCCAGCAGCTTGAGGAAACGCCCAAGCTTGCCTTTCACGGTCATGACGACCTCGCGCTCGCGCCGGTGCATGCCCTTGATGATCAGGCGCGCGCATTCCTCGACAGTCATCGCGCCGTCTTCGATCAAACCGCTGGCCCCTGCCGTTTCGCCGGCGGCGTTGAAGCCGCGGTAGCGGATCCTGGTCGCCACCACGCCTGGATAGGCCGTGGTCACGCTCACCCCGGCGCCGCGCAGCTCGGCGCGCAAGGCCTCGAAGAAACCGGTCATCGCGAACTTGGTGGCGCTGTAGGCGGTGCGTCCCGGCACCCCGATGAGGCCCGCCAGCGACGAGACGGCGACGATGCTGCCGCGCGTGCGTTTCAGGTGCGGCAGCGCGGCCTGGGTGCACCAGACGGCGCCCCACAAATTCACCCGCATCAGCTCTTCGTACCAGCCGAGGTCTTCGACCTCTTCGAACAGGGCGTGCGCCGAACGGCCGGCATTATTCACCAGCACATCGATGCGCCCGAAGCGTTCCACCGCGCTGATCGCCAGCCGGCGGCACTGGATCTGGATCGATACATCGGTCGGCAGCGCCAGCACCTGTGCGCCCAGCGCGATGCATTCGCCGGCCACCGCGTCCAGCGGCGCCGCCTGGCGCGCGGCCAGGACCAGCGCCAGGCCGGCGCCCTCCCGCGCCGCCAGCTGGCGCGCCATCTCGGCGCCGATGCCATCCGATGCGCCGGTGATGACGACCACGCGCTTCACCTCTCCGGTCATCACTTCTGGGCCTTGACGATGTGCAGCGCGCTGGCGATCAGGCCGCTCATCTCGCCCAGGTTGGCCGGCACGATGATGGCGTTGTTGGTCTTGGCCAGCTTGCCGAAGGCGTCGACGTATTCCTCGGCCACGCGCAGGTTCATCGCGTCTTCGCCGCCCGGTTCGCGGATCGCGGCGCCGACCTGGCGCAGCGCGGTGGCGCTGGCTTCGGCCAGGGCGACGATGGCGTTCGCCTCGCCCTGGGCGCGGTTGATGGCGGCCTGGCGTTCGCCCTCGGAGCGCGCAATCGCCGCTTCGCGCTCGCCGCTGGCAATGTTGATCTGTTCCTGGCGCCGGCCTTCGGACGCGGCGATCAGCGCGCGCTTTTCGCGTTCGGCGGTGATCTGGCGCTGCATCGAATGCAGGATCTCGGCCGGCGGCGTCAAGTCCTTGATCTCGTAGCGCAGCACCTTCACGCCCCAGTTGGCAGCCGATTCGTCGATGGCGTTGACGATGGTGGTGTTGATGTGATCGCGCTCTTCGAACGTTTTGTCGAGCTCCATCTTGCCGATCACCGAGCGCAGCGTGGTTTGCGCCAGCTGGGTGATCGCCTGCACGTAGTTCGAGGCGCCGTAGGACGCGCGCATGGCGTCGGTCACCTGGTAGTACAGGATGCCGTCCACCTGCAGCTGGGTGTTGTCGCGCGTGATGCAGACCTGGGGCGGAACGTCGAGCGGAATCTCCTTGAGCACATGCTTGTAGGCGATGCGGTCGACGAAGGGCACCACGATGTTCAGGCCCGGCGCCAGCGTCGCGTGGTACTTGCCGAGGCGCTCGACCACCCAGGCGTGCTGTTGCGGCACCACGTTGATGGTCTTGAACACAAAGACCATGGCGATCACGAAGATGACCAGCGCCACCGTTCCGAAGGAGAGTTCCATGAGCATCCCTTATAGATGAGTTCTAATTATTAGTTTTGCTGATGAATCACGCGTTTGCCACGATCAGGCGGTTGCCCTGCACCTCGACGATGCGGAACTCGCCCGCCTCGGCAATCGCGCCGCTGCCCAGCTCCACGTCCCACTGCGCGCCGCGGTACATCACGCGCGCGCGGCCGTTGTTCCAGGCGTGCACGGTGACGCGGCCGCCGATGTCGAGGTTCACATTACGGTCGCGCGTGGCTTCAGTCTTGGCCGGGCGGCCAAAGCGGCTGCGGTGCAGGATGCTGGTGGCGACCAGGCCGGTGACGGCCGCCGCCAGCGTCTGCACCGGACCGCTCGCACCGAGCAGCGCGGCGATGCCGCCGCAGGCCAGGCCGATGGCCATCATCAGCAGGTAGAAGGTTCCCGTGAACAGCTCCGCCACCACCAGGATGCCGGCGCCGATCATCCAGTTCACCCAGTCGTCCATCTGGTCTCCTGTTTATTATTGGCCGCCGCGTGCCTGTGCGCGGCCATCGGGTCGCCGAGCTGAGCTTAGCCCGTCTTGCCGTGCCTGCGCACCGGGAAGGCGCCGTCCGCGCCGGCTGGCGCCGCGCAGCTGCGCGTGCAGCGCTGGTACTTGTCGTCGCAGATGCCCAGCTGCTGGGCGCGGCGGTTCTGCTGGCCGCTGCGCTCGAGCGACCGGGCGCCGGCGCCAGCCACCGGGTCCTGGGCGGCACGGGCGAAACCATTGGTTTCCTGGGTGGTCAGCAGTTTTGCCGCATCGTCGCCGGAGGCCTTGCCGGTGTTGGCCTTGCATTGCGCATGCGCGTTCTCGCACTCGGTCTTGCAGAAGGCGGCTTCATCGGCAAACACGGCACCGGACAGCATGAGTCCCGCGAAACCCAGGACAATCGACAAGCGTTTCATTCCCCATCTCCTCTGTATCCGAAAAAAACCCCCGCCGCCGCAAGGCTGACGAGGGTGTCTAAAAGTCTAACGGGTTCTCGCACAGAGTCAATCAATTTGTTGCATCGCTGACATAGAATCCACTCGTCTCAAGCGATGCTGCCTGCGACACAGCGGAACAGCCTGGATGTCCCGTCGCCGCCACTGCGCGCAGTTGACGCTCCAAATTGACACCTCCAAACTGCAACATAAATCCCGACACGAATAAAAACCCCCGCAGCCCTCAAGGCACACGGGGGTTGTTCGCAAACTCACGGGCTACGCGGCGGAAAAAGTCCAGTGTAAGGACTTCCGGCTTCCGCTAACACACACAACGTAAGCCAGAGGTAGGGAAGCCTTGATTGATTCATGAGGGCGTGCTTGGCCGTACAAAAAGACGCCCTGCAGCGTTACAAAATCTCGCAATAGCGCGCTATTGCTGCGATTTTGCGCCTTGCCGGACGCCTTTTTCACTGGCCAATCCCATCCCCCGGAATGAATCAGTACTTCCCTGGACCTTACATCGACGCCAGCTTCTGCCAGGTCTCGACCACCGAGTCAGGATTGAGCGACATCGACTCGATGCCCTGCTCCATCAGCCAGACCGCGAAGTCCGGGTTGTCCGATGGGCCCTGGCCGCAGATGCCGATGTACTTGCCCTGCGCGCGGCAGGCCTTGATGGCCAGCGTCAGCATGGCTTTCACGGCCGGGTCGCGCTCGTCGAAGTCCTTGGCCAGCAGCTCCATGCCGGAGTCGCGGTCCAGGCCCAGGGTCAGCTGGGTCAGGTCGTTCGAGCCGATCGAGAAGCCGTCGAAGTGTTCGAGGAACTGCTCGGCCAGAATGGCGTTCGATGGCACTTCGCACATCATGATCACGCGCAGGCCGTTTTCGCCGCGCTTCAGGCCGTACTTGCCCAGCAGCGCGATGACCTTCTCGGCCTGGCCGAGGGTGCGCACGAACGGGATCATCAGCTCGACGTTGGTCAGGCCCATTTCTTCGCGCACGCGCTTCATGGCGATGCATTCCATCTCGAAGGCTTCGGCGAAGTCTTCGGCCAGGTAGCGCGCGGCGCCGCGGAAGCCCAGCATCGGGTTCTCTTCGTCCGGCTCGTAGCGCGAACCGCCGATCAGCTTCTTGTATTCGTTCGACTTGAAGTCGGACAGGCGCACGATGACCGGCTTCGGCCAGAACGCGGCGGCAATCGTGGCCACGCCTTCGGCCAGCTTGTCGACGTAGAAGGCCTTGGGCGACGCATGGCCGCGCGCGACCGACTCCACCGCTTTCTTCAGGTCAGGGTCGATGTTCGGGTACTCGAGGATGGCCTTCGGGTGCACGCCGATGTTGTTGTTGATGATGAATTCGAGGCGCGCCAGGCCGACGCCGCCGTTCGGCACCGACTGGAAATCGAAGGCCAGCTGCGGGTTGCCGACGTTGAGCATGATCTTGGTCGCCAGCGGCGGCAGTTCGCCGCGCGAGACTTCGGTGATTTCGGTTTCCAGCAGGCCGTCGTAGATCTTGCCCTCGTCGCCTTCGGCGCACGACACGGTGACAAAGGTGCCGTCCTTCAGGGTCTCGGTGGCGTCGCCGCAGCCGACGACCGCCGGCACGCCGAGTTCACGCGCGATGATCGCCGCGTGGCAGGTGCGGCCGCCGCGGTTGGTGACGATCGCCGCGGCGCGTTTCATGACCGGTTCCCAGTTCGGGTCGGTCATGTCGGCCACCAGCACGTCGCCCGGCTGCACGCGTTCCATGTCGGCCGGGTCGGTGATCACGCGCACGGGACCGGCGCCGATCTTCTGGCCGATGGCGCGGCCGTGGGTCAGCACGGTGCCGCTGCCCTTCAGGCTGAAGCGCTGCTGGGCGTCGGTGGCTTTCTGCTGCGACTTCACGGTTTCCGGGCGCGCCTGCAGGATGTAGAGTTTGCCGTCGCGGCCATCCTTGCCCCACTCGATGTCCATCGCGCGGCCATAGTGGTTCTCGATGATGACGGCGTATTTGGCCAGCTCGACCACTTCGGCATCGGTCAGCGAATAACGGTTGCGCAGTTCGATCGGCACGTCGACGGTGCGCACCGAACGGCCGGCTTTCGCTTCGGCGGTGAACTCCATCTTGATCAGCTTCGAGCCGATGTTGCGGCGGATGACAGGCGATTTGCCTTGCTGGAGCATCGGCTTGTGGACGTAGAACTCGTCCGGATTCACCGCGCCCTGCACCACCGTCTCGCCGAGGCCGTAGCTGGAGGTGATGAAGACCACGTCCTTGAAGCCGGATTCGGTATCGATCGTGAACATCACGCCGGCGGCGCCGGTGTCGGAGCGCACCATGCGCTGCACGCCGGCCGACAGGGCCACTTCGGCGTGGGTGAAGCCTTTATGCACGCGGTAGGAGATCGCGCGGTCGTTGTAGAGCGAGGCGAAGACGTGCTTCATCGCTTCCAGGATGTTGTCGATGCCGACCACGTTCAGGAAGGTCTCCTGCTGGCCCGCGAACGAGGCGTCCGGGAGGTCTTCGGCGGTGGCGGAGGAGCGCACGGCGAAGGACATTTCGGTTTCGGAGTCGGCCACCAGGCGCTCGTAGTAGGCGCGGATCTCTTCTTCGAGGCGCGGCTGGAACGGCGTGTCGATGATCCACTGGCGGATCTCGGCGCCGGCCAGCGCCAGGGCGCGCACGTCGTCGATGTCCAGGGTTTCGAGGCGGGTGGCGATGCGGTCGGCGAGCGATGGGCCGCCGTCCGCCGAATGGCCGAGGAAGTCGCGGAAGGCCTGCGCCGTGGTGGCGAAGCCGGTCGGCACGCGCACGCCGGCTTCGGCGAGCTGGCTGATCATCTCGCCGAGCGAGGCGTTCTTGCCGCCGACCGATTCGACATCGGTCATGCGCAGGTTTTCGAACGAGGCTACGTAAACACCGGCGCCTTGGTCGGGCTCCTTCAATGCTGCGTTAGACAGGTTAGTCATGGTAAAACACCCTTACTTGATGATAGAAATCTGTACGCAATGCAGGGCGGCACGGGCGCGATGTCTTCTTGTTATTCTGGGCGCGGTGCAGCACAATGCAAAAACCGTTGCCGAGCATTCTACCGCGAGCACTCCCTTTTCACAGCGCACGATCGTGCAATCTTGTCAGCATTCGCCCAGAAACCATCATGACCGCAGAGAACCGCCCCGCCCCTCCCCCGACCGCGCGCACCGTGTTTTTCGTCTCCGACGGCACCGGCATCACGGCCGAAACCTTTGGTCACGCGGTGCTGAGCCAGTTCGAGATGCGTTTCCGCCAGATCCGGATTCCCTTTACCGACACGCTCGACAAGGCGCGCGACGCCGCGCGCCGCATCAACGAGGTGTATGCGGCCGACCATCAGCGCCCGATCGTGTTCTCGACGCTGGTGAAACACGACTTGTCGGGCGTGATCCGCGCTTCGCACGGCATGCACATGGACTTGTTCCAGACCTTCGTGGCGCCGCTGGAAATGGAACTCGGCGTGAAGTCGACGCACACCATCGGGCGCATCCACAACATCGTCGATTCCGAGGAATACAAGAACCGCATCGAGGCCATCAACTTCTCGCTGGCGCACGACGACGGGCAGTCGCACAAGAACCTGGCCGAGGCGGATGTGATCCTGGTCGGCGTGTCGCGCTCCGGCAAAACGCCAACTTCGCTCTACCTGGCGATGCAGTACGGGATCAAGGCGGCGAACTACCCGCTGATCCCCGACGATTTCGAGCGCGGCAAGCTCCCGTCCTCGCTGCCGCCTTTCAAACACAAGCTGTTCGGGCTGACGATCACGCCGGAACGGCTGACCGAGATCCGCAACGAACGGCGTGCGGGCAGTAAATACGCATCGATCGAGAATTGCCGCTACGAGGTGAACGAGGCCGAAATGATGATGAAGCGCGAGGGTATCCGCTGGCTCTCGTCGACCACCAAGTCGATCGAGGAAATCGCGACCACGATCCTGCAGGAGATCAAGCCGGACCGCCGCGAGTACTGATGCGGCGCGCTGCCACGCTCGGCCTGCTCGTTGCGCTGCTTCTTCCGCAGGGTTCCCATTCCGCGCCCACAGCCACCACCGGCTACGAGGGGGCCACGCGTATCCAGGGCGTGCGCAAGCAGGTCGAGGCGCTGGCGGGCAAGGATGCGCAGCCGGCTGCATTGCGCGAGGGCGCCGGCATGCTCGAAGCCGAGCTGGCATGGCTGGCGCAGCCGCAGCCGCGCGAACTCGGCGCCGGCAACGACTTCCTGTACGCGCGCGGGCACGACGTCCGCTTCGACCTGGCCCGGCTCTACGCCCGGCTGGGCGACAAGGAAAAGGCGCTCGACACCCTGGAGGCGATGCAGCGTTTCGCCTGGCTGCCCAACGCGGCCTTCGGGTTGGAATCGAACGAGGCGTTTGCCATCCTGCGCAGCGAGCCGCGTTTCGCATCCGTTCTTGCGCGCGGGCGGATCGCCGAGCGCATCTGGAAAGGACCGGCGGCCGGCGTGCCCTATCGGGAGCGGCTGGGCGTCGAGCAGCGCATTGCCGGCCTGACCCAGTTCTGGAGCGAGGCACGCGCCAGCTTCGTGCACTTCGACCATGTGCCTGGCCTGGACTGGAACCAGGCGTATCTCGATTATCTGCCGAAGGTGATGGCGGCCGAGCGCACCGAGGATTACTACCGGGTGCTGATGACGCTGGCGCCGCTGCTGCAGGACGGACACACGAACATCTATCCGCCGCCGGAACTCGCTGACCGGTTTTTCGCGCGGCCGCCGCTGGTCACCGAGCTGGTTGGCTCGCGCGTGCTGGTGCGGCGGGTCGACAGCGCCAGCCTTGCTGCACAGGTGCGCGCCGGCGACGAAATTGTTGCGGTCGATGCTGTGCCGGTGCGGCGTTTTGCCGAGGAGCGGGTCGCGCCGTTCGTCAGCAGTTCCACGGCGCAGGACCGCAAGGTACGCATGTATGGCGACCAGCTGCTGGCCGGGGATGGGCGCGCGCCGCTAGCGTTGACGCTGCGCGATGCGAAGGGCCTGGTGCGCGAGGTCCGGATTGCGCGCGGCGGCTACCAGGACGTGCGCTCGCCGACGCGGTTCGCGTTCCGCATGCTGCCCGGCGCAGTCGCCTACTTCGCGCTCGATCACTTCGAGGATGACGCCGGCGTGAAGGCCTTCGTGGCCGCGCTGCCGCGCATCATCGATGCAAAGGCGCTGGTGATCGACGTGCGCAACAACGGCGGCGGCTCGTCCGCGTTCGGGACGGAGCTCCTGGGTTACCTGAGCGCGCAAGCGGTTCCCGTCATGCCGCAGTACGTGCGCGTGGACGCGCCGCACATGCGCGCGCAGGGCGATACATTGTTCTGGCGGCCCGTGAACGGGTCTGGCAGCGCGGATACGCGCCAGGCGCAGCCGCGCATCTTCCAGGGCAAGGTTGCCGTGCTCACCGGCGCGCGGACGTTTTCAGCGGGCGAGGATTTCGTGCTTGGGTTTCGCGCGCTGGGCCGCGGCGTGACGGTTGGCGGCGCCACTGGCGGCAGCACGGGCCAGCCGCTCTACATGCAGCTGCCCGGCGGCGGGACGGCGCGCATCTGTGTCAAGCGCGATTTGACGGCGGATGGCAAGGACTTCGTCGGCAAGGGGATCGAGCCGGACGTCGAGGTGCCGGAGACCGTCGAAGGGGTGCGTGCGGGGCGGGATGCGGTGCTGGAGCGGGCATTGGCAGTCTTGAAGGTGCATTGATCGAGGTTCGGCAGGATCCTGCGCTGCGCGGCCCACCCTGCAAACCCTCGGTGGGTACGAGTACCCACCCTACGGAACCGCGGATCAGGCAGCAGTGCGGCTGGGTTCGAGCAGCACGTCGATGGCTTTCGCGGCTGGCACCTTGCTTTCCTTGGCGTGGTGCCAGAGCGGGATCAGGGGATTGAGCTCGGGGTAGTAGCCGGCGATGCAGCCTTCGGGGACGTCGTAGGGTACGACCGCCAGGCCCTCCACGCGGCGCTCGATGCCGTCGTCGGACGGGGTGCGCAGCGCCACGCTGTCGCCCTGCTCCAGGCCGAAGCGCGCCATGTCGGGGCGCGACATGAACAGCACCATGCGGCTGCCATACACGCCGCGGAAGCGGTCGTCCTCGTGGTAGATCGTCGTGTTGAACTGGCCGTCGCTGCGGATCGTGAACAGGCGCAGCGCGGGCGGGCCGGCGTCCATGTCGGGGTCGCCCGGCAGTGCTTCCGGCACGGTAAACTCGGCGCGCTTGCTCCCGGTGTCGAACACGCGGTGCGCGGCGCCTACCGGCTTGCGGAAGCCGCCCGGGGTCCACATGCGCGCGTTGAAGTCCTCAAAAATATCCGGATAGGTTTCCTCGATGGCGTCGCGCACGCGGGCATAGTCGCCGACCCAGGCATCCCAGTCGACGCGCGGGTTCGGGTCCAGGGTCGCCTTGGCGATGCCGGCCACGATCGCCGGCTCCGACAGCAGCGTGGCGGCCACCGGCTCGGCCGCGCCGCGCGAGCCATGCATGCACGAAGTGCTGTCCTCGATTGTCACGTCCTGCGGACCGCCGGCCTGGCGGTCGACCTCGATCCGGCCCAGGCAAGGCAAGATATACGACTGCTTGCCGTGGATGACGTGGTTGCGGTTCAACTTGGTCGACACCTGCACCGTCAGCGGCAGTTCGCGCCAGGCCGCTTCCATCAGCACGGTCTCGGGCACGGCGCGCACGAAGTTGCCGCCCAGGCCAATGAAGGCCTGCACCTCGCGCGCCAGGATCGCTTCGCAGGCCTCCACCGTGTTCAGGCCCTTTTCGCGCGGCGGCTCGAAGCCGTATTGTTCCTTCAGCTTGTCCAGCGGCGCCAGTTCGGGCTTTTCGGTGATGCCCACCGTGCGCTGGCCCTGCACGTTCGAGTGGCCGCGCACCGGGCAGACGCCGGCGCCGGGTTTGCCGATGTTGCCGCGCATGAGCAGCAGGTTGACGATCATGCCGACGTTCTGGACGCCGTTCTGGTGCTGGGTCAGGCCCATGCCGTACACGCCGAGCACCGCGCTCGCGCCCGCGTACACGGCGGCCGCGCTTTCGATGTCGGCTTGCAGCAGCCCCGATTCGCGCTCGATGTCGCGCCACGAACAGGCGCGCACCGCCGCCTCGAAGGCGTCGAAGCCGTGCGTGTATTCGCCGATGAAGGCGACGTCCAGTACGCGCTGTTCGCCCGCGGCCAGCGCCGCGTCGTCCAGCGCCAGCAAGGCTTTCGCCAGGCCCATGATGGCGGCCGTGTCGCCGCCCGGTTTCACCTGGTGGTACTGGGTGCTGATCGCGGTTGCCTTCCCGGTCAGCATCTCCACCGGCGACTGGGGATTGGTAAAGCTCACCAGCCCGCGCTCGCGCAGGGGATTGAAGGTGATGATCGGCACGCCACGCTCGCGCGCTTCCTGCAGCTGGTGCAGCATGCGCGGGCTGTTCACACCGACGTTCTGGCCGAAGAAGAAGATGCAGTCGGTCTGCTCGAAGTCCTGCAGCACCACGGTGCCCACGCCCACGCCGATGGTCTTTTGCAGCGCCACCGAGGTGCTTTCGTGGCACATGTTCGAGCTGTCGGGCAGGTTGTTGTTGCCGTACATGCGCGCCAGCAGCTGGTACATGTAGGAGGTTTCGAGCGAGGCGCGGCCCGAGGCGTAGAACACGACCTTGTCGCGCGCATGGGAGCGCAAGGCGGCGCCGATCTCGGCGAAGGCGGTGTCCCACGACACTTCGCGGTAGTGGTCGCTCGCCGCGTCATAGCGCAGCGGCACGGTCAGGCGGCCCTGCTCTTCCAGCTTGTGGTCGGACCAGGATTCGAGCTCGCGCACGCTGTGCTGGGCGAAGAAATCGGCGCCGATGGCCTTGCTGGTGGTTTCCCACGCCGTGGCCTTGGCGCCGCTCTCGCAGAATTCGAAGGGATGCGGATTGGCCGGCTTGGCCCAGGCGCAGCTGACGCAGGCAAAGCCGTCGGGCTTGTTCTGCTTGAGCAGCAGGCGGCTGTCCTTCAGCACGGTCCGCTGGTCCATCAAAATATTGCTCACCTCCGCCAGCGAACTCCAGCCCCCGGCCGGCATGGTGGCCTCCTCGACACGCAGTCCCTTCGACTCCTCGCTCATGCTCACTCCTCCCAGTAGAACGGCTACCCTAACCGGCGGCAGGGCATGCCTCTGTGCGCGGGCGTACGGATGACCGTGATTCGGCCCATGCCGGCGAGGCGCACCGCGCCGATCCGCAACCGCAACCGAACGGCAGGCACGCGTGCCCACGCGGACGATGCGCACCGCTGACGCAAGCGGCAACCGCCAACAGCCAACGGCCCCGTGAACGCCACCAACCAAGCCAGCCATGCGGCACGGCACCGACGTTGCCGCTATACTGCCCCCATGCGCATCCAGCTCTTCTCCGACCTGCACCTCGAACGTTACGCCGATTTCCAGCCCCGCATCGCTCCGGACACCGACGTGGTCGTTCTGGCCGGCGACATCGGTTCCTACCAGCCCGGCTCGCGCCTCACCGGCACCGACTTCGGCCTGGCCCGCTTCTCGCCCCAGCGCCCAGGCGCCAACCAGGCCCGCGTACTCTTCATCCCCGGCAACCACGAATTCGACAGCCTCGACCACGACGCCACCTACGCCCGCCTGCGCGCCACCTGCGCTGAACTCGGCATCGAATGGCTGGACCGCGAAACCATCATCATCGGGCACGTGCGCTTCGTCGGCACCACCCTGTGGAGCGACTTCGACGCCCTGGCCAGCCGCGAAACCGACCTGAGCAAGCAACTCCAGCTGCGCAACAAGGCCTTTCGCGCCGCCAACTATTACCTGAGCAAGAACACGACGCTGAAGGACGGCGCGCCGGTGCTGGCCGAGGGCCTGCGCGAACTATCCCTCGACTGCCAGGCCTGGCTGCGCGCGGCACTGCGGCAACCCTTCGACGGCGTCACCGTCGCCGTCACCCACTTCGCCCCCAGCCTGCTGAGCGCCGACCCGCGCTATGGGCTGGCGGCAGGCACGGCCGGCTTCTGTAACACGCTCGACAGTCTGTTCCCCTGGGCCGGCCTCTGGCTGCACGGCCACCTGCACTGCATGAACGACTACACCGTCACCGGCACCGAAGACGGCCGCCCCTGGTCCTGCCGCGTGGTCGCCAACCCGCTCGGCTACCTGAGCAAGGGCGAGCAGGAAGGTTTCAGGCCGGAGCTGGTGATCGAGCTGTAAGGAAGAAGAACGGCAGGACGCGGACGAAGGCCAGGCCGCGTGAGACAGCCTGTCTCAGTACAGCCGGGCGCGCTGTTCTTTCGAAATGACCTGGGGCTGGCGCGCCGGCGTGGCGCTGCCGGCCTCGAAGAATGGGTTGTCCTTGTAGCCGCCGCCGAGGCGCGCGCCGATCACCTTGCCGCCGATCTTGACCAGGGCCAGGGCCGTGCCGGCCGGCGTCCTGGGCACCTCGCGGTAGGCCGATTCGGTGTTCGCGTTGATGCATGAAGCGCCCAGCTGGGCATCGAGTTCGGCCGGCGTGGCGTCGAGGCAGGCGCGCACCAGGCCGACGTAGGACAGCTTGGGGTCGCGCGGCGTATTGCCGATCGGCGTGCGGCAGCAGGCGGCGTACCAGCGGTACAGGCCTTTGGGACTGAGCGACATGCAGGCCAGCTGGTCCAGGCCTTGCGTGAAACGCAGGCCCGAAGGCAGCGCCGCCGCCACTTCGGTGCCGCCGGCGCCGTCGAGGATCTCGACCTCGTTGCCGAGATAGCGCGCAAAGGCGCGGCAGTCGCGGCAATAGCACTTCGCCCGCGCCGCCACCGCGCTCGTATCCAGTTCGCCCTGCAGCTTGCCGCAGTGGCAGCGCACCCGTATGCTCATTCCAGCTCCTCGAATGTATCGCGACGACCTGTGGATCAACCGTCACCGCGTCGGTGGCCGGCTCCACCCCGGACCATGACTATACGCGGTGTGCGCGCCGCCCACGCGGATGCATAAATCACCTGCGCGTGGCGTACCCGTCCACCCCGCGGTCATGCCGCCCAGCGAGCGATCAGAAAAAGTGCCGCCAATCTTCCAGCCACCCCGGGAATGCGCTCGCCTCCATCGGATTGGCGATGTGGTAGCCCTGCGCATACGTGCAGCCCAGCCCTTGCAGGAAGTCCCAGTCCTGGCGCGTCTCGACGCCCACCGCCACCGACATGCGGTCCAGGCTGTGCGCGAGGCTGAGGCAGGAGCGCAGCACGGTGCCGAGCGGGCGCCGCTTCGAGGCGCCGTCCACGAAGCTGCGGTCGATCTTCAGTTCCGAGAACGGGATGCGTGCCAGCAGCTGCAGGTTCGAGCGCCCGGTGCCGTAGTCGTCGATGGCCAGGCCGAAGCCCATCATGCGCAGGCGCACCAGGCGTTCGATGAAGTTCGGGTCCGAGGTCAGCGCCGAGGATTCCGACATCTCGAAGGTGAGGTAGTCGGGAAGCACGCCGTGACGTCCCAGGCAGGCCGTGATCTGGCGGATGAAGGCCGGGTGGCCCAGGGTCTCGGGCGACAGGTTGATCGAGATCGCGATCGGCGTGCCCTGGTCGTGGAACCAGCGGCAGCGCTCGACCGACAGTTCGATCATGCTCCAGTCGAGGAAGTCGATGCGGTTGTTCTGTTCCAGCGCGTCCATGAAGGCGCCCGGGCCGAGCAGGCCGTGCTCGGGGTGGCGCCAGCGCGCGAACACTTCCAGGCCCTTGACCTGGCCGGTGGCCAGCTCGATCTTCGGCTGGAAGAAGGGCTCGAACTGGCGCTGCTGCAGGCCCAAGCCGACCTCGGCGAAGTTGAAGCGCAAGGAGGCGTGCGCCGCGGCGGCCGCTTCCGGCAGGGCCGGCGGCAGGTAGTTGTCGAGCAGGGGTTTGAGCTTGGCGGCGGTCACCGGCTTCGACATCGTGCCCAGCAAATCGATGCCGTAGACCTGGGCCAGGGTCTCGACCGCGAACAGCAGGTTGGCCGGCTGGGCGCCGGTGACGATCAGGCTGATGCCGGTCTCCAGGGTGGCCAGGTTGCGGATCAGTTCCAGCCCGTCCATGCCGGGCAGGTCGAGGTCGATGATGGCGATGTGCAGGCGCGGCGTGAAGCTGGCCTGGAAGGTGCGCAGCGCCATGTGCCCGTCGGGCACGTCGGTGACGCGGCTGGCGCCGAGGCGGCCCAGCATCTCGACCAGGGCGGCGCGCTGGGCGCTGTCGGCCTCGGCGACCAGGAAGTGCAAATGCGCGATGTCCATGTCTGCTCCAGGTGGGGACGCCGGGTTATTCTACAGGCGAGGCCTGCTGCTGGCGCAGCTGCTCGAAAAAGCACACGGCCGCCGCCGCCGCCACGTTCAGCGACTCGACCTGGCCCGCGTGCGGGATCACCACCTGGTGCGAAGCCAGCGCCATCAGGTCGGCGGCCACGCCCTGCCCTTCGTGGCCGAGCAGCCAGGCCACGGGCTGGCGCAGGTCGACGTCGTACAGGCGCTGTTCGGCATAGCCGCTCATGGCCAGCACCGCGATGTCGGAGGCCTCGATCAGTTCGGCCAGGCCGACGTTCTCGAAGATCTCCAGCACGAAGTGGGCGCCCATCGCCGCGCGCAGCACCTTGGGCGACCAGCAGAAGGCCGTGCCGGGGCTGCAGAACACCTGGGTGATGCCGGCGGCGGCCGCGCTGCGCAGGATCGAACCGGCGTTGCCCGGGTCCTGCACGCCGTCGAGCAGCACGGCGGACACCCGCATCGCGGCCGGGGCCTCGGGATGCGGGGTCTCGACCAGGAACAGCAGGCTCACGCCGTGCTCGACCTGGCTCAGGGCGCCGAACAGCGCTTCCGGCAAGGCCGTCACGTGGCCGCGCATCTGCTCGACGCGGGCGACGATGGCGCCGACTTCCGGGTTGTGCAGGGCGTCTTCCGACACCACGCAGTGGGCGGGGACGCCGCGCAGATCGAGCCAGGACTGGCACAGGTGGACGCCGTCGAGCAGCGTGCGGCCGGCCTTGCGGCGCGCCTGCGAGCTCGATGCCAGGGCCTTCAGGTCCTTGTAGAACGCGTTGTCGCGCGAGCTGATGGTCTTCATGCGTAGGCCGTTTCTTCGGGCAGGGCGAACAGGTCGACCTGCAACAGATTGCGCACCGGTGCGAACGAACGGCGGTGCGCCGGCGAGGGCCCGTGCAGGCGCAGGCGCTCCAGGTGCAGGGCCGTGCCGTAGCCCTTGTGCTGGTCGAAGCAGTAGTTCGGGTACAGCGCATGCAGGCGCACCAGTTCGGCGTCGCGCGCGGTCTTGGCCAGGATCGAGGCGGCGGAAATGGCGTGGCACTTGTCGTCGCCTTCGACCACGGCGTGGGCCTTGATTTCCATGCTTGGGCAGCGGTTGCCGTCGATCAGGGCAAAGGTCGGCACGGTCTGCAGCGCCTCCACCGCGCGGCGCATGGCCAGCATGGTGGCGTGCAGGATGTTCAGGGTGTCGATCTCTTCGCACGAGGCCTGGGCGATGGCCCAGGCCAGCGCGTGCGCGCGGATCTGCGGCGCCAGTTCGTCGCGCCGCGCTTCGCTCAGCTTCTTCGAGTCGCGCAGGCCCTCGATCGGTCGCTTCGGGTCGAGGATGACGGCGGCGGCGAACACCGGCCCGGCCAGCGGACCGCGGCCGGCCTCGTCGACGCCGCAGACGATGTCGAGCTCGCTGAACGGGCGCAGCCGGGGCGGCAGGCCAGGATAGAAATTGACGCGCTTTTTGCTCATCTGCTGCTGATGGATCTCTCGGAACTTGACTTGTATGCGGTTGGAATCGCGCATTTTGGATGCCGCGTATTGTACGCGTACATGGGGGTGCGTGAAAGCAAAGGCACTGGGCTGCTTCCGGCTGTGCGCTCTCGCCACGATGCTCGACCTCGTACGGTGGGCACCCCGTGCCGACGCGGAACTGCGCGCCTACGTTACACGACGCGCGACCCGATCACCTGCAACACCGCTTGCGCACTCTCCTGCGCGCTGTTGCGCAGCAAACTGTGGTGCATGCCGGTGAAGCGCGCGGCCAGCCTGTCGCGCAGCGCGCTGTCGTTCAGCTGGGCCCACACCGCGTCGGCCAGCGCCTCCGGCGTGGCCGCGTGCTGCAAGTACTCCGGCACCACCCATTCGCGCGCCAGGATGTTCGGCAAGCCTATCCACGGCAAATAGCCCATGTGGCGCATGAGTTCCCACGACGCGCGCATGACTTTATATGCGATCACCATCGGCTTCTTGAACAGCGCCACTTCCAGCGTCGCCGTGCCCGAGGCCACCAGCACCGCGTCGGCGGCCGCGATCGCGGTATGCGACTGCCCATCGAGCAGCATCAAGGGCACATCCTGCAGCCCCGCCTTGGCCACGATCTCGTTGAAATAGGCGCGCTGCTTGTCGCCCGCCATCGGCACCACGAACGTCAGGCCCGGATCGCGCTTCGCCAGCAGGCTGGCGGCGCGGACAAAGGTCTCGGCCAGGTACTTCAGTTCGCCCATGCGCGAGCCGGGCAGGATGGCGACCACGCGCGCATCGGGCGCCAGGCCGAGCGCGGCGCGGGCGCCGGCGGTATCGGGTACCAGCGGAATGGTCTCGGCCAGCGGATGCCCGATATAGGTGACCGGCACGCCGGCATCCTTGTAGATCTGTTCCTCGAAGGGGAAAATCACCAGCATGTGCGAGACCGCGCGCTGGATCTTCTTGATCCGTCCGCCGCGCCAGGCCCAGATCTGCGGGCCGACGAAGTGCAGGGTCGGAATCCCGCCGGCGCGCAGCTGTTCTTCCAGGCCGAGGTTGAAGCCGGGGTAGTCGGCGCCGATGAAGGCGGCCGGCCGTTCCGCCAGCAATCGGTCGCGCAGGCGGTTCTGGATGCCCTTGATTTCGCGGTAGCGCGGAATGATCTCGAACAGGCCGCGCACCGTGAGGGTCTCGATCGGCACGTCCGACACCAGGCCTTGTTCGATCATGCGCGGGCCGCCGATGCCGTGGAAGCGCGCGTTCGGAAGATGGGGACGCAGCCCGGCAAGCAGGCGTGCGGCGAGCATGTCGCCGGACACCTCGCCGGCCACCAGGGCCAGCGAGACGTCCGAGCCTGCAGGCTTAGCGGACGATGCCACGCGTGATGGTGCCGAGGAAGTCGCGGATCGCCTTGACGTCGCCCGCGGCTTCAGGCGAGGCGCCCTCTTCCTGTTCGAGCGCCGCCTTGGCTTCTTCCAGCGTCAGCCCGCTGCGGTACAGGTGCTTGTAGGCGGCGCGGATGCCGTCGATCCGGGCGCGCGTAAAACCGCGGCGCTTCAGGCCTTCGGTGTTGACGCCGCGCGCCGCCGCCGGATTCCCGGACACCATCACGAAGGGCGGCACGTCCTGGGTCAGGCTGGTGTACATGCCGATGAAGGCATGCGCGCCGATCTTGCAGAACTGGTGCACGCCGGCGTAGCCCGACAGGATCGCGTGGTCGCCCACGTGCACGTGGCCCGCCAGTTGCGCATTGTTCGAGAAGATCGTGTGGCTGCCGACCTGGCAGTCGTGCGCCAGGTGCACGTAGGCCGAGATCCAGTTGTCGTCCCCTAAACGGGTGACGCCTTCGTCCTGGGCGGTGCCGAGGTTGAAGGTGACGAACTCGCGCACCGTGTTGCCGTTGCCGATTTCCAGGCGCGTCGGCTCGCCCTGCCACTTCTTGTCCTGCGGCGCCGCGCCGATCGAACCGAACTGGAAGAACTTGTTGTCTTCGCCGATCGTGGTGTGGCCTTCGATGACCACGTGCGGGCCGACCACGGTACGGGCGCCGATGCGCACGTGCGGGCCGATGATCGAATACGGTCCGACCTCGACCGAGCTGTCGAGCTCGGCCTGCGGATCGACGATCGCGGTCGGGTGGATCTTGCTCATCAGCCCTCCGCTCCTGGCGTGGCACCTTTCATCGTCGCCTCGGCGGCGCCGCGGATGGTGCACATCAGGTCGCCCTCGACGGCCACCTTGCCGTCGACGCTGGCCGTGGCCTTGTATTTCCAGATGCCGCGCGACTGGCGCAGGATCTCGACTTCCATCACCAGCTGGTCGCCCGGCTCGACCGGACGCTTGAAGCGCGCGTTGTCGATGCCGACGAAGTACACCACCGAGTTCTCGTCCGGCTTCACGTTCATGGTCATGAACGACAGGATGGCGGCGGTCTGCGCCAGCGCCTCGATCATCAGCACGCCCGGCATCACCGGCTTGTGCGGGAAGTGGCCATTGAAGAATTCTTCGTTGACGGTCACGTTCTTGATGGCGGTGATGCGCTTGCCCAGTTCGACATCGAGCACGCGGTCGACCAGCAGCAGCGGGTAGCGGTGCGGCAGGTATTCCTTGATGCCGTTGATGTCGAGGGTGATCTTGTCCGTATTAGTCGTCATTTTTATTGTCTTGAATCGTCTTGATGGTTTTTTCCAGCGTGCGGATCTTCTCGCGCATGGAATTCAAATTGCGCACGATGGCCGCCGATTTCTCCCACTCGGCGTTCTTCGCCAGCGGGTAGAAGCCGGTGTACTGGCCCGGCTCGAGTACCGAGCGCGAGACCATCGAGCCCGAGGAAATGTGCACGTTGTCGGCGATTTCCAGGTGGCCCAGCACCATGGCCGCGCCGCCGAAGGTGCAGCGGCTGCCGATCCTGGCGCTGCCGGCCACGCCGACGCAGCCGGCCATGGCCGTGTGGGCGCCGATGTGGCAGTTGTGGCCGATCTGGATCTGGTTGTCGAGCTTGACGCCGTCTTCGATCACGGTGTCGGCCAGCGCGCCGCGGTCGATCGAGGTGTTCGAGCCGATGTCGACGTCGTCGCCGATCACCACACGCCCGGTCTGCGGAATCTTGATGTAGACGCCGGCGTCGACCGCAAAGCCGAAGCCGTCGCCGCCGATCACCGCGCCCGAATGGACGATGCCGCGCGCGCCGATGACGCAGCCGCGGTGGAAGGTGACGTTCGGATAGAGGTGCGTGCCCTCGCCCACCGTGGCGCCTTTGCCGATGAAGCAGCCGTGCTCGATGATGGCATTGGCTTTCACGACGGCGCCGGCTTCGATCGTCACGTGCGGACCGATGTGGGCGCTGGCGTCGATCTCGGCGCCCGGGTCGACGACCGCGCTCGGGTGGATGCCGGCGGCCGGCGCCTGTTCTTCCAGCGACACGAAGTACTGCGCGGCGCGGGCGAAATAAGCGTAGGGATTGGTGGTGACGATGCGCGCGCCGCCGTAGGTGGCGGCGACCGACGGGTCGTCCAGCGGCGACAGGATCAGCGCGGCGGCCGTGCTTTGCGCGGCCAGCGCGCGCAGCTTGCTGTTGCTGAGGAAGCTGATCTGGGTGGCGTCGGCGCTGTCGAGCGGGCCGATGGCGCTGACGACGAGGTCGGCGTGGCCGATGAGCGTGCCGCCGAAGCGTTCGACCAGGTCGCCCAGGCGCACGCCGCGGGTTGGGTTGGCTTGTTCCAAAACGTTTACTTGTCCAGCTGTTTCAGGATCTTGTCCGTGATATCGATGCGTGGGCTCGACCAGGCTGCTTCTTGCAGCACGGCGTCGAGTTTTTCCTGTTCGGCGATTTGCTCGATCAGTTTAAACGCCTTGGTGGCGATGGCGGCGCGCTCTTCGCTCTTGCGCTGCATCAGGTCTTCCTGGAACTCGCGGTTCATGCGCTGCACGTCTTTTTCCATGTCGAACAGCTCGCGCGCACGGCGTGTGCGCTCGATGTCGGTCAGGCGCGGCGCGTCGGCGTCGAACTTCTCGCTCATCTGCTTGAACCTGGTCACCAGTTCCTCGTTCGTCTTTTGACGCTTCGAGAATTCGGCCTGGATCTTCGCGTCGGCCGCCTTGGCCATCTTCGATTCCGTCATCAGGCGTTCGGTGAACACGAAGCCGATGCGGCTCGGCGCGTTCTGCGCCTGGGCCAGCGGAGCGGCGCACAGGGCTGCCAGCAGCAGGGTCCCGGGCAAGGCTTTCAGATTATTCAACATAGTTCTCCGCGGTGAAAAAAGGGTCGCTCGGGGACTCAGAAACCCGTCCCCATCTGGAACTGGAAGCGTTCGAGCTCGTCGCCCGGCTTGGAGTTGAGCGGCTTGGCGAACGACAGGCGCAGCGGGCCGACCGGCGAGATCCACGACAGGCCCAGGCCGGCCGAGTAGCGCAGCTGCTCGAGGCGGATCGGCGATTTTTCCTGGAACACCTGGCCGCCGTCGGCGAACACGAACCAGCGCAGGCTGCGGTCCTTGCTGCTGCCCGGGAACGGGAACTGCAGCTCGGCGTTGCCGATCAGGCGCTTCGAGCCGCCGATGGCGTCGCCATACACCGGATCGACCACGCCCAGGGTCGAGCTTTCGTAGCCGCGCACCGAACCGATACCGCCGGCGTAGAAGTTCTTGAAGACCGGGTATTCCTTGCCGCCGATGCCCTTGCCGTAGTCGAACTCGCCGCGCACGGCCAGCGTCATCCACGAGGTGAGCGGACGGTACCACTGGTGTTCGTACACCGCGCGGAAGTACTTCGAGTCGCCGATCAGGTCGACCTCGAGATTGGCGCGCTGATAGCGGCCGTAGTTCGGGGTGATGGCGCTGTCGCGGCTGTCGCGGCCCCAGGCCACGGTGAGCGGGATCGCGATGCTTTCGCCGACACCGACGCCCGAGTACTCGCCGGTGGTCGGGCCGCCGTTCTGGCGCACGAACTGCTTGTAGATTTCCGGGCTGGTCGGGTCGGTGGTCAGCGTGGTGCGTTCCAGGCCGGCGCCGAAGTAGACGGTGTCGGTTTCCGAGAACGGCACGCCGAAGGTCATGTTGCCGCCGGTCTGCTTCACCTCGTAGGAACCGATGTTCGACAGCGGCGGACGCGTGGTGCGGTAATACAGCTGGAACGCGCGCGACACGCCGTCGTCGGTGAAATAGGGATTGGTCTGCGACACGGCGAAGGTACGGCTGTACTTCGAGGTGTTCAGGTCGAAGCCGACGGTGGTGCCCGAACCGGCGAAGTTGGCCTGCTGCACGCCCATCGTGAAAGTGAACTTCTCGGCCTGCGAGAACGAGCCGCCGATCGTGAAGTTCCCGGTCGGGCGTTCTTCCACCGTCATGTTGACGTCGACCTGGTCGCTGCTGCCCGGCGACTCCGGCGTCTCGACCTTGACTTCCTTGAAGTAGCCGAGGCGGTCGACGCGGTCGCGCGAGAGCTTGACGCGGTCGGCGTCGTACCACGAGCTTTCGAACTGGCGGAATTCGCGGCGGATCACTTCGTCGCGGGTGGTGGTGTTGCCCGAGATGTTCATGTGGCGCACGTAGGCGCGCTTGCCCGGATCGACCGTGAAGGTGAACGCGACTTCGCGCTTGTCGCGGTCGAGGGTCGGGTCGGCGTTCACGTTGGCGAACGCATAGCCGAAGGCGCCGAGGCGCGCGGCGATGCGCTTGGTGGACGCTTCCTGCTGGGCGCCGGAATAGGTCTTGCCCGGCTCCATGATGATCAGCTGGCGCAGTTCTTCCTCGCGCCCGAAGGTCTCGCCCTCCAGCTTCACGCTCGAGACGGTGTATTTCTCGCCTTCGGTGATGTTGATGGTGAGGTAGATGTCCTTCTTGTCGGGCGTGATCGCGACCTGCGTCGATTCGACGTTCGCTTCGAGGTAGCCGCGGTCCAGGTAGTAGGACTTGATCGCTTCCAGGTCGCCGGTCAGCTTGGTCTTGCTGTACTGGTCGGCTTTTGAATACCAGGTCAGCCAGCCCGAGGTGGACAGCTGCAGGATCTCGCGGATTTCCTTGTCCGAGACGATCTTGTTGCCGACGATGTTGATCTGCTTGATGCGCGCGACCTCGCCTTCGTCGACGTTGAACATGACGTTGACGCGGTTACGCTCGATCGGGGTGACGGTGGTCGTGATCTTCACGCCGTACATGCCGTGCGACAGGTACTGGCGCTTGAGCTCCTGCTCGGAGCGGTCGACGGCCGCCTTGTCGTAGATCTTGGCTTCGCCCACGCCGATTTCGCGCAGGGCCTTGACCAGGATGTCTTTCTCGAATTCCTTGGCGCCGGTGAAGTCGACGGTGTTGATGGCCGGACGTTCCTCGACCAGCACCACCAGCACGCCGTTTTCTTCTTCGAGGCGGATGTCCTTGAAGAAGCCGGTCGCGTACAGGGCCTTGATGGCGGCGATCGATTTGTCGTCGTCGAAGGTTTCGCCCACGCGCACCGGCAGATAGGTGAACACGGTACCGGCTTCGGTCCGCTGGATGCCTTCGATCCGGATATCCTTGACAACGAACGGATTGACGGCAAGCGCAGGGCCGGCGCACAGCGCCAGCACGGCCGCGCCGATCAGGCTGCGGCGAATGAACGGCAGGGCAAAACGATCTGGTTGTGAATTCATTGGCTAAATCAACGGGTCAGTCATTGGACAACATACATATTCTTGTTTACCGGTGCCGCGGGAAAATCAGAGCAATCGTCCCAGGTCATTGAAGACGGCGAGCGCCATCAGCATGAACAGCAGGCCTACCCCTGCGCGTTGAGCGAATGCCTGGATTCGCTCGGACAGGGGACGCCCGGTCAAAACTTCCAGCGAATAATACAACAAATGGCCACCATCCAGCACTGGAATTGGTAACAGATTCATGACGCCCAGGCTCACGCTGACCACGGCGATAAAGCCCAAAAACGTCGCGAGGCCCATGCGCGCTGTCTGTCCGGCGTAGTCGGCGATGGTCAATGGACCGGTGACATTTTTCAGCGAAGCCTGCCCGGTAACGATCTTGCCGACCATCTTGAAGGTCAATGCCGTCATTTCCCAGGTACGGCGCGCGCCCTTGGCGACGGCCTCGAAGGGCCCCGCCTGCACCGTCACGAAGTCGACGGCCGGCGCCAGCTGGACTTGCGCCACGCCCTGCCCTTTGGCATCGCGCTCGGGAGTGAGCGCCAGGCGCACCGGCTGGCCGTCGCGCCGCACGTCGAGCCGCAGGGTGCGGCCGGGGGCGGCGCGCACGGTGCGCACGAAGTCGCCCGCGTCCAGCAGCGGCTTGCCGTCGGCCTGCTCCACCACGTCGCCACGGCGCAGGCCGGCGCGCTGGCCAGGACCGCCCGCCACCGGCTCGTCGACGACCGGCATGCCGATCCAGACGTTCATGCCGAGCAGGCCCATCACGTCGCTGTCGGGTTCGGCCGCGCCGAAGGCCTGCGCCGGGATGGTGGCGCGGTACTGGCTGCCGCTGGCGCCCTGCACATCGAAGTGGGCGGCCTGCTTGTCGACGGCCAGGTGGGTCACGGCCCAGCGCAGTTCCGAGAACGACTGCACCGGCTCGCCATTCACGGCGACGATGCTGTCGCCGCCGCGCAGGCCGGCGGCGTAGGCCGGGGTGTTGGCTTGCATGGCGGCCAGCCTGGCGCTCGGCTCCTGGGTGCCGTGCATGAACAGCGCGCCGAACAGGACAATGGCGAGCAGGAAGTTGGCGACCGGACCAGCGGCGACGATGGCGATGCGTTTCCAGACGTTCTGGCGCGTGAACTCGCGCGCCAGTTCGCTGTCATCCTTGGGCGCGGTGGCCGGATCGCGGGCGTCGAGCATCTGCACGTAGCCGCCCAGCGGCAGCGCGGAGATGGCCCATTCGGTCTGGTCGCGGCCGAAACGGCGCGACCAGACGACCTTGCCCATGCCCACCGAGAAGCGCAGCACTTTCACGCCGCACAGGCGCGCGACAAGATAATGGCCGAGTTCGTGGAAGACGATCAGCGGCCCCAGCGCAAGCACGAAGCCGATCGCGGCATACAGAAAATTCATGGGTAGCTTTCCTTGTTGCTACAGCGTTTGTGCTCGGTGGGCAGTACCCAGGCTCGGCGGCGACCGCTGGATGAGCGCCGCTCAGTTGCGCGCAATCGTGGCGACGATCTGCTGGGCCGCCGCGCGGGCACGCTCATCTTGCGCCATCACGGCCGCGATGTCATGCGCTGCGCCATGCGTGTTCTCGTCCATCACGCGCGCGATCACGCGGTCGATGTCGCGGAAGCCGATGCGCCGCTCGAGGAAGGCGTCGACCGCCACTTCGTTCGCCGCGTTCAGCAATGCCGGCGCGGTGCCGCCCGCGCGCAAGGCCTCGAAAGCGAGCGCCAGGCAAGGGAAACGGGCGTAGTCGGGCTGGTGGAACTGCAGCGCCGCCATCGTGGTCAAATCGAGCTGGGCCACGCCGGAGTGGATACGTTCAGGATACGCCAGCGCGTGCGCGATCGGGGTGCGCATGTCCGGGTTGCCGAGCTGGGCCAGCACGGAACCATCGACGTAGCTCACCATCGAGTGGATCACGCTTTGCGGGTGGATCACCACCTCGATGCGCTCGGCCGGCGCGCCGAACAGCCAGTGGGCCTCGATCACCTCCAGGCCCTTGTTCATCATGGTGGCCGAGTCGACCGAGATCTTGCGGCCCATCGACCAGTTTGGGTGCTTGCAGGCTTCTTCCGGCGTGACATTTTCCAGCGTCTCGACGGCGCGCTGCAGGAAGGGGCCGCCGGATGCGGTGAGCAGGATCTTGGCCACGCCCGCCGCGTCGAGCTGGCGCGCGTAATGCGCCGGCAGCGACTGGAAGATGGCGTTGTGCTCGCTGTCGATGGGCAGCAGCGTGGCCTTGTGCTCGCGCACGGCGTCCATGAACAGCTGGCCGGACATGACCAGGGCTTCCTTGTTCGCCAGCAGCACCTTCTTGCCGGCGCGGGCGGCGGCCAGGGTCGGCGCCAGGCCGGCGGCGCCGACAATCGCGGCCATCACGGTGTCGGTATCGGCGCTGGATGCGATCTCGCACAGGGCCGCTTCGCCCCAGGCGATGTCGATGGCCTGGCCTTCCAGCAGCGCGGACAATTGCGCAGCGGCCTCGGCACTGCCGACCACGGCGCGGCGCGGCTGGAACTGGCGGCACTGGGCGGCCAGTTCTTCCACGCGGCTGTGCGCGCTCAGGGCGTAGACATTGTACTCGCCGGGATGACGCGCGAGCACGTCGAGGGTCGAGACGCCGATCGAACCGGTGGCGCCCAGGATGGTGATGTGTTGCATGTGAAGCTCCTTGCAGCCCGTGTTTTTTTACCGGCCTTACAGCCAGTTGCCGATCAGTGCCGCCAGCGGCAATACGGGCACCAGGGCGTCGATGCGGTCGAGCACCCCGCCGTGGCCGGGCAGCAGATTGCTGCTGTCCTTCATGCCGGCGCGGCGCTTGAGCTGGGACTCGAACAAGTCGCCGACCACGCTCGCGGCGGCGACCAGGACCAGGATGAGGTAAGTCGCCGGCCAGCCCAGGCTGGCCTGGACGCGCACCGGGAAGGTGTTCGCGACAGCCTCGCCGCCGAACACGATCACCAGGGTCGATATGACCAGCACGGCAATCGCGCCGCCGATCGCGCCTTCCCAGGACTTGCCGGGAGAGATGGACGGGGCGAGTTTGCGCTTGCCGAAGGCCTTGCCCGAGAAATAGGCGAACACGTCGGCAATCCAGACGAGGGCCAGCACCGACAGCAGGTACAGCGGCGAATACGCGAACAGCGCGACGATGGCGGCGAAGCAGCCGACCACCGACACGGCGTAGACCACGCTGAACAGGGTATTGCTGGTGGTGTTCAGCGGCGGCAGGCCGGTTTTCAGCGTGGGGGTAAAGGCCAGCACCCACAGCGTCACGGAAATGGCGTACCAGAACATCGGGTTCGGCTGGTTCGGCCCGAAGAAGGCCCAGGCGAAGGCCAGGGTCCAGAAGGCGGCGACAATCGCGGCCTGGCCGGACTTCGGATTGAACAGGCGGAAACATTCCCAGATCGCGGCCCCGAAGAACGCGGTCGCCACCACCGCGAAGGCCGTGTAGTTGTTGGAATACAGGACCGGGAGCAGGACTGCCAGCAGCACGAGCGCGGTGATGATCCGTGTTTTCAGCATCAGGTTTTGTTCGCTACTTGTTCGCCGGTACGGCCGAAGCGCCGTTCGCGGTGTTGGTAAGACGCGATCGCCGCGTCCAGGGAATCGGCCGAGAAGTCCGGCCAGTAGGTATCGGTGAAGTACAGCTCGGAGTACGCCAGCTGCCACAGCAGGAAGTTCGAGATGCGCTCTTCGCCGCCGGTGCGGATGAACAGGTCGGGCTCGGGCGCGTAGGCCATCGCCAGGTGCGGGGCGAGCATCTCTTCAGTGTAGTCGCTCACGCCGGGGTGGGCGGCGACCATCTTGCTCGTGGCCTGCATGATGTCCCAGCGTCCGCCGTAGTTGGCGCACACCGAGACGGTCAGGCGCGTGTTGCCGGCGGTCTTGCGTTCGGCGTTCGCGATCATGTCCTGCAGCTTCGGGTCGAAGCGCGACAGATCGCCGACCACCTTCAGGCGGATGTCGTTGGCGTGCATCTTCGACACTTCGCGCTCGAGCGCGGTGACGAACAGGCGCATCAGCAGCGACACTTCCTCGGCCGGGCGGCGCCAGTTTTCCGACGAAAACGCGAACAGCGTCAGGTATTCGACGCCGCGCAGCGCGCAGGCCTCGACCACGCCGCGCACCGCCTCGACGCCCTTGACGTGGCCGGCCACGCGCGGCAACAGGCGCCTGGTCGCCCAGCGGCCATTGCCGTCCATGATGATCGCCACGTGGCGCGGTACGGCCGGCACGTCGGGCACTGCAGTCGTCGAACTCTTGAAGATCATAAATCCATTGTCATTACGGTGATACCAGGTCAAGAAGCGCCCCGCCGGCGGAAACCGGCCGGGCCGGAGGCCGGGTTCGCACCGGCCACTCCCGTCCGTTTTTTACACGGTCAGGACTTCCTTTTCCTTCTCGGCGACCAGCTTGTCGATGTCGGCCACGAACTTGTCGGTCAGCTTCTGGATCTCGTCCGACGAACGGCGCTCGTCGTCTTCCGATGCCGTCTTGTCCTTGACCATTTTCTTCAACTGCTCGTTGGCGTCGCGGCGGATGTTGCGCACGGCGATCTTCGCGTCTTCGGCTTCCGACTTGCACAGCTTGACCATTTCCTTGCGGCGTTCCTCGGTCAGCGCCGGGGTCGGCACGCGGACCATGTCGCCCATCGTCGACGGGTTCAGGCCGAGGTCGGCGTCGCGGATCGCCTTTTCGATGGTGCTCAGCATTTTCTTTTCGTACGGCTGGACAGCGATCGTGCGCGCGTCGGCCAGCGTCAGGTTGGCCACGCCGCTCAGCGGGGTGGGCGAACCGTAGTAGTCGACCATCACGTGGTCGAGGATGCCGGTGTGGGCGCGGCCGGTACGGACCTTGGCCAGGTCGGCGCGCAGGGTTTCGATCGACTTCGTCATGCGCTCTTGCGCGTTCTTCTTCACGTCAGCTAGGGACATGCTGCTCTCCTGTTCTTGAGTACTTCAGAGTTAAATCAAACGTGTACCAGTGTACCTTCGTCTTCGCCCATGATCACGCGCATGAGCGCGCCGGGCTTGACGATGGAAAACACCTTGATCGGCAGCTTCTGGTCGCGGCACAGGGCGAACGCCGTGGCGTCCATCACCTGCAAATGCTTGGCGATCGCTTCATCGAAGGTGATCGACTCGTAGCGCGTTGCATGCGGATCTTTCTTAGGATCGGCAGTATATACGCCATCGACCTTGGTTGCCTTCAAAACAATCTCAGCGGAAATTTCCGAACCGCGCAGGGCAGCCGCGGTATCGGTGGTGAAGAAGGGGTTGCCGGTGCCGGCGGCAAACACGACGACCTTGCCTTCTTCCAGGTACTGCAGCGCTTTCGGGCGCACGTAGGGCTCGACCACCTGCTCGATGCCGATCGCCGACATCACGCGCGCGGTGATGCCGACATGGCGCATGGCGTCGGCCAGGGCCAGGGCATTCATGACGGTGGCCAGCATGCCCATGTAGTCGGCGGTGGCGCGGTCCATGCCCTGGGCGCCGGGCGCGACGCCGCGGAAGATGTTGCCGCCGCCAATCACCACCGCCAGCTCGACGCCCAGCTTCGCCACTTCCGCCACATCGGCCACCATGCGGTCGATGGTGGCGCGGTTGATGCCGAAGGGGTCGTCGCCCATCAGCGCTTCGCCAGACAGCTTGAGGAGGACTCGTTGGTAGGCTGGTTTTGTCATGATGAGGCGCTCTCCTGTAGTGTTTGGTTCGAATTCGGTTCCGGCCGCAGTCTGCTGCTAGCGGCTTCATCTGCAAATGTACAGATGGCGGTGAAACTGGCGCGCACGGGCAGCGCCCTTGGGATGACTTGCAGCTTGTCCCGATCGGGCCTGCTGCGTTTCCCGTACGGTGGGGCCATGGCATGCTTCGCGGCACTCCCGCCCTACCCCACCATCCCGGCCACGTAAACCGCCGGGCTTAAAAAAACGGGCCTTGCGGCCCGCTTTCATTACGCCTTGTTGGCAGCCATCTGGGCTGCGACTTCTGCTGCGAAGTCGTCAACCTTTTTCTCGATGCCTTCGCCGACGACGTACATGGTGAAGCCCTTGACGGTCGTGTTGGCGGCCTTCAGCATCTGCTCGATCGACTGCTTGTCGTTCTTCACGAATGCCTGGTTCAGCAGCGACACTTCTTTCAGGTACTTCTGAACCGAACCTTCCAGGCGCTTGGCCAGGATTTCCGGCGACTGGGCTGGCTTGCCTTCGGCAGCCGCTTTGTCCGCATCTTCCTGGGCCTTCAGCTGGGCGACCGAACGCTCTTTCTCGATCATTTCAGCAGGCACTTGCTCAGCCGACAGAGCGACTGGCTTCATCGCGGCGATGTGCATCGCGACGTCCTTGCCGACCTGCTCGTCCGCGCCTTCGTATTCGACCATGACGCCGATACGGGTGCCGTGCAGGTAGGAAGCCAGCTTGCCGGTGGTCTCGAAGCGCTGGAAGCGGCGCACGGTCATATTTTCACCGATTTTACCGATCAGTGCCGAACGCAGAGCGTCGAAGGTCTGGCCGCCGGCGTCCAGTTCGGACAGGGCAGCGACGTCGGCCGGGTTGTTCTCGGCGATCAGCTTGGCTGCCAGGTTGGCCATGGCCAGGAAGTCGTCGTTCTTGGCGACGAAGTCGGTTTCGCTGTTGATTTCCACCAGCGCGCCGATGTTGCCGGCGATGTAGGTCGCGACGACGCCTTCGGCGGTCACGCGTGCCGATGCTTTCGATGCCTTGCCGCCCAGCTTGACGCGCAGGATCTCTTCCGCACGGCCCATGTCGCCTTCGGCTTCGGTCAGTGCTTTTTTGCATTCCATCATCGGTGCGTCGGTTTTCGCGCGCAGTTCGCCGACCATCGCTGCAGTAATCGCTGCCATGTGTATTCTCCTAATAGTGAGTCGCGGGGTGAAAACGCCAAACGGCGCTTCCACGACGTTATTGCTGAATTCTGTTTTGCTTGAAAAAAGGGGTGCTCAGTACACCGGCACCCCTTTGTGAGCATCGAAGCCCGAGACAGGCGCGAGGCCTGCCTGCTGCTTACGCCTGCTCGGAGACTTCGACGAAGTCGTCGCCGCCGGCCTTGACCATTTCAACGACTTCGTTGGTGGCGTTGGCACGGCCTTCCAGGATCGCATCGGCAACGCCGCGTGCGTACAGGGTGATGGCTTTCGACGAGTCATCGTTACCAGGGATCACGTGGGTGACGCCTTCTGGCGAGTGGTTGGTATCGACGATGCCGATGACCGGGATGCCCAGCTTGCCGGCTTCGGTGATGGCGCCCTTGTGGTAGCCGACGTCGACGACGAAGATCGCGTCGGGCACGCCGCCCAGGTCCTTGATGCCGCCGATCGACTTTTGCAGCTTTTCCATTTCGCGCGAGAACATCAGCGCTTCTTTCTTCGACATCTTCTCGACCGAACCGTCTTCGATCTGGGCTTCCATTTCTTTCAGGCGCTTGATCGAGGTCTTGATGGTCTTGAAGTTGGTCAGCATGCCGCCCAGCCAGCGCTGGTCGACGTAAGGCACGCCGGCGCGCTGGGCTTCAGCGGCGATGATGTCGCGTGCTTGACGCTTGGTGCCGACCATCAGGATGGTGCCGCGGTTGGCCGAGATCTGCTTGATGGTTTTCATCGCATCCTGGTACATCGCCATGGTTTTTTCCAGGTTGATGATGTGGATCTTGTTGCGATGACCGAAGATGAACGGCGCCATCTTTGGGTTCCAGAAACGGGTCTGGTGGCCGAAGTGAATACCGGCTTCCAGCATTTCGCGCATAGTAACGGACATGTAATTCTCCAGGGTTAGCTTCTTGAATAACGACCAGTGACCTCGAGGGCACCCTTGGCGGTCGCATTCGCGATTTAATCAATAAATTGGACTACTTCGACAACATTGCACGGTGGTGATCCGAGCAACCCGAGATTCTAGCGGGATTTGGGTTGCATATCAAGCTTTGTCATGATCCGTGCGGTGGCGCGGGGCGATACCTGCATAACGCGTGGGCACGGGGCGCCCACCCTACCGATCACCGGCCAGCTGTCGGGTGGACGGGTTTGCCGTCCAGGCGTTCAAATCCGGCTTTAACAAACCCGGCGCGATGTGCGTCCGACCGTTGAACCCGTGGGCGGCGGGGCCGGCCACCCTACGGATCACTTATAATGACAAGGATATTGCAGCGAGCGAAGTACCAGCTCAGCTGTTACGTGCTGTTACGAATAAATACGAACGCTTGATCAGAATACCTATGTCCATCTCCATCAAAACCCCGGAAGAAATCGAAGGCATGCGCATTGCCGGCCGCCTTGGCGCGGAAGTGCTCGACTACATCACGCCTTTTGTGAAACCGGGCGTCACCACTGCCGAACTCGACCGCCTGTGCCACGAGTACATGGTCAACGTGCAGGGCACGACCCCTGCCCCGCTGAACTACGCGCCGCCGGGCTACCCGCCGTATCCGAAGTCGGTCTGCACCTCGCTCAACGACGTGATCTGCCACGGCATCCCGAATGACAAGCCGCTCAAGGATGGCGACGTGATGAACATCGACGTCACCGTGATCACCAAGGATGGCTTCCACGGCGACAACAGCCGCATGTTCTTCATCGGCAAACCGTCGATCATGGCCAAGCGCCTGGCGGAAATCACTTATGAATGCATGTGGCTCGGCATCAGCAAGGTGAAACCGGGCGCGCACCTGGGCGACATCGGCCACGTGATCCAGCAGCACGCCGAAAAGCACGGCTACAGCGTGGTGCGCGAGTTCTGCGGCCACGGCATCGGCCGCGTGTTCCACGAAGAGCCGCAGGTGCTGCACTACGGTAAGCCGGGCACGCTGGAAAAGCTGGAGCCGGGCATGATCTTCACCATCGAGCCGATGATCAACGCCGGCAAGCGCGAGATCAAGGCCCTGCCCGACGGCTGGACCATCAAGACCAAGGACCGCAGTTTGTCGGCCCAGTGGGAACACATGATCCTGGTCACCGAAACCGGCTACGAAGTACTGACCCAATCGGCCGGCACCCCGCCGCCGCCGGCCATCGTGGCGCCGGCAGCCGCCACCGCAGCCGTTCCAGCCTGAGGACCCGCCATGCCAGCCGCGCAGCTCGATGAAGCCAGGCCCGGACTCCGGCAGAAGCTGAAGACCGAACGGCAGGCGCTGTTCGACCGCTTCCGCCACGACGACCGGCCCGAGAAGCTGCTGCGCAGCCTGCGCCGCTGCGTCGACGGCGTCCTGGCCGAAGCCTGGCGCGCGGCGCGCCTGCCCGCCAACACGGCCCTGGTGGCGGTCGGCGGCTATGGCCGCGGCGAGCTGTTTCCGTATTCGGACGTCGATGTGCTGGTCCTGCTCGGCGCCCCGCCCGACGCCATCACCCAGGCCAGGCTCGAAGGCCTGGTGCAGCTGCTCTGGGACCTCGGCCTGGAGCTGGGCCACAGCATCCGCACCGTGGACGAGTGCCTGAGCGAGTCGGCGGCCGACATCACCGTGCAAACCAGCCTGCTGGAAGCGCGCTTGGTGACCGGCGACGCGGCCCTGTTCGCCCAGCTGCAAACGCGCTACCGCGAAGCGCTCGACCCGCAAGCCTTCTTCCAGGCCAAGACCGCCGAGATGCGCCTGCGCCATGCCAAGTACGAGTACACCGCCTTTGCGCTGGAGCCGAACTGCAAGGAAAGCCCGGGCGCCCTGCGCGACCTGCAGGTGATCCTGTGGGTGGCCAAGGCGGCGGGGCTGGCCAATTCCTGGGGCCAGCTGGCCACGCGCGGCCTGATCACGCGCGTCGAGGCGCGCCAGCTGATGGAAAAGGAGCGCGCCTTCAAGGACATCCGCGTGCGCCTGCACCTGCACACCAAGCGGCGCGAAGACCGCCTGCTGTTCGACGTGCAGACGGCGATCGCCGAGTCCTTCGGCCTGGTGTCCGATCCGCACGGCCCGGGTGCGCGCCGCGCCTCCGAATACCTGATGCAGCGCTACTACTGGGCGGCGAAGACCGTCACCCAACTCAATACCATCCTGCTGCAGAACATCGAGTCGCGGCTGTTCCCGCAGCCTTCGGTGCCGCGGCCCATCGATGACTGCTTCAACGATGTCAACGGCTTCATCGACATCGTGCGCGACGATACCTTCGAGACCCACCCGCCGGCGGTGCTCGGCATCTTCGTCGCCATGACGGAGCGGCCGGACATCAAGGGCATGACGGCGCGCACCACGCGTGCGCTCTGGCATGCGCGCAACCTGATCGACGCGGATTTCCGCGCGGCGCCGGGCAACAAGGCCCAGTTCCTGCGCATCCTGAAAGCCCCGGTCGGCCTGGTGCACGCGCTGCGGCGCATGAACGAGTTCGGCGTGCTGGGACGCTACCTGCCGAACTTCCGCAACATCGTCGGCCAGATGCAGCACGATTTGTTCCACGTGTACACCGTGGACCAGCACATCATGATGGTGGTGCGCAACCTGCGCCGCTTCACGATGAGCGAACACGCCCACGAATACCCGTTCTGCAGCGCCCTCAGCGCCAACTTCCGCGACCGCTGGCTGCTGTACGTGGCCGCCCTGTTCCACGACATCGCCAAGGGGCGCGGCGGCGACCATTCGGAGCTGGGCAAGGCCGACGCCTTCGACTTTTGCCGCGACCATGGACTGTCCGATGACGACACCGAGCTGGTGGTGTTCCTGGTCGAGCAGCACCTGACCATGTCGCAGGTGGCGCAGAAGCAGGATTTGTCGGACCCGGACGTGATCGCCGCCTTTGCCGCCGTGGTGAAGGACGAGCGCCACCTGACCGCCCTGTACCTGCTGACGGTGGCCGACATCCGCGGCACCAGCCCCAAGGTGTGGAACGCCTGGAAGGCCAAGCTGCTCGAGGACCTGTACCGCATCACCCTGCGCGTGCTGGGCGGCGAGCCGCATTCGGCCGACCGCGAACTGCGCATGCGCCAGCAGGAAGCCCTGGCCACGCTGCGCCTGTTCGGACTGCCCGCGAATGCGCACGAGGCCTTGTGGGACCAGCTCGACGTGGTCTACTTCCTGCGCCACGACGCCTCCGACATCGCCTGGCAGACGCGCTGCCTGTACGACAAGATCAAGAGCGCGCGCCCGGTCGTCAAGGCGCGCCTGGCGCCGATCGGCGAAGGCCTGCAGGTGACGGTGTACATCAAGGACCAGCCCGACCTGTTCGCGCGCATCTGCAGCTATTTCGACCGCAAGAACTTCAGCATCCTCGACGCCAAGATCCACACCACGCGCGACGGCTATGCGCTCGACACCTTCCTGGTCACCGACGCCACCTTCGCCAATCATTACCGCGACATCATCAGCCTGATCGAGCACGAGCTGTGCGAGCTGCTGGTGACGCAGGCGCCGCTGGGCGCGCCGACGCGTGCGCGCCTGTCGCGCCTGTCGCGCCACTTCCCGATCACGCCGACCGTGGACATGCGCCCGGACGAGCGCGGCCAGTACTATTTGCTGTCGATCGCGGCCCACGACCGCACCGGCCTGCTGTACGCGATCGCCAGCGTGCTGACGCGCCACCGCATCAACCTCCACACCGCCAAGATCATGACCCTGGGCGAACGCGTCGAGGACGTGTTCCTGATCGACGGCCCCAACCTGAACAACCCGCGCGTGCAGGTCCAGCTCGAGACCGAGCTGCTGGACGCGCTGTCTCATTAATTCATTCATCTTTTTTTGTAAGCCGCCTCATGACCGAACCGCTCCGCCTTTCCAAACGTATGTCCGAACTCGGCCTGTGCTCGCGCCGCGAAGCCGATGAATGGATCGCCCGCGGCTGGGTGCGGGTCGATGGCAAGGTGGTGTCCGAGCTGGGCAGCAAGGTGCTGCCCGACCAGCGCATCACCGTCGAACGCCAGGCCGCGGCCGAGCAGTCGAAGCGCGTGACGATCCTGATCAACAAGCCGATGGGCTATGTCAGCGGCCAGGCCGAGGATGGCTATACGCCGGCCGTGGCGCTGATCAAGGCGGAAAACCGCTGGGCCGAGGATCCCTCGCCCGAGAATTTCCATCCAACCCAGCTGCGTTCGCTGGTGCCGGCCGGACGGCTCGACATCGATTCCGTCGGCCTGCTGGTGCTGACCCAGGACGGCCGCGTCGCCAAGCAGCTGATCGGCGAGACCACCAGCGTCGACAAGGAATACCTGGTGCGCGTGCAGTACACCAAACCGGGCAAGCTGCCCGACAGCGACCTGAAAAAGCTGAACCACGGCCTGTGGATGGATGGCAAACCCCTGTTGCCGGCCAAGGTGCGCTGGCAGAACGACGACCAGCTCAGCTTTACCCTGAAGGAAGGCAAGAAGCGCCAGATCCGCCGCATGTGCGACATGGTGGGGCTGAAGGTCGTGGGGCTCAAGCGCGTGCGGATCGGGCGTGTGAAGCTGGGCGATCTGCCGGTGGGGCAATGGCGCTACCTGGGGGCGGACGAGGGGTTTTGAGTGTGGGTAACCCGCGGCGGTGATCAGGCAGGATCTTCACCGCCGCGGGCCGACCGCAACCGGCTCCGTCATCGCGGCGGATGATCGCGCCGCCAACCATCGACGCGTGGGCGGCGCATACGCAGCGGGAATGCCACCGCACGGGCGGAGCCGACCACCCTAGGCCCCCAATTGCTACAATTACCACAACCATTGTCGCAATGAAATATATGCTATAGTCGCCGGCTGGCGTACTTACTGCGCTCCGACTCCTTTCGCTCCCCCGATACCATGCGTACCCCTTTCCGGGCAGGCTTTGCGCTGCTCATTTGTTCGTTGCTGGCCGTGCGCGCCACGGCTGCGCCGGCCGCGCCGGCGCAAGCGCCGGTCTATAACTTCTCGCCGGTCAACCAGTACAATCTGCAGGTCTCGGCCAGCTTCTGGAACCCGATCGTGCGCTATGTCTCGGCCAAGAGCGGCGTGCGCCTGAACCTGAAGCTGGGCCGCACCTCGGCCGACACCACCAGCTACGTGCTGGCCAAGGAAGTCGATTTCGCCTTCACCAATCACCTGTTCAGTCCCGAGCGCAGCAAGATGGGCTGGACCGTGTTCGGGCGCCGCAACGCCGAACCGGTACGCGCCCAGATCGTGGTGCCGGCCGGTTCGCCGATCCGGCGCCTGGCCGAGCTGGCCAACAGCACCGTGGTCTTCCCCGGCCCCGAGGCGCTGGTCGCCTACAAGGCCACCTATGCCCAGCTGCTGCGCCAGGCGGTGCCGGTCACGGTGGCCTTTGCCGGCAACATGGACGCCGCCTTTACCCAGATGTTCAGCGGCCGCGCCAAGGCCGCCGGCGCGAATTCGCAGCTGGTGGCGAACTATGCCGGCCGCGAGGACAAGCGCTTCCGCGTGCTGTGGAGCTCGGCCCCGTTCAACGACCTGGCCTTGATGGCCTCGCCCCGCGTGCCGGCCGCCCAGGTGCGCGCCGTGGCCGCCGCCTTCCTGAACATGCACCGCGATCCGGAAGGCCGCCGCATCCTCGAGATCGCATCGGAACTGGTCCATGCGCCCGAGCCGCTGTCCTTCGTCGCCGCCAGCGACGCCGACTACGCGGCCTACCGCAGCTTCTACCAGGCCGCGCCGGCCGAACTGCGCTAGGACCGCGCGCGATGCTCAAACGCCTGCACCTGCGGCTGCTTCCGCGTTCCCTGGTCGGCCGCGTGTTCACGCTGTTCGCGCTCAGCATGCTGCTGTTCGTCGTTACCGGCCTGGGCATGTTCTACCGCCACCAGTTCCTCGAGCACATCGAGGAAACCCAGGACACCGCCGCCACGCTGGTGGAGGTGGCCTCGCAGGCGGTCGAGGACAGCGCCGTGATCGGCGACTACGACACCGTCAAGCGCACGCTGTCGACGATGGTCGTGCAGTCGCCCTTTCGCAGCGCGACCTTCATCGACCTCGACGGCGGCGTGATCCGGGTCCAGGCCACGCCCGAGGACACGCAGGCGCCGGCGCCGGCCTGGATGACCCAGCGCGTCACCAGCGCGCTGTTCGACGTCAACCGTGTGGTCACGGTCGGCGGCAAGGACTACGGCGTGCTGCGTTTGTCGTTCGACGAGCGCAAGCTGGCCAACCAGCTCTGGTCGCTGCTGCTGCAGTCGGCCGGCCTGGCCGCGATCGCCCTCCTCATCAGCCTGACCCTGGCGCGCTACCTGCTGGCGCGCTGGCTCGAGAACCTGGGCCGCCTGCGCTTCTATGGCGACGAAGGCGCGGCCAGCGCGGGCCTGGACGCCGCCCTCAGCGCCGACGCGCCGCTGGAGATCCGCGAGGCGATCCAGGCCGTGAACCGCAGCGCGGCCAGCATGCGCGACCAGTACGGCCAGCGCATCGCCGCGCTGATGAATTCCCTGGTCCAGCACAAGAGCGCGCTCGACCAGGCGGCCATCGTCTGCGAAGTCGACCGCGAAGGCCGCATCACCGCCGTCAACGACCTGTTCGTGCGCCATACCGGCCATACCCGCGAGAAGCTGATCGGCGCGGCGCTGGCGCGCGTGGGCGCGCCGCTGGCGGGCCGCGCCTGGAACCCGTCGGCCAGCGTCTGGAACGGCGAAGTCGCGGTGCCCTCGCGCGATGGCGAGCGCCAGTGGTACCGCACCGTGGTGCCGATCTTCGACGGCGCCGGCCAGGTGGAAAAATACATCTGCATCGATTTCGACATCACCGAGCGCAAGCAGTTCGAGGACGCCATCGTCCACAACGCCAAGCGCCAGGGCCTGGTCGCGCGCCTGGGCCGCAAGGCGCTCGAAGCCGGGCCGCTGCAGGAGCTGTTCGAGATGGCCACCCAGATCGCCTGCGAAGGCGTCGGCGTGCGCCATGCCGCCTTGTTCGGCTTCGACGCCGAGCGCGGGACCGCCGTGCTGCAGGCTGGCGCCGGCTTCCCGCCACGCGCCCAGGGCGAGCCCTTCCCGCACATCCCGGGCCCGGATTCGTCCGAGTACCTGGCGCGCTGGGGCCGCACCCTGCTCGGGCCGCGCGCGGCCGGCAGCAGCATCGAGGTGTTCGTGGTCTGCCACGACCGCCTGTACGGCGCCCTGGGCGTGTATGCGCCGGCCGAGCGCACCTTCCAGGAAGACGAGGACGGCTTCCTGAACGGCCTGGCCAACATCCTGGCCACCGCCATCGAGCGCGAGGACGCCGAGAACCGCCTGACCTACCTGGCGCAGTACGACGCCCTCACCGGCCTGCCGAACCGGCACCGCCTGAGCACCTGCCTGGAAGACGCGATCGGCGCCAGCCGTGGCAGGGACGCTGACGGCGGCGGCTGCGCGGGCGTCATGTTCATCGACCTCGACCGCTTCAAGAGCGTCAACGACATGATGGGCCACAGCGTCGGCGACGAGCTGCTGGCCCAGGCCAGCCGCCGCCTGCAGGACTGCGTGCGCCCCGGCGACGTGGTGGCACGCCTGGGCGGCGACGAATTCGCCGTGGTGCTGCCGCAGCTGGCCAGCGCCGCCGACGCCGAAGCCATCGCGCGCTGCATCGTCGACGAACTGGCGCGGCCCTTCCTGCTGCAGGGCCAGCAGATCTTCGTGTCGGCCAGCGTCGGCATCGCCGGCTACCCGCACGACGGCCTCGACGCGGCCACCCTGCTGAAAAGCGCGGACACGGCGATGTACAGCGCCAAGAACAGCGGCCGCAACAACTTCCGTTTCTTCGAGGCCGCCATGCACGCCAACGCGGCCCAGCGCCTGCAGCTCGAGACCGACCTGCACCTGGCGCTGGAGCGCGGCGAATTCGAGCTGCACTACCAGCCCAAGCAGCGTTTGGAAAGCGGCGCGCTGAGCGGCTTCGAAGCCCTGCTGCGCTGGCGCCATCCCGAGCGCGGCCTGGTCTCGCCGCTGGACTTCATCTCCATCCTCGAAGACACCGGGCTGATCCTGCCGGTGGGCGAATGGGTGATCGCCGAAGTCTGCCGCCAGCTCGGCGCCTGGAGCACGACCCTGGACAACGTGCCGCCGGTGGCGATCAATTTGTCGGCGCGCCAGCTGGCCCACGCCGGCCTGTCCGACACCGTGCGCGCCATCGTCGCCGCCGCCGGCATCGACCCGCGCCTGCTGGAGTTCGAGCTGACCGAGTCGATGCTGATGGCCGATCCGGAAGCGGCGGTGGCGATCCTGTCGGCCCTGAAGGCCCAGGGCATGCGCCTGTCGGTGGACGATTTCGGCACCGGTTATTCGAGCCTGGCGTATTTGAAGCGCTTCCCGCTGGACGCGCTGAAGATCGACCGCACATTTGTCCGCGACCTGCCGGCCGACAGCGACGACGCGGCCATTACCAAGGCGGTGATCAGCCTGGCGCATAGCCTGAATTTGAAAGTGGTGGCGGAAGGGGTCGAGACCATCGGGCATGTGCGCGCGCTCGAGGCTTACCAGTGCGACGAGATCCAGGGGTATTACATCAGCAGGCCCTTGCCCGCGGCCGCGGCGGCGTTGTTGCTGGCGGAGCGGGCAGTGGCGGCGGTGTGATCGGCGCCGACGGCCAGTCCGTTCGCATCGTTCGCCGCGTTTCAAGCGGTGCGACCGCGTGGGCTCTCGCGCCCACGCGGATGACGCACACCGATAACGGCACAGGCAGCAGCCCCGATCCGTCCCGCACACCCCGCGTCACCACACCTTTCACCATTGCATCTTCCCTCCCCCTGGCGTAGCATGCAGCGCTTGCCTCTGGTCATGAGCCGGAAGTAAAGTTCATCCAAGAAGGGAATCAAATGAAAACGGAAATCCTCCCCTACAGCCAGACCCGCTCATTCATGACGGTCGCGCTGATCGAGTTGTGGGAGCGCTTTGGCTACTACGGCATGCAGGCGCTGATCGTCTACTTCATGGTGCAGCGCATCGGCTTCGAAGACAGCCGCGCCAACCTGGTCTGGGGCGCCGCGGCGGCCCTGATCTACGTCGCACCGGCCATCGGCGGCTGGATCGGCGACAAGGTGCTCGGCACGCGCCGCTGCATGGTCCTCGGCGGCATGATCCTGACCCTGGGCTACGCCCTGATGGCGGTGCCGACCGAAAACACCTGGTTCCTGTTCTCGGCACTCGGCGTGATCGTGGTCGGCAATGGCCTGTTCAAGCCGAACACCGCCAACCTGGTGCGCAAGATCTACGAAGGCGACGACTCGAAGATCGACTCCGCCTTCACCATTTACTACATGGCCGTGAATGTCGGCTCCACCGTTTCGATGCTGGCCACGCCGGCCATCAAGGACTACGTCAACGCCACCTACGGCAACGAACTCGGCTGGCATGCCGCGTTTGCCGTCTGCTCGGTGGGCCTGGTGGTCGGCCTGCTGACCGTGATGATGATGCGCGCCACCATCGGCCACGTCGGCTCGCTGCCCGACGAACTGCCGCTGGACAAAGCCAAGCTGGCCATGGTGCTGGCGGGCGGCGTGGTCGCCGTCGGCGTCTCGGCCGTGATCCTGCAGTACCAGAGCCTGGCCCGCATCTTCGTCTACCTGGCCGGCATCGTCGTGCTCGGCATTTTTGTCCACCTGATCCGCAAGAGCGAAGCCAGCGAGCGCGCCGGCCTGATCGCGGCCCTGATCCTGACCCTGCAGACCGTGTTCTTCTTCATCTTCTACCAGCAGATGTCGACCTCGCTGTCGCTGTTCGCGCTGCGTAACGTCGACCTCGATTTCACGCTGTTCGGTTCGCATTTGTGGACCTGGTCGCCGGCCCAGTTCCAGGCCCTGAACGCGATCTGGATCATGCTCCTCAGCCCCCTCCTCGCCTTCCTCTACGCGCGCGCCGGCCGCACCGGCTCCGACCTGTCGATCGCGGGTAAATTCGCGCTCGGCTTCTCGGTGGTGGCCCTGGGCTTCTTCACCTACGGCTTTGCCGGTTCCTTCGCGGTGAACGGCCTGACCTCGTCGTGGATCATGATCGCCGGCTACGGCCTGTATTCGCTGGGCGAGCTGCTGGTGTCGGGCCTGGGCCTGGCGATGGTGGCGCGCTACGTGCCGGCGCGCATGGGCGGCTTCATGATGGGCGCCTATTTCGTCGCCACCGGGATTTCGCAGTACCTGGGCGGCGTGGTCGCCAACCTGGCCAGCGTCCCTTCCGGCATGAGCGATCCGCTGCAGACCCTGCCGATCTACACCAGCCTGTTCAACAAGCTGGGCATCGCCGCCGTGCTGTGCACGCTGATCGCGCTGGCCGTGCTGCCGCTGATGCGGCGCCTGACGGCGACGCACCACGCGCACCAGTAACCCATCCAGGTGACAGAGGCCGGTTTTCGAACCGGCCTTTTTTTAGGCGCTGTCACTGTTGACTATGGATGGGTCCGATAGCAAGACGAAACAATTGATCGGCAGAAGTGACTTTCCCGCC
>Ga0265798_10000833_pt1 | contig 49627 bp, 70 predicted proteins | sample P3T30metagenome_FD_192430 | JGI IMG/M metagenome (GOLD analysis project Ga0265798, IMG submission 192430) | Plant litter microbial communities from East Loma Ridge, Irvine, California - P3 T30 | ecosystem: Environmental > Terrestrial > Plant litter > Unclassified | place: USA: California...
CCTCCGCGAAGCAATGTCGTGGGTCTCGCTCAGGTGGGAGACCGAGGAAGTCAGCACCGACCGGGCCTAGCCCCCACCCCGGAGGGGGCGGCATCCCCGCCCCCTCCCCGACCAACCGGGGAGGACCCGACATGCGACACCAGACCACCACCATCCGCACCGTCATCGCCAAGCGCGACGACGCGAACGAGGCCCGCACAGCGGCACTGAACGACCGTGACAACCAACTCCGCGCGGCGTCCGACATGGGGTGGGCGCTCGCGCACACCGCCGTGATCGACGGCACCGACTACGCGACGTTCGTCGACACGATCACCCTCACCACCGAGGGCTGACCGGCACGGGAGGGGGCGAACCGAAATCGCCCCCTCCCGCGCCCCCATCCTCACCGACGACCACCGGAGGCACACACCATGACCACCACCACCGAGCGGCCCGCCTGGGCCGTGTTCGACATCGCCGAGACCGCCAACTACCAGGGCGTCGTGCAGATCGACCCCGCCCGCTGGGAAGCCCTCTACGGCGAGCGCTTCGACCCCACCACCGCGACCATCGACCAGGTGCGCCACTACGTGGACGAGACCAACTGCGCCGTCCACGAGCGCCACGGGAACATCGACGGGCAGACCTGGACCAACCTCTCGATCCGCGGGGAGGACCAGTGACCACCACCGAGACCGCGGCCGCCGCTGACATGGTGTTTGGCTGGGACAGCACCCAAGTGCTGTGCAGCATCAACATGTCAGAGGGGTTCACCCTCGCCGCCCTGTTCGACGCCCTCGGTCGGCCCGACGCCGCCGCGCACGTCATCCGCGAGGTTTGGGAGGGAGAGGGCGACGGTGACCGCGACCCCCTGCCGTGGGAGCACCGCACCGACCGCACTCGACTGCCGTTCCGCGGCCCTGACGCGCCCACCCCCGACTACCTGTTCCGCCCCCGCCAGTACTGGGATGACGGTACCTGGTACTGCGACCTCTGCGACGCCCCCGCGTGCGCTGGAGACCTGCCGTGCACCCGGTGCGGCATCGGCACCACGACCCCGAACGGAGCGCGCGCATGAGCGACACCATCGAGCAGGTACCGACGGCCCTCATCGGCGCGGAAGCGACCCTCCTCGCCCCCGTGCTCCGACTCATCGACGCTCACCCCGACCTCGCCCTATCGATCCGCGCGGCCATCGAGCAGCGACTCCGAGAGGCCGACCTGCCACCCCTGGTCCCGGTGCAGATCACCGACGACGGCGAGACCTACGCGGGCGTGCGCTGCCCCTGGTGCGGCACCGACGTCGAGAACAGCGAAAGCCTCGCCGTGCTCGACACCAGCGACCGACTGACCACCATCGCCGCCGACGAGTTCGACCACGACCACCGAAACATCAGCCCCGACTACGACAGCCGCGAGGACTACGACGGCCTCTGCTACGTGCACGAGGGATGCGGTCACCCGGTCGCCCTCCCGACCGGCTGGACCGAGGGAGGCTGACCCGACACCACCACCGCGACGGGAACCGGCAGGGTCCAGGTTGGGGTTGAAATACCCCCACCTGGACACCCAACCGGGTTGACTATCCCGCAAAAAGCGCGTACATTAGTTAATGAAAGGAGGTGGCAGCGACAGACCACAGGGAAGCACAACCACACAACGACCAGGGGTGACTCAACCACCACCCCCAACGTGGGATGCCCACCCATCACGTCGCTACTAGCGGCGCTCGCCGCCTCCTGCCCGTAGAATCGCTCTACAGGACGCCCGGCCAAGGTTCGATCTGACAGTTGTTCCTTTCAGGCCGGGCGTTCCTTGCGTCCCGGGCCTATGCGGGTTCCGCTGTCGAGCCGATCCGTCAACTCGCGATCAGAGCTGTGACCAGCGACACGAGCACCAGACATGAGGTCAAAACGGTTGCAACGACCGTCGTCGCACGCGACCGGTCCGGCGCACGCGTGCGTCGCCACGCTGTCACCGTGCACGCCACCGCAACCACGGCCAACGGCATGACGACATAGAAGCCACCGATCCGGGTGATCTCCCTGAACAGGTGCCCGTGACCGGCCTCCCCTTGGCTAGCGGCATAGATGAGACCACTGCCCAGCAACGACGCCACCCCCAACACCGCGCCGATCAATGCCGCCGTGAGCCCCGTCGCGGCGACAACGATGCCTGAAACTGCCCACGCAGAGCCGCGACGCCGCGTCGAGACAGCAGACTGCTCACCCCATGCCGGAACCCGGCTCTCACTCCCCCACGCCTGCATGACGCAACCCTGCCATGTGCCGCGCTCCCGGCGGAGTTGGTATGTGGCACGGTGTGAGCGGAGGCTGTGGACGCAGCCGAGAGGGAGATGCGATGAGCCAGCAGTTCGTGTTCTGGAGAACGAGCGAGCAGCTCGACGCTCGCGCCGTATACGAGGCCCTGATGGAGGGCGAGCCGGTCGCGGGGCTCGATCTGCTCGACCTCGACGCCGCGGAGCAGGCGCTCATCGGGGCGTTCTCGGACTGGACGGTCGAGGCCCGTCGCGCCGACGGCGGCGATCAGACCATGCTCTTCTCGCCGGACCAGCGCGCCAGCATCGATGCCGGCTACTCGCCCGAGAGCGTCACTGTGAGCTGCTCGTGGATGTCAGGAGAGCAGTACAACCTGGTCATCCAGGCGATGGCGACGCTGCATCTCCCGCTCTACGACCCGCAGATCGACGAGCGGTTCGACTCCGTGCCGATCTGACCACGGCTGCTTTAAAGTGACGGCATGTCCCTAGATCTGGCCTTCATCGAGTACAGCAACGACGTCCACGAGTGGCGGTTGTTCTCGCCGAACCGGGACAAGATGGCCCCTCTGCCGCCCGGGTGGCAGAGCGTTCACAACGACAAGGACGCCGAGCACGTCAACATGACGTTGAGGTCGTGGGGCTACGTCCTGGCTACTGCGGGCTGGGAGCAGGACGGCTCTCAGTGGGTCATTCCGGTCCAGCGGCGCGAGCGCGAGTAGCTCCAAGCTGATCGGCAGTCGTGCTCGCTCACCCGATCGCGGCGGCGATGTCGTCTTCGTGCAGGGGTGTGCGCCAGTCGGTGCGATCCCACCCGCCGTCCGGGCTCCAGTGCAGGGCACCTCTTCGGGAGAGGGAGCTGGCAAGCCAGAGGTGAGTGATCCCCGGCGGGAGCTTCGGGTCAGAGAGCGGGGCCGGCTCGCCGGACATGCGCTCGGGGTCGAGGAGGGCGCTCCAGAGGTCGTCGTCGATGTCTGGGCCGATGGGCGCGGGGAGCGGTGGGGCGTCGGGGTGCCAGTTGAGTGCGGAGTTGACCGCCCACGCGCTGCCGAGAGTTGCCCAGATGAATGCGTGACGCTCCGGGCCGCCGTGGCGCTGCAGCTTCGCGGCAACGTCGTCCTCACGGTCGAGGACGCGGGAGATCCACGAGACGACGTCGATGGGGTCCTCCCAGCTCGACCAGCCCTTCGTGCCGATGCCGATGACGCCTGGCTGATCGGGGTAGGCGGCGAGGTAGGAGACGCCGAGCTAGGACAGCTCGTCGAGGCGGTCGGCGTGGTCGGGGCCGACGGCCCAGGTGTCGGCCGGGACGACCCCCTCGAGGAACTCGGCCGCAGGGAGCTCGTGGAGGATCTCGGGCACGCGCCGGCGAATGCGCTTGAGGTTGCTCCCGTGGCGCAGCGCGATGTACCAGCCGGGCTCTCCTGGTGACGTGGTGATCGTGTCGCCCTGCCGATCGAGGGCGTCGGAGAGCTTGGCGTGGGCGACGTCGTGATCGCTGACCACCTCGAGGGGCGCGTGGCCGCCGTCGGGGAGGTAGATCAGCCCGTCAGGCTGGCCGGGCGCGGTGCCGTCGTCGCTGCGTTCGACGAGGGTGTCGAGGTGGTGCGCGACGATCACGCGCGCCATCCGCTCGAGCGGGCGTTCCACGGGGCGTGAAGAGCTCATGCACCAAGCATCCGCCGTGAGGTGCGCTTCGGTGTCTCGTTACGATCGATTGACCATGACCTCAGCTGTGCAGCCGATCGACGTCCGCGGCGTTCTGCGCGCTTCGTTTGCGCAGTCGAGTGATCCGGTGCCGTTCAACGTGGTCGAGCTCGTGGAGGCCCTTGGGAGGGCTGCCGATGTACTCGTGCGCCGAGGGTGGGAGATCGACGACATCGACGAGAGCGGCGTCGACTTCCTGTGGCCGCCCTCGTGGGTGCCGGAGGAGCTGCACTACGACGACATGGAATCGCCGATGACGATCCTCACGGTCTGGAGCTCGCTCGGCGTCGGGTATGTCCTCGCCGGCGTTCCCACGCTTCGGACCTACCCGGATCTCAGCGTCGACGACCTGGTGACCGAGAGTGCCGCGTTGCTCGAGGTGGAGGCCCATCGATGGACCGCGCCGCCTCCACGACAGCGCCACGTCGGCGATGCTGGGTAAGGTCCTGACGTGCCCGAGTACTCCCCCTCCGCCCTTCGCCAGCTTGACGTGCTCGGCAGGATGATCGAAGCCCTCGAGGGGCTCTCGTCCAGTCACTCGGTTTCGGCCGAGGCTCTCCTCCCCGACGAGGCTGACCACGACGCGACGTCGGCGCTGCGGGACGAGATCCGGGGCCTCGAGGCGGCGGGGCTCATCAGCGTCGACTGGCGGTTCGCCGGCGGGTGGCTCGCCAAGCCGACCAGCTCGGGGCGCGATGCCTGGGCCGCTCTCGATACCGCACGGAACGATCGACGGGGTCGGCGCTTACAGCTGCGGGACCTCTACCTCACGTGGGTCGTCGACCAGGACGACGATGGCGCGTCACCGGTGCCGGAACAGTTCTTCGACACCGGCGCCACCTACCTCGGCACGCCCTACACGGCGGAAGATGTCGAGCGCGCCGGTGAATACCTGAAAGAGAACGGCTACATCAAGGGCCAAGCAGCCTGGCAGTACAAGGGCCCGCTTCGGCCAGAGCCCACAGCCAAGGGGCGCTACACCGTCGAGCAAGGGATCTCCGTGAACGCACCAGCCCCAAGGGACGCAGCGCCGGCAGGCGACACGTACAACAACCACTTCAACGGGCCGGCGAACGTCGCGCAGGGCAGTCACGACGTGCAGCAGACGATCAACATCACCTGGCAGGACCAGGCCCGGAACTTCGTCGACGAGATCTCCGGCCGGCTCGACCGCATCGAGGACGAGCAGGTCCGGGCCGAGCTGACCTCGGCGACCGATGAGCTCCGGGCCGAGGTCAACGGCGAGGCCCGACCCAACCAGGTGCGCGCGGTGGTGTCGAAGATCGCCATGGCGCTCGGCACCGCGGCAGCATCCGAGGTGGGCACCGACGTCATGCAGCACGCGCTGCAGCTGGTCGGGGTGCTACCCGCCTAGGTGGAACTCGAACGGCTCGTCGCCGGCTACCGCTGCGGCGTACTTGTCGAGATCCTCGTCGGTGAGCTGGATGTTCGAAGGCAGGGCGTCGGGAGCATCCGCTCGGACCACGTCGACGGGGAGGCCCGTGTGGGTCTGACGGAAGTGCTGGTCGGCTTCTTCGATCTGGCGCGCAATCTGCTCGAGGAGCTTTCGCAGCTCACGGTCGTTCACCTCGACGCGCACCTGCTTAGACAAGGGCCGGCTCCGCGGTGAGGCTCTCGACCGAGACGCGGAACACTCGAGCGACGGCCTTGAGCTCGGCCGGCTTCCACCGAGTCTGACCTCGCAGCCGGTAGCGGAGGGCAGGCACCTCGAGGTGCAAAAGGCCCGCCAGCGCCCGTACGTCGCTCACTGGCGCGTCGGGAGCCGTCATGAGCTCTCGGATACGGTCGCCCGCCGTGCGCCCGGTAGAGACCCGCTCAGAGGCGTCCTGGACGCGAGGAGGGTGGCCGGCGCGCCCGCGGGAGCGGTCTCGCTTCTGCCGGCGGTACTCCTCGAGCTGCTCGGCGCGGAACAGCGGGGAGCGTTCGGTGTCGGGGTTCACGCGACGCGGGAAGTCGGCGTCGCGGACGGCGTAGACGCGCACCGACTCGATCGAGACGTTGAGGGCCTTGGCAAAGTCGGCGTAGCTGACCAGGTCTGTCATGCGCGGCTCCTCCGGGTTGGTGTTGATCAATGTACCGGTGCCAGGCTGTACTGAGCAGGGATCTCCGCGTGTCTGGGAGCTTTTGGTGGGGCCGTCATTGGAGCGATGGAAGAGGAGCGTACGTGAAACTCAGGGGTCAATGGTGGCTGCCTGCTGCAGCGGATCGGCCAGTCAGCGGACACGTTCGAGTTGCGAGATCGGGTCGTCCGACGCTCGTGTTCAAGACACCAGCGGAAGGGCGGGAGGCCTACGCCTTTGACGCCCCCACCCTGCATGGGCAGTTGGACGACGGGACCCCCGTAACGCTCTGGGCGAGAGGCTTCCACCCGATCCAAGACCGAGATGGTGGCCCCGCAGACGAACAGCGCTGGCGCCGCAGTCTGACGACAGTCCTCGTTGGTGCCCACCTTGGCGATCAGGACGCTGAGCTGTTCTCGGAGAGCGCTCTGCAGTTTCAGCATCTCGCGATGTGGAGCCGGCATCCAACGGTCGTCGATCACGACGCACCCGCTCCCGTTCACGACAGCGCAAATGTGAGCCCTTACGACGCACAGTTCAACGTGGAGATCTCTCTCCTGAACCCGCAGATCGTTCGGCATCGAGCCGACGGTTCCGGTGATGCGATCATGAACGGCTCCGGTAACGACTCCGAGATCGCCTTCCACTCCGACCCGCCAGCCCCTCTAGCGTTTCACGACCATCTCGCAATGGATGCGCGGAATCTCCTGACTTTCAGTTTCCAGGCCGAGGCCCACATCACTAGGCAGCGAGCTGTCAGCGAAGGGCGGGAAGTCATTATTTACCGGCACCGAACTTCAAAGCTCTCGCGCAGCCAGAAGAGCGGTCACAACATGGTTGTCACCGCCCTAACGTCCGACGTCGCCAAGATCTTCGAGGCCTGGTGGTTGGTGGCCAGCGATTACTACCCGCTCACCCAGATCCTCGCCGGCCGCTACTACACAAGCCGGGCATTTCTTGAGCACAGCGTCTCCGCTGCCGTTGCGGCGCTCGAAGCCACTTACGACCGCCTAGAACATCTGCCCTCGGATCGGATGGACCCTGAAGTATTCGCAGAGCGGCGGCAGTGGCATTTAGACCACGAAGCCGACGAGGACTTTCGTGCACTCCTACAAGGGTTGGGCAATCGTCAATCCCTGAGACAGAAACTCAAAAGAGTCTGGCGAGATCTCTCCGAACCCGTGGTGACAGCGGCTGGTGTAGACCCGAAAAGCTGGGAGAAAGACGTTATGGCCGTTCGCGACCGGATTGCTCACACGGGCTCTCACGTCGACGGCGTTCAGGACGAAGCCGAGGCAATTCTGGAGCGCGTAGACCGCGACACACGAGCGGTCCTGTCCCTCGTGCTGTGCCGACTTCTCGGCCTCGAGGGACAGGCTCTTATGCGTTCGGCAAGTGTTCTCTCGCAAGTTGGGCCGCTCGTCCGGGCAGACAGCATGCCTTACGAAACCGCCTAGGTCATCACGACAGAGATCAGCTCGGAGCGTCGAGATCCTTGACGAGATCGTCGACGTAGATCTCGGTGCCGTCGTGTTGGAACACGTGCGTGTGACGCACCTCGTACCCGCGCTTGGCCCAGGAGTTCAGGTCCTCGAGGCGCTGGGCGAGCTTGGTGGTGCGGGCGTAGTTGCTGTTGTAGTCGTTCTCGTGCGGGATGACGGTCTGGAGGGATTCGTAGCGCTTGCTCATGGGATCGTTTCGGGGATCAGGCGGCACAGACGTGCCACTCGCGGCGTGGGAAGCTGCGGAGGTGGCCGCCGATGTCGACGGTGATGCTTTTGCGGTTGCGGCGGCGGTAGGTGCCTTGAACGAGGTCGTATGTCCAGCCGTCCGCGGACAGCCGCCAGCGCACGAGCTCGACCGGTGCGCCGCGCTTGATGGTCACTGGTTCGGTCTGCACGAGGACGTTCTTCATGCGCTGAGACCGGCGATCTTGTCGGGGCGGAACCCCGACCAGTGGTCCTCGTCGGTGACGACGACAGGCGCCTGGAGGTAGCCGAGCGCCTTCACGCGCTCGAGCGCGGCCTCGTCGGTGGAGACGTCGCGGGTCTCGTACGGGATCTGCTTGTTGTCGAGCGCTCGGTAGGTGGCGGTGCACTGGACGCAGGAGGGCTTGGTGTACACGGTGACGGTCATAGGAGGGTCCTTCCTCAGGCGGCGTCGGTCATCGCCTCGAGGCGATGGCGCCAGTCGGCGATCGTGAGCTCCAGGACAGCGCGGTGCGCGATGCCCAGGTCGGTGCGGGTGTCGGTGGCGTCGCGGTCGTGCTCGTAGCGGCGGATCATGCCGTTGACGTAGGCGACGGACCGGGCGCGGGCGCCGGGGGCCGGCGGCTCGGGCGCGGGGGTGGCCGTGGTGATGGTCATCGCTGGAACGCTCCTTCCTCGGTGAGGCTGAACAGGGGTGGCTCGACGTCGGCCGGCTGCCCCGTCTCGAGGTCGAACCAGCCGAAGCTGCAGCAGTGGGCGCAGGCGACGGCGGCCGGCCCGTCGGTTGCGAGCTCCGTGTCGAGGTAGCCAGTGCCGGCGCACGCGGGGCAGCGGACGAACTTCACCGAGACACCTCGGCGATCTGCGGTGCTCGAGCGCGCATGGCGTTGACCAGGTCAGGGTGCTCCTCCCGCCACGGCGCCCACGAGGCATCGGTGAGGAGGTGGGCTTCCCACTCGAGAGAGTCGGGTTTCGGCTGCACCGATCCGTGCTCGCCCGTCCGGGATCGGTGGGGCTCGCAGAAGTACAGGCCGCACCCGGCCTGCTCGACCCACACCTCCTCGGCGTCGGGTTCGTCGTCGAACCGGTCGTAGCCGATCTGCTGCCCATCGAGCATCAGGACGTAGTCGCCGTGGTCCTCGCACTTGTTGTTGAGGCCGCGGTGAATCGCTGCGCGGCAGTCGACCCAGTCACATTCGGCGGGAACGGCGTAGCCCGCCCACCGGGAGGGGTGGTCGGGATCTTCGTAGACCTGGTAGCCCATGGGGGTTTCCTCACTTGCAGGTGTCGAGGACGCGGGCGATCGCGTCCCGGTCGGCGGTGTCGATCGTGAGCTCGTAGTGGTGCACCACGTAGGCGAAGCGGGTGACGTACGTGCAGTCGTACGAGGACGACGAGGGCAGCCAGGACCCCGGCCCCTGGTCGGACTTAGCGGCGTTGGTGGGTCCGTCGACGGCGGTCAGGTTGGACATGTCGGTGGCGAGCTGCTGGCGGCGCTCCTCGGGCCAGGAGGAGGCGCCGTGCTGGAACGCCCAGGACAGCGGCACCATGTGGTCGATCTGGACGGCGGTGCTCGTCTTCTCGCCTCGGGTGAAGGGGATCTCGCGTCCGGTGTAGGGGTCGTGGAGGGTGCCGGTGAGGACGACGCAGTCGTGCGTGCCGGGCTTGTAGGTGACGGCGGTGAGGTCCCGGGCGAGAGTGTCGTTGCGCTGGTCGCAGCCGTTCCGGTCGCTGTCGGCCCAGGCGGGGCCGAAGGAGTCTCGGTCGTAGGTCGACGTCGGGGTGGCGGTCGTGGCGGGGATCTCGTCGAGGATTGTGCGGACCGCTGCCGCGTTCACGGTGGTGCCGTTGACGAGACCGGCCTGCTGCAGCGGGGCGGTGACGCCGGCAGCTGCGCTCACGGTTGGGTCGCCGCCGATGGACGGCGCCGCGTCGAACTGGCCGGGGGCGTAGTGCAGGGCGCCGACCGTGACGGCAGCGAGGCCGGCGAGTACGAGAGCGGTCAGGCCGCTCCTGCGCCGGCTCATGCGCGAGCCTTCGCTCGTTCGGCGTCGGCCCATTCGGCGACGTCGCTCCACTGCGGCCGGCCGCCCTGGGTGTGGATGTCGGAGTTGTGCACGGCGGCGGCGTGCTCCGCGGTCTCGTACGTGGTGGCGTCCTCAGCGGTGGGGTTCCAGCTGCAGGTGGTGCAGCGGGCGATCCAGAGGGTGCCGAGGGGAACGACCGTGCCGATGGGGGTGGTGTCCACGAGCTGCCCGAAGTCGATCACGTTGTCGTCGGCGAACTGGCACGGCGTGGGGGTGAAGGGGTCCGGGTAGGAGTTGGCGGGGGCCTCTTCGAGGAGCGTGGCGTAGGCCTCGGCGAACTGGTCGGCGAGGGTGGTGTCGGCGCCGTGGCTGGTTGCCCACGAGAGAGCCCGGCGGTAGTGGGAGGTGAAGTCGGTCATGGTGTTCACGCGGTCCTCTGCTGCTTTGTGGGGCGCCCGGTCACGTTCTTCGGAAGACCGAGCTTGCGGTTGCGGAGCCGGAACGCCGTGATCGGGGTGCAGCCGAGCTCGGCCGCGATCTCGCTGTCGTTGAGGCCCTGGGCGTGCAGCCGGCGCACGTCGTCGACGTCGACGCTGGGGAGGGTCACCACGGCCGGCCCGGCTTGCGCCGCGGCGGGTTCCTCGTCAGGTGCCGGCGCCACCGGCAACTGCACCGGGGCGGGCAGACGCGCCGGTGCCGGCACGGGCCGCGGCCGAGGGACAGGCACCGGCCGCGGTGCGGGCGCGGGTGCCGCGAGAACTGCCGGGCCGACGGCGTCGAGGATGTGCACGGCGGTGGAGCGGAGCATGGCGGCGACTGTCGTGCCGTGGGCGGTGGCGTAGTCGTCGAGGATCTTCCAGTGGGTGTTCGGAAGGTCGACGCGGGTGGGGACGTCGAAGCCGAAGTCCACGTCGTCGGGGCGGTTCATGCGATGGCCTCCTGTCGGTCCCGGGGCAGCCGGTGGGTCTTGCGGTGGTGAGCGCTGTCGAGCTGCTCGAAGTGGGTGACGGTGTCCTCGACGGACAGGCCGAGGGTGTGCGCGATCTGCTCGGTCGTGTAGCCGGAGAAACGGAAGGCGAGCATCTGCATCGAGTCGCCGCCGGTGAGGCTGGCGAGCGAGCGGTGGATGTCCGGCACGACGGGGGTTCGGCGGGGTGTGTGGATCGCCCGGTCGACGAGCGCCTCCACCAGCTGCTGCGGCCGAGCCGGGTCCGGACGCATGCGGCCCATCGCGGTCAGGCGGACGAGGGTGGCGGCTGGCACGTGGATCGTCAGCGGCACCAGGTCGGTGAGTTCGATCGTCATCGCGGTTCCCTTCGTCTGCCTCTACTGGTTAGGGGTGCCGTCTGAGACGGCGACCGGGACAAATTGGTCGGTACCCGCCTCGAGCAGCGCGTCGGGGTCGAAGCGGAGGACCCACACGACGCGGATCAGCTCGAGCATCGACAGGTGGTGGCCCTGGCCCTGCAGTGTCGCCGCGACGCTCTCCGCGGTCGCCGGGGCTTCCGGGGCCGTTGCGTGGAACCGACGGGCGTACGCGATGGCGGAGCCCATCGGGATCACGAAGTCGGGGTGCGCCGACGTCGTCCGGATCTCACCGTCGCTATAGCGGATGGTCAGACGCGGCCAGAGCGCGGCGGACTCGACGGACTGGACGACGCCGGTGTAGTCGAGCACGGAGGCGCCGCGGCGATCCATGTACATGCCGGCGACTCGTTGGCCGGTCTGAAACTGTGTCCTCATACCAACTAGGTTACGTAACCGGGTTGGGTGTGTCAACCGGGTTGGGTAACTCTGTTGCCCTAGAGTGCTGGCATGGACTCCCGGGAAGAAGCGCGCGCCGAACTGCAGCAGGTCGCCGATGAGGTCGCACGGCTCCGCGCAGAGCTCGACGCGGCGATCGCGACCCGGTTCGACGTCGTCGAGCGCGCTCGCGCGGCCGGCGTCACCTGGCGTGACGCTGCCCTCATCCTCGGTATGACAGAGACCGGGCTGATGAAGACCCAGCAGGCGACTCGCGGACGATCCGGCCGCTAGCTCACTTCCCCTCGAGCAGGGCGGCGACGTCGCTCCCCTGCCGCGGCGCGCTGGTGAGCCTGTGGAACACGGCGCCCGCGCGGGCACCAATCGGCCCAGGGACGAAGATCCAGAGCGCAGCGGCGACGGTGATGACGGCGAGGTAGCTGAGGGCGAAGGTGGTCATGGGTGTCTCTCTTGAGAGGTGGCTGCCGAGCGTTCGCGCCGGCGACGGAGAGACATGCGGCGAATCGCGCCCCTCTGCCGGAGTAGGTGACGTGGGGAGCGTTTTGGAGGACAAAGTCGTTCAGATGCGCAGCCGACGTCGAGGAGCGAGGCCGCGTGCCGGACTGCCGGCTGCCCCGGAAGGCGGGCTGGCAGGCCCGCGGAGGCCTGCCTACGATCGGGGCTGCGCGGCGGCGCTCAGGGGGAGCAGAGCATGACGATGGACCAGGACTGGTACGAGTTCGCGCGCTTCACGCAGGAGTTCAGGAACCGGCCGCAGCGTCGCCGTCTCGGCGTGGAGCTCGACCAGCTCGAGGCGCAGGCGATTCTGGGCGACGAGGCCGCACTGCGCCGCGAGTACGACGCCTGGCGATCGCGCACGGGGCGCCCGACAGTCGACGGCGCTGCTGAGCCCGTTCGGCGCGGGTGGCTCGCCCGCCTACTGCGGCGGCGCTGAGCCGGGCTCTCAGGTCTCGCGTCGGTGGCGGACAGCGCTCCGCCACACCCAGGCTGCCTCCTTGGCCTGCCCGAATCCCCACTCGACGAGGACCGCGTCGGGGGTGGCCCAGAGCGCAGTGGCGTTGACGCGCATCTGCTGCTCATCGGTCTGCAGCCACGCGCGGACCGGCGCTGGTGGCCGCACCTCGAGGGCCGGCCCCCCTCGAGCGTCGGCCGGCACTGAGAAGGCGGCCGGCGGAAGCCAGCGGTCGCGTCGACGTCGCGCCATCACGGCCGTCCTCGTTGCTTGAGCTCCCGGTGCGTGACGCGGTCGCGCGGGAGCCAGACGTGGTGCACGAACCCCATGTGCACCAGCTGCACGAAGACCCGCTCGGCTGACGCACGCTCAACGAATCCGGGGCACCGCTGCTCACCGGTCCCTGTGAACTGCACCCGCACCCACACAGGTGGGTAGCCGTCGGCGGTTGCTGCCGCGGGGTCGGCGTCGATCCCGAGTGGTCGGTCTTCGGGCGGATCGGGGTGCTCTGGTGGGGACCAGCGGTAGTCGGGGGCGGACGACACGAGGAGTCAGTAGCGGGCGACGGAGGTCACGACGTGGCCTGCCGGCAGGGTCGAGCGGACGTGTTCGATCGCTGCTGCCGGCGTGACGGCCGGAACTGAGACGGCCGCCGCGGTGGCGGTGGTGTCTCCCTTGGGGCGGTGTCGGACGACCCAGGTGGGTGCGGATTCGGTCATATGGGCCACTCCTCGGGCTCGGGCTGCAGGGTGCTGGTCAGGTGGCTCAGCTCCCCCTCGTGTTGGACCATCCATGCGACGGCGCTGTTGAGGCTGCTCATGGTGCGGAGCCAGGGCCGGCCGCCGGCGGCATCTCGTCCGTGGGCATAGCAGTGGTAGACCGTGTCGCCGCCCTCGCTGCGGGACAGGACGTAGCCGATCGGCGCATCCCTGACTCGGCGCACCTGCCACACGCCGAACGTTCCGGGCTGCGGGGGCACGGCGAGCGGGTGCGAAGGGATGGGGCGCCGGAGGATCTTCCTGACGCTGTCACCTGGCCCTTGGACTCCCACGAGCGGGATCGTACGGCGACCCTCCGTCGTTGCGGCCGCTCGCATCGGGTGCTGCCCTGGTTAGCTCTCGTGCTTCTTCAACAGCTCCATGCCGGCTTTCTCGGTGGGCACGGCGCCGAGGTATGTTCCCGCGACGTCGTAGACGTCCCAGCCGCCACCCTTGGCGGCCTGGTGCAGGTCGCCAAGCTTCGCGCCGTTGCTGATCCACCGGACGGGACGGGGCTTGTCACCGATCATCCAAGACGACCGAAGACCTTGGTGCTCTGTCCACGGCCCGCGGATGCTCGCATTGCTCGATGCGGGGGCGCTCGGAGCAGACGTGGACGGGGCAGGGGCGTTCGTCTGCTCGACTCCGGTGCTGCTCTGAGCGACGTTGGCCGGCCCGTGGAAGGTGTTGTTGTAGGTGGGGCCGGTCGCCGCGGCTGGGTTGCCGGCAGCGGCCGGCTGCGAGCTCGGGGCCGGGGTTGACGGAGGCTGGCTGGTCGTCCTGCTCCACAACGGCCAGTCGGTGAGGATCGCGCCGAGAACCGCCATGACGACGAGCGCAGCCACCAGCCACCACACCCAGGGGTAGGGGAACAGAACGCTCTCCGAAGCGGCCTTTGTCCTGATCGCAATGACGGCGATGTAGAGAACGAGGAGGGCGCCGGCGATGCCGAGGCACCACTTCCCGAGGACGGATCTCTTCACGTATCGAGCGTAGGGCTCGCCGTCGACACCGACGCGCCGCCCGCCGAGGCGCAGGAGTCGTCTGACTACTCAGCCAAAGACGACGGCGAGCAACAGGACCGAGACGCCTGCGACTGCGATCGCTGGGCCGTGTGCGCGGGGTCCCGAACTTCGGCCGGACAGCTGCAGGCCGAGCCGGTAGACGGCGCCGAGGACCATCGCGATGGGGATCAGGTAGAGGGCGAAGGGTCCGGCGTAGATCGCGACCGTGATCGTCAGCGCCGCGGCGAACTTCGCGTCGCCCAGACCGAACATGCCTGCCAGGCCGAGCGCGACGTAGAAGGCGAACACGATCGCCGCGGCAATGAGTGGCCAGAGGACCCGCCACACGTCGGCCGAGGCGTATGCGACCGCGATCGCCTGGACGGCGCCGGCGACGGCAATCGGGGCGACCCATCGGTTCGGGAGCTTGCGGGTGCGGATGTCGATCGCGACGGGCACCGCTGCGGCGGCGGCGAGGAGCACCGTGAGGAGCCAGCTGTACCCGCTGGTGTCGAGCACGCTGTGAGCGGCGAGGGCCAGCAGCGCACTTGCGCCGCCGGCCGCCGCTGAGGTGATGAGCGGGCGCGGGGCGGCCAGGCGTGGTGCAACCGTCACGGCGCCCCCGGTCATCGGGTGGCCGCGTCGACGAGCTCTGCGGTCTCCTGGTCGAGCTCGTAGTCGGGATCTCCGCCGCCGACGCGGGCGTACATCTCGTCGACGATGCGGTTGATCTCGTCGGTGTCGCGGTCCTGCATCGCGGCTCGCAGCTCGGTGCGCCAGCCGGCCTCGTTGAGCGGTTCCACGGCCTTGGCCACGCCGGCGGCGTAGCGGGCCTGGTTGCCGTCGCGGATCTCGAGTGCGCGGCGGGCGAGCTCGTCGGCGGCGTCCATCACGGCGGCGATCAGCTCTTCCTGCAGCACGGAGATCCAGGCCCACCAGCCGCGGCGGGTGCTGATGCCGGCGAACGGGGTTCCGCGGACGAGTCGGATCGCAGCGACGAGGTCCTCGTTGCTGGTGCGGGAGAGGTCGTCGCCGATGAGGCGACGGAAGTCGTCCCAGTCGGATCGGATCACCGGGTGCAGCTGGTAGCCCTCCTGGTTCTTGTTCTCGGGGAACAGCTGCTCGCCGTTGGGCGCGGCACCGAGAGCGTTGCGGACGAGGCGGACGAGCTTGCGCTGGTTGTCCTTGGCCTTGACGGTGTCGGGCCAGAACGCCTGCTGCAGCATGGTGCCGTTCACCGGCGCGGACAGGTTCAGGAACGCCAGGAGCTCGAAGCCTCGGCCGGGGAGCCGGTCCGGCTCGCCGAGGTGGAGCACGTCGACGGGACCGAGGATGCGCACGTAGGGGGCGGGCCAGTCCGGTGCGGTGGCGCTTGCGCCGGCCGATGGGACATTTTCCGGCTCAGGTGAGACATCGGTGACCTGGTCGGTGACGTTCTCGTCGGCCAGTTCGGACACGGGCTGCTGCTCCAGCTCGGCGTCCTCAGTGACGTCGGAGACGTCCTCAGCGGCGCTCTCCGCTGTGGAGTCTGCCGCGGTGGTCAGTTCTGCCACCTCGGCGTCTGCGGCCGTCAGATCGTCGCCTGCGGCCGGTGTGGGCACGAGAGTCGGGGTGCTGACGATGTCGACGGGTGTGGTGGGCGGTGCGGCGATGGGCGCCTGCTCGGTGGTGGCGAAGAGCTCCTGGACGAGCTCGAGCTCGCGACCCTGGAGCACCTGGGGTGTGAATGGCAGGGGCGGCATGGTTCCGCCGGGCGAGACGAGCTCAGCGCTGCTGGCGGAGGAGATCCGGACGACCGAACCGTTGCCCACCATGTCGCCGTTGGCGACCGTGGCGACCCCGAGCCGTGGCACGCGCTCGACGAGCTCCTGCAGCTCGGCCTGGACTGCCTCGTCGGGCAGCTGCCCGAGGATGACCACGTGCGGCGCCCAGGACTCGGCGTCGGTGGCGCGGGTGCGGGCGCTGTGGACGCCGTCGACGCCGTAGCTCTCGAACGAGGCTTCGCGCCCCTCGAGGCTCGTGCGCAGGTTCCGGACGAGGGCGGCGACGTCATCGACGTGCTGCACGCGGAAGCGGTCGAGATCCCGGGCGAGGCCGTGGGGCATGCCGACGAGCGTCACCTCGATCTGCTCCGACCACGGGTTCTCGGCCAGCTCGACGGCGATCGCGTTGAGAACGCCCCGGGCGGTGTCTTCGTCACCGACGACGTTCAGCGATCCGACCTGCTCGAGGTCGAGCATGAGGACGCCGCCGTGGTCGTCGATGCCGATCGTCGCCAGTGCGGGGTACGGGGAGACCGATTCGCGAGTGGGGACGGTGGCCGTTCCGGGCTCGACGACCCACGCGGTGCGATCGGCGGATGCCTGCACGAACGGTGCCGGGAGATCCGCGGGCTCGCTGAGGTAGAGCGCGATCTCCTGCTCCTCGAGGCGGAGCGCGAAGAGCTCGGGGAGGACCGCGCCGGTGTCTTCGGCCCAGATCTGCAGACCGCGGAGAGCGTTGTCGATGTCCTCGAGGCCGAGCGGGTTCTCGATCATCCGCAGCTCGAGCTCGAGGTTGGCGACCTCAGGCTCGGGCATGGCGATCCGAGTGCCGGGCTGACGCTTGCGGCGCTGCTGCAGGCGGCGGCGGCCGAGGGCGGCGAGGAGACCGGCCGCGAGCAGGCCGGCGATTCCGCCGGCAGTCGAGAGCGGGATGCTGAGGTCGATGTCGTCGTCCGCCTCGTCGACCGAGGTCGCACCCTGCTCGGCGCCGGCATTGCTCGACGCACTCGTCGACGGGGTGGCGGAGGGCGTCGAAGTCGATTCCGGCGCGGGCGTCTCGACGGTCGCGCCTCCACCCACGGCACCACTTCCGCCGGCACCGCCAGCCTGGTCGGTGGGGGCGTCAGCCTGCGGCGATGCCGCATCGGCACCCGCCTGTGCGGCGGCGCTGTCGGAAAGGGCGGGAGCCGGGGCCGGTGCCGGCGTGGCGGGGGCGGCCACACCAGGCACGGTGAGGTTCCATCCCGGGCGGATGACGTCAGGGTCGGTCAGGTGGCTGCCGTCGGGCTGGACCGTGGCCGCAGAGGCCTTGTAGATGTCGATGTCGCGGGTGCCGTCGCCGTAGTACTGCTCGGCGAGATCCCAGAGCGTGTCTCCGTCGGCGACGGTGTGAGCGACGTCGATGGTGGGCGCCGGAGTGGGCGCTTCGGCCACGGGTGCCGGCGCTTCGGCGACGGGAGCGGGGGCCGTGTCGGTTGCAGTGACAGGTGCCTGCTGGGCGCTCTGCGAGGTTGTCGTGGTGGTCGCGGGGGCGGGGGCAGCTGATGCGGGCTGAGCCGCTCCCATGACTCCGCCGAACCCGGCGAACATCACGAGGACGGCGGCGATCATCGTCGCGGCGAGCTGCTGCTGGCCCTTGAACGCCCACGACCGCTTCTTCGTCGTGCGACCTCCGAGGGAGGCGAGGATCTCGATCACCATTGGGATGGCGAACAGAGCCCATGCCACCCACCCGATCAGTGGCAGCAGCTTGCTCAGGAGGATGACGTTGCCGTAGTCCGGCGTGAGCGACACGATGCTCTGCAGCTGCCCTCCGGTCGGGAAGGGGTTGCCGGCCACGGTGAGCAGCACGGCCGGGACTCCGATGATGATCACCAGGAGGGCGATCAGGGAGGCGAGGCCCGCGAGAAGCTTGCGCATCAGCTGGTCCTTTCTAACCGAGGGGGTTCACGGCGTCGGTGTTCACGGACTGCAGCTCGCCGACACGAACGGTGGTGCTGCTCGGAGTGTCGCGCACGGCGATCTCACCGTTGGCGCCGCCACCGGTCCAGGTGACGGTCCAGTGGCTCGTGGCGGTCACGGTGAACTGGTCCGCGCCCGAGGTCTTCTTGAAGCGGAACCCACAGGTGGGCGAGTCTTGCGCGAGCTGGTCTTTCATCGCGGCGAGGTTGAACGGAGTGCCGGTGGCGCACGTGACGCTCTGGCCGTCCCCGCTCGTCCATGTGACCGACGAGACCTTGGCTGTAGCCGTCACCGTCGTTCCGCCGAATGTGCCGGTCTCGGTGTACGGACCGTAGTTCAGCGGCGCCGGATCGTTGGCCCAGAGCCAGACGGGAATGCCGACCCAGGTTCGGCGGTACGGAGCGGTGCCGGCGGGGTCGTCGGAGTGGGTCTTGCTCTCGGGAGCCATGCCGATGTCGATACCGCGCAGCCGGAACGTCTTCACGAGCGCGGCAGCGGCCTGCGCCGGCGTGTACCTCACAACGCCTGCGGGAGGCGTGTCGGACCAGAACGAGGCGCCGTAGCAGTCCCGGCCGCCGCCGGCGTCGGGCGGGCAGTAGGCGCTGCAGGTGTACCAGGCACCGACCGCGGCGGTCTTGCCGGCAGGCGGTGCACTCTGCGGGTCCTGGAGCTTCACGTAACCGGTGCAGTTGCTGTTGTTGCTGTAGCTGCCCTGGTCGCTCGAGCACGGGACCTCGGTGTCGTCGAACTTGCACGTCGTTGGGCCGGGCGTGAAGCCGCCGGGCGCCCCGTCATCGCCGCCACCGCCGCCGGGGTTAGGAGTTGTGCCTCCACCGCCACCAGGAACGGGAATGGTGACGACACAGGTCGGGCTGAAGGGGTCCAGATCGCAACCGTTGGCGCTTGCCGGCGCAGCACTTACCAGCACACCGACGAGAACGAAGACCATCGCCAGTAGGAGCGCGTGCACTCGTCGGATCAGCATGCCGGCGCTCCTTGCTGCCCGTTGATGCTCTGGAGGGCGTCGACCTTCCACGACTTGTCCTGGGGGACGTAGCGGACGTTGAACTGCACCGGAGTCACACGCTGCGCCGAGACCGGGGCGGCCGAGCCGTCGTCGTAGGTGGCGGTCTGCTTCGAGACGTCGTAGCAGCCCTTGAGGTAGACGATGCCGTTGTCGATCGGGGTGCCCTGGGAGGGTGTCAGGACGCCGAATGTGGTGGTGGATGCATCTGCCGTCCACACGGGGGCGCCCTTGGTGGTGATCTTCTTCTCGGCGAGGCCGGCGGCGACGGTCTTGACGTTCTCGAGAGCGCTTCCAATGGCGAACGGCTCGATGCGCTCAGGCTTGGCCCCGGTGTCTGCCTGGATCTCGTACTGGACGGCGACGAAGTCTTTCACCGTGCGGTTGGCGGCGATGTAGGCGTCGTCGCTGCTCTTGGGCGGACTCACTTTGCCGGGGTCGCTCACGGGCTCGTAGGGGGTCGACGTGGGTGTCGGTGTCGCGCTGGCACTCGACGACGGCGTCTTCGTGGGTCCTGCGTTCGAGTCGGGGGTGCTGGTGCATCCGGCGAGGAGGACGACGGCGCTCAAAGCGACCGCGGTAAGCGGTGCGAGCTTGCGTGTGATGGTCATGTGTTCGTCCTTCGCTGGGTCAGTTGCCGTCGACGAGTCGCGCTGCGGCGGAGGCTTGGACGGGCAGGGGCCCGATGCCGAACGTGCCGAGGATCTTCGGTGTGTACGTCATCTGCACGGTAACGACGACCTGGTCGCCCTGGATGCGCGCCTCGCCTCGAGCACCCGATGCAGAGATGTAGTTGTTGGCGGCGTTCACCGCTGCGGTGCTGCTGAGGGTGAAGGCGTCGCCGTTGACGGCGTTGCCGGTCGCGGCGTTGGTTCCTGCTCGGGCGGCGCCCTCGGCGACGGTGAGGGACTGCTGGACCGCTTGGGTCTTTCCGTCGCCGTCGACGACGATGCCGGCGATGAGCATGAGGGCCGCGGCGAGCACGACGATGAGCGGGGTGTACTTCACCGGGTCACCTCTCCCTGTAGGGGTCGACGGGGCTCGTGGCGGTCTTGGTGATCGTCATTGAGCCGGGGATGAATGGGAAGGCCAGGTCAGAGGTGTTGATGGTGCATTGGACTGTGGCGCTGACGGTGCCGGTCTCGCCCAGGCCGGTGCTGAGCCCGTTGCCGCCGATCGAGACGTCGAGGCTGGCGCATTTGACGTTGCCGGTGAGCGCGATTGTGGCTGCGCTCTTGGCGTGCGGCACGGCTTCTCCTGCGGTGCGGGAGAGGGAGGCGTCTCGGGCCGCTGCGGCGGCGGCGCTTTGGACGCTGTTGTCGGCGAGCCCGTAACGGCCCATGAAGACGACGACGGCGATCAAGGGCACGACGACGCCGACGAGGAGGATGGCCAGGTTCGGCATGTCCTCGATGTCGCCGCGTTCGTCGCGGAGTACTCGGCGAATGAACTTCACGGCGCCGGCACCCATCGCTCGATCGGCCCTGTCATGGTGCGCCTGACCTCGGGCATGCTGACCCCGGGGATGAGCGAGACGGCCTGGCCGGTGACGGTGATGGTGACGGTGGTCGCGCCTCGGTCGACCTGGACGTTGGGCGAGTTCAGGAACCCACCCGTCTGGTTGACGATCTCGGCCCCCGAGGAGCGGCCGGCGGCACCGGATGACTGGTAGGCGCGGGCGCTGCTGTAGGCCGCCACGGCGGCGTTCTGGGCGACGTTGGACCCGAGGTACCAGAGGGCGATTTGGAGCGCGAGGAACACCAGCAGGATCACCCCGGGGAGGACGATGGCCGCGCTGGCGAGACCGTCCTCTTCCCCGAGGCGACGCCCGAGCGTGCGGCGCAGCCGTGCGCTCTGGTTTCTGATGGCGTTCACGATTCGCGTCTCAGCCGGGGAGCTTGCCGAGGTAGCCGGTCGCGAACGCGGTGACGAGGCCGATGATCGCGATCGCGAGCACGGCTCCGCCGACGGCGACGATGGCGGTCCAGGTTGCTTGCTCGAGGCCGGCTTCCTGGTCCTCGCGGAGCTTCTCGACACGCTCGCGAAGTGCGACGTCGGTGCGAACCAGACGGTTCAGCAGGCGGTCTTTGATCTTGCTCATTTCGTTCTCCTTGGTTGGGGTTACAGGGTGGTCAGTTGAAGCAGTGTGGGCGCGATCACGATGGCGAGGATCGGCGCGAGGGTGAGCATGACGGGCACGTCCATCCGAGAGGTGACGCGCTCTGCGGCTGCTGCGTCGTCGGCGGCGACCTGGGTGCGGAGCTTGTCGCAGGCGGCGCGCAGCTGGTCGCGAAGGCCGACACGGGCTTCGGCCATCCGCATCATGCGAGACATCTCGACGAGGGCGGGAACCTCGATCTGTTCGCCGAGCCGATCGAGGGCGTCCCACTTGGACATGCGGGTGAGATCGGCCACCTGGTACTCCCGGCGGATGCGGCGGAACACCCAGGAGTCGGACACGCTCGCCGCGCTGGTGAGGGCGCTGTCAGCGGTGGTGTTCCCGAGCAGTGCGACGGCGACGAGCTCGAGGTAGACGGTGACGAAGCGGGTGAACTCCCGCTGCGCTTCGCGTGCCTTCGCACGGACTGTCGCGTCCGGCGCGGTCCACATGATGAACGCCAGGACGGGGCTGAGGATCAGCGGCAGCGGGAAGAAGAACCCGAGGGCGAGCTGGAAGAAGATCGGGATGATCAGCGGGCCGGCGAAACCGAACGCCGCGAACTGGAGCTTCTGTGCGTAGAACTTGCTCACGGGGATCTCGAGCAGGTCCAGCTGCTTCACCGGTGCCGCGAATCCGGGGATGTTGGGCACGTGCCGGCTGACCCAGGAACCGATCCGGTCGGACCGGGTGATGGTGGACGCCGAGACGGGGGTGAGGGACAGGTCGCCGAGCCGGTCGAGGGCGTCGTCGACGTGGATGATGCGCGGGGCGAAGTGCAGCAGGATCAGGGCCAGTCCGAGGCCGACAATGGCGCCAGGCAGCAGGGCCACAATGACGGGGCTCATGCGCTCTCCTCCGGGGCCTGGTTGATGATGATGCGCGACTCGGGCTTGCCGCGCGTCTGCGCCTTCGCCCAGACCAACAGGAGCACGAACGAGCCGAGGATGACGGTCAGGATGATCTCTCCGACGGGAGTGGAGTACGCGGCGAGCTGGGGCGTGCGGGAGAACGCGACGATGCCCAGGAGGACCATCGCGACGATCCCGGTGAGGGTCATCAGGGTGCGTCGGGGCTTGTCGCGTTCGTTGTAGATCGCGATCCGCTGCTTGACCTGGGTGGCGAGGTTGTCGGCCAGGCTCTCGAGCGCCTTCGTCAGCCCGCCGGCGTTGAACTCTGCGGCCTGGATGAGGTAGATGACGACCTCGTCGGCCCAGGCGTTGTCCATCTCGTCGGCGAACGCACGGAGTGCTGCGGCGTTGGACCAGGAGCCCGACATGCGGTTGTGCATCCGGTCGATCGCGATGCGGAGGATCGGGGGTGCGGAGGCGCGGCTGACCGCGATGACTTCACGGAGTGTGAATGAGCCGGTGTCGGCGGTCGAGGCGAGGCTGCGAGCCCAGGTTTCGAGGGCGGACAGGAGGTCGCGCTCTCGGGTGTCCTGCTTGCCGAGCAGGAGCGGCAGTCCGACGAACGCGACGGGGATGACCACGGCGAGCACGATGATGCCCGACAGGGTGGCGCTGATGAGACCGACGACGACGCCGATCAGCAGCAGCAGGCGGGTGCGGGGACTGGTGCGCGCCCAGAGCGCGGTGGTCTTGGCCGGACGTCGGTCGCGCTGACGCTTCGGCGGCGCCGGCTGGAACGCCACGATCAGCAGGATGATCCCGCCGATGATGCCGGCGCCGACGAGGGCTGCGAGGAGGGCCATCAGCTCGCGTCTCCCCAGAAGAAGTCCGTGTGCAGCCCTGCGCGACGCAGGGTCGTTGCAAGCTGCGTGCTGGGCTTCTCGGGCATCGTGTACTCCTCGCGGTCGTAGTCCCATGCGAACAGCTGCGCGGCCATCGGCAACTGCTCGTTGGGGCGCGGGATGACTTCGGCGATCTCCGACACGATGCGACGTCGGGTGCCGTCGGCGTTGGGGATGGTGTCGAGGTGCACGACGATGTCGATGCTCCGGAGGATCTGGCGCAGCGGCACGGTGTCGTCGCTGAGGCCTTGCTCGCTCATCAGGATGTCCGCGAAGCGGTGCAGGGCGTCGTCGGCGTTGCGGGCGTGGATGGTCGAGATCGATCCCTTGCCGGCCTGCATCGCCTTGATCGCGACGGGACCTTCCGCGCCGCGGATCTCGCCGAACAGGATGCGCTGCGCGGAGGAGCGCAGCGATTCCCGGAAGGCGTCCTCGAGGCTGTAGGTGGCGACCATGTCGCTGCCGGAGAGGTTCGAGGGCAGGTACTGGAAGTCCTGGACCTGAGCGTGGCGGTGCTTCTGCTTGCCGAGGTAGAGCTCGTGCTCGGTCTCGATCGTGACGATCTTCTCGTCCCACGGGATGGCTGACATCCACGCTCGGAGGAAGGTCGTCTTGCCGGCCGCTGCCCAGCCGGACACGAGCGCGGAGACGTTGGCCTGGGCGAGGGTGATGAGCAGGCCCAGCATCTTGTTGTTGATCGTCTGGAGCTCGACGAGAGTCTGCATGTCGATGTCGACGTGGTTGTGCTTTCGCATGGTGACGTTCGGCACGGAGGTGATCGGCTTGCCGGTGGCGGAGAACCGCGCGCCGCCGATGTCGAGGTCGAGGTGGCCGTTGGGCCGGCTGAACGCGCGGCCTCGCCAGCTGGCGAGGTCGGCGATGAAGTGCTCGAGCTCTTCGTCGCTGCTCGCGCAGGGACGGCGCTGCTCCTTGATGCCGTTCGACTTGGTGACCATGACGTTGTCGTAGCCGACGATCGAGATGTCTTCCACGTCGGGCTCGCGCAGGTACTGCTGGAAGCGGCCGTAGCGGAACGCCGAATCGAACACGGCTTGCACGTAGCGGTTGCGGGTCTCCTCGGACCATTCCGTGTCCGGACCGAGGTTGATGACGGACCAGTCGACGTGCCGCTGCACCAGGCGCACGATGTCGGCCATCGCGGCCTCTTCGTAGGCGGTTTCGGGGCCGGCGGCGGCGGTGGCGACGTCGAAGTCCTGACGGCTGCGGGTGTTCGCGGTGTCGACGCTGAGCTCCTTGACGAACTTGTCGACGAGGATCCAGTCGACGTCGTCCTCGAGCGCGGTGTGGTCGTGCGCGTCGGCGGCTAGGCGGGCGGCGTGAGCGCGCGGGCGTTCCTGCGGGGCGGACCCCTGAACGACGGGCTCGGGGACGGACACCGGCGCCGAGTCCTCGACGAGGTGCAGGCGTGACGAGCCGGTGGCGGCGGCGAACAGGTGGGACTGCCCGTTCGGGGTGCCGCTCTGCGGGGTCTCCTGTGCGTCGACGGTGGTGCCGGTGCGGATGATCAGGTCGCCGAGGAACGGGCGCTGCTCGATACCGATCTGGGGGATGTTGTCGTCGGCCATCAGACTGCCTTCCGGTCGAGGTCGCTGCGGGACTGCTCGTCGACGGCGCTCACCGCACGGCGGATCGCCTGGCGGTAGGAGTTCCGGTTCGGTTTGGCGTCGGGGCGTCCGAGGGAGAACACGGCGGCGCCTTCGGGGTCGAAGGGCAGTTCGGCGATGACGGGCATGAGGTGGTCGTTGAACGACGCTGCCGGCACGGACTCGGCCGGTGCGCCGGCCAGCACGAGCCGGTACTTCTCGGCGCGCCCGACGCCCTCGAGACGGTCGGCGAGGTCGGGGAGCTCCGTGCGGCGGTAGATCCGGTTGAGGTCGACCATCGTGCTCGAGGCGAACGTGAGCACCCGGTCGGCGCCGTCGAGGATGGGGAGGCGGATGTCCTCGTGCGCGATACGGCCGAGGTCGACGATGACGTCGAACCCGGCTTCGCTGAGCGCGCGGAACAGGTGCGGGAACCGGGACCACATGCCGCGGACGCCGTCGACGATGCCGAGCCGGTAGAAGCCGGGGACAACCCACATGCGGTGGCTGCTGGGGATCGAGGGGATCGGGGTTTGCGCGATCTCGGGCAGCTCGTGCACGGCGATGGCGAGCCCCCGCTGCGGGTCGACGAGATCCTGCCAGGTGAGGGCGTTGCGTGAGTAGGCGACGGCGACCTTGTCGAGTCCGCCGGCGTCGGGGCGCAGGTTTGAGCGGAAGAAGCCGGCCATGGAGGAGGTGACGTTCGACGTCTCGGCCTCGAACACGATGACCGGGCGCGGCCAGTGCACACCGAACGCGAACGCCGCGGTGGTGACTCCGGGCGATCCGGCGAACGAGGTGAAGGCGAGAACGGACACGGCTACTTCTCCTCTGGGGTGAGGTAGATCGCGACGGCGCCGGCGGAGGCGCGGCTGGTCAGGTCGGCGGCGGTGGTCTCGCTGACGTAAACGTCGACGATGGTGGTGCCGGCGGCGTCGTCGTGGGTTGTGTCAGACACGACGCCGGTGACGGCCGCGGAGTCGCCGGCTGCAGCGGCGTCGGTGGCGACCGGGACGATCGCGACGCGGTCGCCGGCAACGAGTGCCTGCGCGGGCAGCTGGGCGGGCTTGAGGCTGAGCCCGACGAGGGCCTTCCCCTCGGGGACGCTCAACGCGGAGGCAAGCGCTGACTTCGTGACCATGCTGCCCTTGGGGAGGTCGACGGTGGCGACTTGTCCGATGACATCCGACGAGTTGGCGACGGCGATGCCTTGGGTGCTCTGCCCCTCGGCGATGTCCAGGGTCGAGAGGTCGGTCTGGCTGATGACGTCGCCTCGGGCGAGATCCCGGCTGACAACGAACACCTGCTCGGTGTTGGAGCTCGATGAGTAGATGAACACGCCTGCCAGCGCGCCAGCAATGATGATTGCCACAGCGCCGGCCTTCCAGACCCATGAGCGACGGGTGCGCACTGGCGCGATCGAGCTGTCCTCGTTTCGTGCTGGCGCTTCCGCCGGTGCTGCTGTTGCTGTCGCTATTGCCACGTGGTTCCCTCCGAAGTTCTTCTACCTATGAGAGGTGCCCTCAGCGACCCGGACCGGGACAAATTGCCCCGAACCCATTGGCTGGCCCCCTGTGCGACGAGCGGTGCTCGTCAAATCCCGCTTACCAATCTATGGTAATTACCAAACGTTGGCAAGTACGTCCGTAGACTGTGGCGATGCCCGATAGCCCTCCCGACGCCCCCTCGCTCGAGGATGCGTGCGCCGTGGTCTCCGGCACCCCCGCCCGCGTCCGCACGCTCCGCGTAGTCATGGACGGCACGGACGTGACAGCGATCGATGTCATGGCTGCAACGGGTCTCTCGCGCAACGCTGTTGGTCATCACCTGACGGCCCTGCTCAAGGCGGGCGTGGTCACCCAGCGCCGAGCGACGCATGCGCGAGGAAGCGGCCCAGTCATCTACTGGTCCGCCGACATGGACGTCATCCACGCAATCCGGGACACGTTGAGTTCTCACCTGACATGACCCCCCTCCAGGTGACAACATTACAGAGCTACGCCACTCGTTCTACCCCCTGAGCACCCACACGTGATTCTTTCTGCCCGAGCTCGGGGCCGCTTTGCCGAGGAGGGACGCGCATGTCTGTTGCCGCAAGTGCGTTCAAACGCTGGGCACTCGGCGTTGGCCTACCCGATGGCACTGCACCGCTAGCTCGAGTGGCTGGTGTGAATCGGACGACGTTGAGTGCCCAGCTGCTGCGGGGCCGTGTGCGCGAGTCGATCGTGATCGAGGCATGCCGGTCCCTCGGCCTCTCCCCGGTTGAGGCTCTGTCTTCCTTCGATGAGTACGACGAGCTCGCTGCCGGCGTCCGGCCTCCGTTGCACGTCGAGGTGCTGTCGCAGGTGACGTTGACGGACGCGCTGGTGGAGTTGCTGGCACGCCGGGACGAGGGCTACGGGGAGCTGCTGCGGCCCGTACGTGAGTGGCAGGACCCGCCGCAGTTCGACTCGGTTCGCAACTGGCTTGATGCCGTCGATCCGGGCACCATTCGTCAGGAGCTTGGAGACCGGTTCGCGATCTCGCCGTCGAACCTGGCGACGGCGATCACGGAGAACAAGCTCCGTCCCCGTCAGCTCGTCGAGGCGGCGAGAATCGCGAACACATCTCTGACCAGCGGCCTGGCCGCTGCGGGGGTCCTCACTCTTGCGGAGGCGGGGTGGCCTGAGGGAGCCCGGGAGAATGCGCTCTCACGGCTTCGGGACGTGGCACTCATTGAACTGGTGCAAGCTCGTCTAGCGGGAACCCATCGGGGTGCCCGCCGGCGGGCGGCCGACCAGGACGCCGCGCGACGGATTCAGGACACGTTGGGTTGACATGGTGATCGGGTATCTCATCGTCGTGGTGTTGGCGGCGCTCGCTCTCACGCGACTGCCGGCGGTGCTGACGGGGAAGAACCTGACGGTGGTCCTGTCTGCGCTCTCGGTAGTGGCAGCGTTCGCGCTCATCACACCGGGTGTCTACGCTGCGCTTGACCCGCTCTTCCCGGTTCCGAACGCCCTTGACCTGGTCGCGAAGCTGCTGCTGTTCACTGGGCTGCTGCTGGCCGGGAGCGCGGTAGCGCGGGCCTACGACGCCCCTCGGACGCAGCGACTGGTGTCGGGCCTGCCTGGTGCGGCCGTCTTCATTGTGCTGATGCTCGCCGAAGTCGGGATCTTCGCGGCCGTGCACACCGGGACGCCTGCGCCGGATCTCGCCCGGAACCTCGGCGAGCCGCTCGTCCGGCTCTACTCGACGCTGGCGACCGCCTACCCGGCGTACATCGCTGCGCTCCTGATCCCGCACGTGCGTGCCGGGCTCACGAGCTCCCTGCGGACCAGTCGCGTCACCTCGAGGTTCCTGCTGGTCGGATTCGTGCTCGCGCTCGTCCGGTTCGCTGTGGCGTTGGTGACGTTGATCCTGCCTGCGGCGTACTCCCCGGGTCAGGTCGTCAGCGGTGTCGCGGCGATCGCCGTCGCGCTCGGTCTCGCATGCGCGTTCTTCGCCCGTATGGGGCGGGACCGGCAGTCCCAGCGCCGCTACAGCTGACCGCCTGGGTCACCAGCTGCCGCTGCCGAGGGCGTTGACGCGCCAGAACGTGGGCTGCACTCCCCCGATGGTGAACTGGTAGCTCTTCGCGTGGGTGAGGTTCCGGCCCCAGTCGGGCGAGTGGATGAGGCCGCCCTTGCCGTCGTAGATGCCGATGTGGTGCCCGACCCAGGCCACCAGGTCGCCGGCCTGCGCCTCGGAGGCGGGGATCTGGTGCGATTGTGCAAGCTGGCCGGAGACGACGGGGCTGGGCAGATCGATGCCGAGCACCTGGTGGTACATGTAGTAAACGAACCCGGTGCAGCACCAGCCGGCCGTCGGGCTGCCGGCAGAGCCGCACGCTCCCGAGTAGGGCACCTTCCCGACGTACTGCTCGGCGTAGGCGACCATGTCGGCGCCGGTCTTGCCGTTGGGTGCCGACCACGATCCGGTCTGCGCGTCGACACCGCCGGCGCTGCTCGACCCCCCTCCGCCGCACCCGCTGCCGCTGCTGGTGGTCTGCGAAACGGTGTCGGCGGTGACGTTGACGCCCTCGTCGCTCATGATGTTCGCCGCGGCGGTCTCCCACTTGTCGTAGGCCGCGGGGAACCCGGAGAACTGCACGGCCTGCGCCGCTTCGCCGAGGGTCAGGGCCTGCCAGTTGGGGACGTCGAGCAGGCCCTTCGGGGTTCCGTGGTTCGGGCCGAGGGGGCCACCGAAGAATGCTTTGGCCTCGTACACAGGGTCCATCCGCTCCTCGAGGGAACCCCAGTTCGCGCGCTGCTGGAAGATCCCCACCGAGTCGCGATCGCCGTAGTCGAGGTTGCGCAGCGTGGACTCCTGCAGGGCCGTCATCAGTGCGACCTGGACGCCCCGCGAGGGGATGTTGAGTCCCCTCGCGACCGAGATGATGGTCTGCGCGTTATCCCGCTGCTCGCGGGTGAGCGTGAGCGTCTTGCCGTTGCCACTGTCGACCTGGCCGGCCGCGGTGGCCTCCTCCCCGGCGGGAGCCGCCGCAGCACCTCCGCCGCCTGGGGCGGCGCACCCGAGGGCCACGGGAGAGCTGACGAGCAGCTGCAGCGAGGTCGCGGTGAACCCGACAATCCCGATCGCGGGGATGAGCAGAATCGCGGCACCGCCGGCGACGATGGCGAGCATCTTCTTGTTCACGAGACGAGCTCCTTCTTCGCGGCCCGCTCGAGCGCAGCTCGGACCGGGGACTGCTGCACTGCGTCGGGCCGCATTCGGGTCACCTGGTAGACGCCGCCGCGGTTCTGTGCGGCGGGAGCGATCTGCCCGACGCCGCTCTTGTCGACGACGATCTGGCGACCGAACGGGACGGCGGGGCTCTGCGCCGGCGGCGTGGGGGCCGGTGCGGGTCCTGAACCGATCGCCGGCGTCCGCCCGGCGGCAGATCTGGAGGACTTCGAGCTGGTGAGCGCGGCCCGTCCTGCCGGGGCGCTGAGAGTGGGTGTCGACGGTGACGACGACGTCGACGGGGCGGGCCTGGCCGTCTTGTGCTCGAGGACGTTGCCGACGGCGGATGCCCCGGCGCTCAGGGCGTGGCGCTGGAGCACCTTCCGTCCGCCGATCTGGGCGGTCTTGATGGCGACAGCGGAGGTTCCACCTGTTGCAGCTGCGGCGCCGAGCTGGCCGACAGTCGACGCGACGCGCACGGCCTTGCCGACGCCGCTGGCGGCGCGGCTGGTGGTGGCGGTGAGGTGGCCGCCATCGACGCTCGCTGGCTCCGATGGTGCCGACGGCGCCGGCAGGGCCTTCTTCTGGGGTCGCTGGCTGAGCCGGTTCGCGGCGTAGCGGCCGGCGGTGCGGAGGGCCTCCTTGCCGATCGGAGACATGGAGCTGGGCTGACCGTTGCCGCCGTAGCCGAGCTTGGCGAGCCACTGGGCGAGACGGACGCCCTTCTTGCGCATCCGAACGTAGAAGGTGATCAGCGTGATGATCAAGGCGATCACGAAGATGTTGATCACCGCGGTCTGCGCGACGATCGGGAGGCCGCCTTCGGAGACGGCCTTCATCACCGACGACAAGATCCGTAGGTAGGCGGCGAGGGTGACGATCGATACCCCGACGGAGAGCGCGCCGACGTACATGCCGATGAACGAGTTCCAGAGCCCCTCTCGGGCGACGCCGGGCAGCATCGCTGCGTAGACGTACCCGATCAGCTTGAACGCGCTCAGCAGCGCGTAGATGACCGCGATGAGGCACACCAGCGCCATCGCGAGGGCGATGAGGAGCAGGGTGCCGCTGCCGCCCATGATCGACAGCGCTGTGATCACCTGCCCGGGGCTGGGGTGGGTGACGTACTCCTGTGCGTCTTTGTCGCACTTGCCGACGGCGTCGCGGACGGTGGTGGAGCTGGTGTCGTAGGCGGAGGCGTTCTTCATCTGGTTGGTGAACGTGGTGTCGCATTCGCCGCTCAGGGAGTGTCCGAAGGCGACCTCCTGCGCGGGGATGCGGACGAAGACGTCGATGAGCCCGCCCATCAGCGACTGCGAGATCATCTCCTGTGCCTGGGACTTGTCGGGGGTGCCGGTGGGGTCTGCGCCCTCTGTGTCGAGGACGCTGACGGAGAGGTTCGCACCGGTGGACTGCGCCCACGTGAGCGCGCCGTGCTCGCCGGTCAACGCTGTGACGGGGTTCGCCAGGGCGCCGGTGGCGAGGACGAAGCAGAGGATCGAGACGGAGAGGTCGATGGTGCCGCGGGCGAACTTGCCGAGGGCGATCGCCATCCCGAACACGCCACCGGCGATCATCATCGCCAGTGCCGGCCAACCGATCTGCGACAGCACCGACTGCATGGTCGTGGCGATCGCGCCGACGGGCGTCGCGATCCAGTCCACCCAGGTGAACTCGAGCAGGAACGACAGCAGCCAGAGGCACCACGAGAGGCAGGCGAGGTTGAAGATCCAGACCCCGTCGACGATGCCCGAGACGACTGTCTTGGTGGGGTGCCAGACGTCGCCGCGGTCCAGCGGCAGCACGGAGTAGCGCCACAGCGGCACCCCGGAGGAGTCCTTGAGGTCGGTGGGCGGCATGTAGGGCGGTGCCGACGAGTTCGCGGACCCGTCGGCGTAGGCGGCGGGGACGGCGACGATTGCGGACACGAGCCAGCACACGCCGAGCAGGAGCAGCATCGCGGTCTTGGGGTGGAGCACGGCCCACGCCCAGAGCCGGCGCAGTCGGTAGCGAGTGGTGCGGTAGCCGGAGGCGAGGAAGAGGATCATGCGGACACCGCGCTTTCGGCGAGGGCTGTCTGCTCACGCTCGGCGGGGGTGATGGCCCTCGAGGGCGTCGACAGAACCGTCTTGCGTCGCTCGGGTTCCTGCGGGAGTGCGACGCGGATCTTGCCCATGCGGCCTTGGACGTCGAGGTAGAGGGCTTCGCCTCGGCGGTCGGGGGCAACCTGCCCGTTCGCGCCGATCGGGGAGAGATCCTGCGTGACGAGGTCGACCATCGACGGGTCCTCGCCGAGGCCCTCGTGGAACCATTCGAGGTTCCCCGCGGCGAGCTTGCGGTCGGTCTGCCGCATCACGACGCGGGTCTTGATCATGCCGCGGGAGAGCTCGTCGCCGAAGTCTCGGGCGTCCTGGCTGGCGACGGCGACGCCGGCTTTGTGCTTGCGGCCGTCGCGGTAGAAGATCTTGAGCTGCTGCTGGCCTTCGGGTGATGCCGTGATGTGGAAGACCTCGTCGACGGCGAACACCGCGAGGTCGTCGTCGTCGGCGAAGCACACCTGCCGGCTGATCGAGACCAGCAGTGCGTACATGGCGCGGCCGAAGAGCTTCTCGATCGGCATCTCGTCGAAGAGCTTGGGGTTGTTGATCTCGTCGGCGTCGGGGAGCGAGACGCCGTGTGTGAGGAATGCGATGGCCCGCTTGGACAGATCCAGCGCCGGCAGCTGTGAGTCGAACAGCACCTTGCCGAAGTGCTTGTCGACGTAGAGCCCCATGAGATCCGAGAGGGTTTCCGCCTGGACGTCGCCGCCCTTGCCGAGCTCCTGTAGGTGTGTGTAGAGCGCCCCGAGCGAGGTGAGCTCGTGCTCGGCGGCGTATTCGGGGCCGAGCACCTTGGACAGGCGCGCGCCTTCGCGGGAGCGGGCGGGGATGCCGAGGAGGGCCGACATCAGCGTCTGCGCTGCGGCGGCGCCGGCGCGGGCTCCGAAGACGCGGAGCGGGTCGAGGGACCACATCGGGTCGGTGAGGTCGACGATGGCGGTCTGCTCTTTGGCCAGCGACTCGGCGAACTTCGCGTACTCCATGAGCACGGTGCGGTCGATGACGACGATCCGGGCGCCGCGGTCGTGGTTGGCGCCGAGGAGGGTCTTGAGGAGGGTCGACTTGCCGGCGCCGGGCTCGGCGGCACACGCGATCGACGCGGAGACGTCGGCGAGCACATGCGCTTCGAAGTCGAGCAGGACGGGACGGGCGGTGCCGGAGGTGACGTTCTCGGCGAGCATCATGCCGGTCCGGTCGCCGAGCTCGCTCGAGGTGAGGGGCACCATCGAGGCGAACATCGCGCCGGTGGTGATCTCGACGAACTCGCGCACCTGACGGGATGTGGGCACCCCGGGCTGCATGCCCCACCACAGCGCCTCCTGGGCGCCGAGCGGGATGTCGAACGTGAAGTCGATGCCCTTGAAGTCCTTCTGGAGGAACTGGGCTCGGGAGCGGGCTTCTTCGGCAGTGGGGCCGGCCACGGCGAGGATCATCGTCGCCTGCACCTCGACTTCTTTGTCCGAGCGGTTGAGCTCGGAGTGGTAGTCCTGCAGCGTCGCGGCGGTCTGGACGAGCTGCCCGCCGGAGCCGGTGATCGAGGCGGTGCCGTCCTGCTGGTCGAGCTGGTCGTTGAGGTTGGTCTCGGCGCGCTTGTTGCGGCGTGCGGCTTCGCCGGCGGCGATGACGTTCAGGCGGAGTGCCCAGTCGGCTTCGACGCCGAGCTCGTCGATGCGTCCGACCCAGTCGACGGCGGGGGTCTCCCAGCCGCCCTTCGGGGTGCCGGCCAGGGCCATCAGTGTCTGGTACGACGTCGTCTCCTCGCGGAGGTTCTGCACCTTGAGGTAGCGACGGCTGAACGGGTCGAACTTGGCCAGCTTGTTGGTGAGGTCGGTCTGGCCGCCCTCGTCGAGGAGCGGGTTCGGGAACACGGCGGGCGAGGTGAACCGGTCGGAGGGGTCGTCTTCGCCGTACTGCTGCGCGACGCCGCCGAGGGTGCGGCCGGCGGGGTCTGGTGCGGCGTTGTCGATGCCGAGTCCGCGGGTCTGGGAGTGGGTGGCGATCCACACCTGCTCGGCGACGCTGGCCCGGTGGGGCTCGAACGCGACGGGGAGCTGCTCTTCGAGCTTCCCGGCGGTCTGCAGCGCCGCGAGGATCTCCTTGGGAGTCGGCGGGTTCACGGGCAGCGACATGAGGTCGCGGAACGACGTGTCGACGTTGCGCCAGGCGGCGCCGGCCTTCTGCTTGGCGCTCCCCATGCGCAGCGGTGCGGAGAGCCAGTACTCGCGCTTGCCGAGGGGGCGCTCGGCGAGAGCGTCGAGGGTCAGCATCGTTTCCATGGCCCACGCGGGGCTCTGGTCGATGTCGACGTTCTCGAGCATCCGGTTGACGACCGAGACCGGGTCGAGGTCGGCGGTGAGGCCGAGGATCAGGTACTCGCCGCGGACGGACTGGAAGAGGTTCTGGTGGTGCAACTTCGACCAGGCGCGCATGTCCGAGCTGCCGAACCCCTTCGCGAGGCCGTTCAGCCGCCAGGTCGCCCACACCGTTCCGGTGCGGGTCCACATCAGGTGTCCGGTCATCGCCACCACGGGCAGTCGCATAGCCATCAGAGCACCGCCCCGCTCTGGGGTCCGGCGAGAGGTGCAGTTTCGAGCTCGGTGCTCATGAGTTGGATTCCTTTCGGCGGGCCTGCTCGAGCAGACGCTCGACGCCGGTCGCGTAGGTGCGGCGGAGGGGGATGACGTTGGCCGGCAGCTCGTCCGCGGTGGGAATGGTCGGTGTCAGCTCGTCGGGAGCCTCGGGTGCCGTCGGGGGGCTGGCGGGTGCGGGGATCTCGGCGACGATGACCTGGTCGGCGATCACCGCCGGCCTCCTCGCGGCGACCGCGGGGCTTCCGGTCCCGGTGGGCAGCTGCAGCAGGACCGTGCCTTCGTAGTAGTGGGGGCGTGGGATGCGGACGGGGGCGCCCTTGTAGCTGCCGAGCTGCGGGACGGACATCGCCGTGCCGAGGTCGGCGACGAGGTCGGGCAGGCGCCGTCGAGTGACCGGGATGCGTCCGGCGGCCCATGTGGCTCCCCACGCTGCGCCCGCGAGGACGATCAGGCGGATCAGTGGGAAGAGCCCGGGACCCCAGATGTCGGCTGTCTTGTAGCCGACCCAGAGCACGACGCCGCCGATTCCGAGCTGTGTCAGCGTGTACGGGCCACCCGGGATGCGGGCGCCGTTGATCTTGCCGATCAGGACGGGGATGCGTCGCGCGCCGGTGAAGAAGCGCGCGACCTGCGGTGTCTGCTCTGCCATTGGGATCAGCTACCCAGCTGGTCCTTGAACTGGTTGCCGAGCCAGATCGTTCCGCCGCCACCGACGGCGAACGCGATGAGGGCGCCGACGAAGAGGCCCTGGATGATCCCGCCGATCGCCCAGCTCTTCCTGGCGGCGATGATGAAGAAGGCGATCAGACCGATTACACCGCCGATGACGACGACGAGGGTCTTGAACTGGTTGAGCTGGTCGGTCGCGGTGCTGATGATGCCGCCCGCGAGGATCTGGGGGGCTGCCTCTCCGAGCCCGGCGGTGGCTCGCACGTAGAACTTGGTGCTGGCGTCGTTGACGCTCGAGGCGGCGATGGTGGTGAGCGCGGTGATGCTGGACATGGTCAGTTGCCTTTCTGGGGTGAGTCGCCGGTCGGCGACGGGGTCGGGGTGGTGGTGCTGGTGGCGGTCTGGTCGGACAGTGCCGGCGGGGTGCCAAGCGCTGCGACCTCCCACCGGTCCGCGCGGGCGCGGAGGTCGAGGGTGTACGTCGAGGTGGCCTGCTGGCCGACCGAGTTGGCGGCGACGACGGTGGCGTAGACCTTGACCGTCGCGCCGTCCTCGGGCTGCTCTGCAGGGGCGGTCTCGCCGTCGATCGAGGACACGGTCAGATCCGAGTACGGCGCCGGTGAGATCGCCGGGATCGACGTCGACGGGGCCGTGTAGGGCTCGGTCGCTCCCTGGCCGGTGAGGTAGGCCGCGAGGAACGCGGTCACGGTCTTGCCCGCCGCGGAGCTCGAGGAGATCGAGTCGCCGTAGTTGAGGCGAGGGGAGTCCGTGCCGGCGGCGGGGCCGGCGACCGGGGAGGGCAACCCGACAGCGACGAGCTTGGAGCCGGCGGCGGAGACTACGACCTGGAAGTAGCGACGGGGCCACTGGTCGCCCTTGCCCTCTTCGACGGTGTCGTCTTTGACATCCGCGGCGACGACGACCTGGCTGAGCTGCGCGTTCTCGTCGTTGACAATCGAGGCCACCGCCACGTTGCGGTACTCGAATCCGGTCTTGGCGAGCTGCTGCACGTTGGTGTCGGTGTAGGTGCCCAGCGCCGCGCTGTCGTCCTGCGTCGCGCCGAGCCATGCTCCGACGTACCCGGCCGCGAACGATCCGGCCGACTGCTGCAGCGGCGACACCTGTTCGGTCTTCGCCTCCTGCGGAGCAGCCGAGCTGGAGCCGCCGCTGGTGGCAGCGAGGACGAGGCCGACCGGGCCGCAGACGAGTGCGGCGACGATGAGGAACGAGATCCCCTTCGAGCCGAGCCGTGAGCCGTTGGTCCAGGTGGCCGCCTGCGCGACAGGCTCGACGTCAGGAGCCGCGGCCGACGTCGGCTGCTCGGGAGCGTGCTTCTTGCCGGGCAGCTTCATGATGCGTCCCGACGACCGCGCACCGTGCGAGCGGCCTGCTCGTACTCCGGCGACTGCAGGTACTCCAGGGCGCGGGTCCTGGTCTCGGGGCTGAACGGCTTCTCGTGCAGCTCGAGCGCGACGTCCTGAGCCTGGTCGTACGCGGAGAGCACTCGTGCGTGCTCGCTGATCTCACCGAGCAGGCCTTCCGGCAGCTGCGGCGCTACATCTTCGTGCGTGGGCATCGCACGGTCCCTTCGTCATGGCGGGACTCGGAATAGCCCCTCACTTCTAGGGGGTGCCCTCCCCAGTGCCGACCGGGACAAAAAAGTCGGAGAGATTTTCCGGGCGTGAATCCCCCTGCGATCCGCGGGGCCATGCGGATCTGCCTAGGGCCGCAGGCGGAGCGCTCCCCCGCCTCCGAGATCCCCGCAGCCGGTACCCCCGGCAGTACCCCCGCGCTGAGGACCGTCGTTCGAGACCGCAGTCCGTCTCACCTCGGGGGTTCTCATGGGCACCATCACCAACCGCGCTTTCTCGCTCGACAACAAGCTGCGCCGCGAGTGGGAGAACGAGTTCGCCGACCGGGTGCACGTCTTCGGCGAGCACGGCGCCGTGCCGGTCCAGACGATGGTGGAGCGTGCCCGCGACCTGACCGGGGATGCTCGTGACGAGCTCCTGCACGACCTGCTCTGCCTCGCCCACCACGGCGACCGCGTCTCGGAGCGGGTGCTGCTGCAGCTGCTCATCCCCGCGGCTCGGAGCATGGCGCACCGGGTGCACGCTCTCGACGAACTCACGCGGAACGACCGGGTCGACATCGCGATCGGTGCCGCGTGGGAGAGCATCCGCCACTACAAGCTGCACCTCCGCTCGCGCGTCATGGCGAATCTGACGATGGGCACCCTCAGCGTGATCGCACCGAAGCCGTCCGCGAACGATCGCCTCATCGCTGGACTGACCAACTGCGTCAGCGACGAGATCCTCGAGCACGTCGCCGGCGCCTGGACCGAACCGGAGCCCTCGCCCGAGTCCGAGCTCGCAAACCTGCTGACTTGGGCCGTCGACACCCGCGTCGTGACCAACGCCGAGGTCGCACTCCTCGGCCGCGCCTACCTCGGCGAGGAGACCCACCAGACGATCGCCCAGGATCTCGGGATCAGCCCGGAGGGGGTCCGCAAGCGCCTAGCTCGAGTGCGGTCCCGGATCACCGTTGCCGCCCGAACCTCCTACGCTGCCTGAGGCCGACCGATGCGCAAGATCCTCCTCGCCGTCCTCGCCGTCGCCACGATCGTCACGGCCGTCATCCTCGGCGTCACCCACCGGCCCGCAGCCTCGGTGCCGACGCCCGCAGCGTCCTCGACCACCTCACCCGTCGACGAGACCCCCGCGCCCGAGACGAACAGTGGTCGCGGTCTGCAGGAGCTGCTGAACACCCGCCTCAGCACCACCGGCGCCCAGCTGTCCGTCGGCTTGCCGGCGACGGTCACCATAGACACCTTGAGCGGTGAGACGGTCTACGCCCGCGTCACGATGGACGAGCTCACCCAGCTGCCGGAAGACCAGGCTCGTGCAGTGCTCGAACAGCGCAGCTCCCTCGCCGGCTACAGCACCGTCTGGACCATGCCGGTGTCGCTGGTCGTTCTCGGTGTCGTCGATGAGGACGGCACCGGCACCTCCTCGATCGCGGACCTATCGGCGGTCGACCTCTCCCGGTTCACGATCGCCACCCACCCCGGTTCCGACCCGCTGCCGGCGTCGAACACGATGACGTCGACGAGCTGCACCGGCCTCGACCCGCACACCAGCACCACCGTCGATCACACGCTGACGTGGTGCATCCACGCGTTCTCGACCGGCCCCGAAGAGCAGCCCACGGGCGGTCAGTACGAGACCACCACGGGGACCTACCAGCTACCGATCACGTGGGCGTCGACGCGATACGCCGCGCCCGAGATCCCCTGACTCGAAACGGATTTGTCCCGGTCGACCCCGTCGACGTCACCCCTTAACCAGTGAGGGCCGCCCCTGGCCTCGCGACGAAGGGAGACGCTGTGCAGAACAGCAACGACGACATCTGGACCTGGTTTGCCGGCATCCTCGCTGTAGTCCTGATCGGGCCGGCCCTGCTGGCCTCGGCGGTACCCACCGCTCAGACGTGGCTCGTCAAGGCCCACGTGCTCGCCACCGAGGGGGTACTCATCCCCGTCGGTACCGGCGCGGGCCTTGATCTGCCGCGGATCGCGGTCGTCGCCGGCGCCTTCTTGCTGGTCATCCTGATCGTCGCTCTCGTCATCCGCTCACGGGTGCGCGCAGCGCAGGAGAAGCGGAGCCGGGCATGACCCGCGTCGCCAACGGCAGCCCACTCCCCAGCACCGGCGGATGGTTCGTCCCGGTCATCGCCGTCTTCGCTGCGGCCGTCATCGCCGGAGGCATCGCAGCGGCCCTCGACCGTCCCGGCGCCGCGATCCTGGTCGGCGCCCTCGCCGTCATCCTGATCGCCGCGACGATCGCGCTTCGGCTCCGAGCCGGCCGACGCACGTCGATGGCCGACCTGTTCGTCATCGCCGTCACCCCCGTCCTCGGCTGGCCCGAACCGGACCGCTCTCGGGTGCTCGTGCGCGCCTGGCGCGGCGGCTGGATCGGGACCCCCCGGAAGATCCGACTGAGCTACAACACGGTCGCATCCGTCGAGGGGAACACCCTCGAGCTGATCAGCGAGCTCCGACGTCGCGCCGCTGCGCGCTTCGGGATCGTCTACCGGGTCACCAAGCACAACGAGCGACGCGGCCTGGTCTGGCTCAGCGAGCACGACAACGCCACCGAGCGGGACGCCGACGAGAAGACCGAGCGGGTGCGCACCCACATGGCGAAGATCTTCGGCGACGCCCAAGTGTCCACGAAGACCGACGACGCCGGCGACCCGCGCGAGATCACCGTCAAGTTCGAGGTCTCCCCCCGCCTCACCCGAGAGGGCGTCCGGACCCACATCGAGACCGCCACCAGCGCCGTGCTCTCGGGCCGCTGGCGTGCGTTCTGGGATCTGCAGAAGGACTTCGTCCGGTTCGAGCTGCGCCCCAAGCTGGAGTCGCTGATCGCCAACCCCGCGGTGGCACCGGAGGTCGTCGACCCGAAGGCGACGTACGACTCGATGGCGGTCCCGGTCGGCGTCGACGAAGACGGCGAAGTGATCGTCTGGAAGCCGAAGGACCAGGCCCACGGCCTCGTCACCGGCGAGACCGGCAAGGGCAAGACCGTCGTCATCCTCGGGATCACGATGTACCTCGCCGCGCAGGGCTGGCACATCTGGGGCATCGACGGCAAGCGCATCGAGCTACTCGGCCTGCGGGAGTACCCCAACGTGGAGCTCATCGCCGGCCGGATCGATCACCAGGCCCGCGTGACCCGCGCGGTCTATGACCTCATGCAGGAACGCATGGAGGCGTACGAGAGCCGTCAGGTGCGGTTGAACGACTTCGAGCCGGTCCTGTTCGTCGTGGACGAGTTCAAGACATTCCGGAACGCCCTGCTCGCCTGGTACCGCACCGTGAAGCCCAAGGGCGCCTCGACGACGCCGGTGACCCTCACCGAGTTCTCCGACATCGTCAGCCTCGGCCGCAAGCTCCGCATCCACCTCCTCCTGGGCCTGCAGCGCCCCGACGCGGAGTTCCTGACCGGTGACATGCGCGACAACTTCGGGTTCCGCGTCAGCCTCGGAAAGCTCTCCCCCGAGGGCGCGAAGATGATGTGGCAGTCGTTCGTCACCGGCACCACGGTCCCGGTCAACGGCAAGGGCCGTGGGATGGCCCGCAACAAGCAGGGCACCCCCGTCGAGTTGCAGACGTACTGGACGCCGGACCCGGAACAGACCGACCCCAACGAGCCCTCCGAGTGGGCGTTCCCCACCGACCTCGAGCTGGTGCAGAGCCTGCGGCCGAAGGTCGACCTCTGGGAGACCAAGCGGATCATCGACCCCGACGACTTCCCCGACCTCGACGACGAGAAGGCCACCAACACCGGTCCGGACTTCAACGACTACATGGCCGCCCGGATCACCAAGGCAACTGTCGCCGACGCGATGCCGGTCCGGAAGATGGCGGGCGTATTCGAGACCCCCGCGGCGAAGAAGATCGAGCAGATCCAGATCGAGGCGGAGGAGCCCGACGAGCAGCTGCAGCCGTTCGAGGGCTACGCGGCCCCCACCACAACCAGCGTCGAAGAACTCCTGGACGGCAACGGGTACCTCCAGTCCGAAGGCGCCCTCGTCGAGCTCGAGGACGGCATGTGGGGGGTCCTGGAGTTCGCCGGCTACGACGACGCCGAGGAGGGCTACGTCGAGCTGTCCTACCGGGACTACGAGTCCGGCGAGCCCGGCACGATCTCTCTCCCCGTCGACGAGCGCGTCGACACCCGCCTGCCCGAGCAGCACTGACCCATGCGACACGCCAGAATCACTGCAGCCGATAGCCGTACATGTAGAGCTACGGTTGCCGCATGGCACCGGCCCGTCGTCCTCGCGGCACCCTCATCGATCCGACTCAGCTCGGGTGGGCTGTGGAGCGCGCGTCAAAGGATCGGTTCGACGCCATCGCAGACCGCCTCGAGATCTCGAGCGCGGTCTTCTTCGAGCGCGTCGTCGAGCACCTCGAGCTCGACGAGCGTGGCGTCCCGGTGTGGTGGACCTACCCGGTGCCGTCGACCGATGGGGAGCTGCCTATCGACGAGGCCTAAACCAAAAGGCCCCCCGCCGAAGCGAGGGGCCCACGTATTTGGCTCTGAACCTGCCGAGTTTGCCGACCTACAGGTTCCGAGTTCGTTCCTTCGAATTTCCGGTTATCAGCCGGACCTTCGTCGTACCCAGGGGATCAAGTCCGAAGGGATGACCTCATCGTAAGCGATAGCTCTGTTCTCTGCCACGACTCGCCGTCGAAAGTTCGGAAGTCTGTAAGTTCGCAAGTGCCGGGGTCCGACAGTTCGGTACCCCCCACATCAGCGGAACCGTGCGGTTCCGCTCCGATCGCCTCTGCGAGCTCGCCGGACTCTCCTGCGCCCCGGAGGGTCGCCTGGCGTGTCCTCGAGGACACTCGTGGCCGCCGGCGGGTGGCGCTCAAGGCGCCTACGTCGTGGGGTACTGACTGGTCCGAGCGCGCCCGTGTGGGCCGGCGCTCGTCGACGCTGCCGGCGCCCGAGGGTGCGTACGCGGCGCTGCCGGCGTGGTCTTCCCGTCAGCAGTACCTCGCCGCGGTCGCGGCTGCGTGCAACTCGACGGAGGGCCGGGATCTGCGGAAGGCGTGGACGCGCAAGTGGGTCGCCGACGAGCCGTTCTGGGCCATCGTCCGATCGCTGGCGTCGTTCGCCGACCACGCGACCGGACGAGGGGTGACCGCGTCGCATCAGACGATCGCGGCGAGGGCGGGCCTGCTCGACGACGTCGACGAACTCGACAGCTCCTCCGAGCAGGGACGACGTCGTGTGCAGGCCGCGGTGAAGCGAGTGCAGCAGGTCACTGCGATCCTCACCGAGCTGGGCCTGTACTCGACCATCCGGATCGGACGCCCGCTGTCGCGTCGGGAGCAGGCGATGTTCCGCGCCCGGGGGCTCTACCAGAAGGCCGTGGGCAACGAGGCGGCGTTGATCGTCCCCGGGCATCGGGCGGCTGCAGCAGCGGGTCAGCCGGTTCCGTCGAAGGGGCACACCTTCCACCTACATCCCGCCATCTCTAGTAAGAGCACTTCTCCCGTTACAGAGATACCTAGCAAGCCGCGTTCGCGGCGGACGGACGCTTCGCGCCCGGGGCAGGGGAGATCTCGCGGTGGGGTGAAAAGCACAAGGGCGCCGATGCGGCCGCTCAGCGATCGCTCGCCGGCGTTCCGTCGCCTGGTGGCGGAGCTGGACCAGGCTGTGATCGGCAGGGACGGTGCTGTGGTGGGCCGGTTCACGCAGGGACGGTCGGTTCTGGGGCTGGTTCGCATCCTCGACGACTTCGGCATCGACGCCTCGTACACCGCGGACGAGCTGCTCGAGCGAGTGCTGCGCTGGGAGCCGCACTTCCGGTTCCGGGACGGGCTCGGCTGGCTCCGCCACCGACTGGCCCGCGCGTTCCGCCGGCCGACCACCCCGGCGCAGGTACCCCCCACTCCCCCGGAGTTCCGCGGCCACCGCGACCTCGAGCAGCTCTGGGCCACCGACGAACCGTTCCGCGACGGTTGGGTCCGCCTGCAGGCCCTCAAGGCCGCCGAGAGAGCTCCAGAGCCTTCCGGTACCCCTTCGATCGCCGAACCTGCGCAGACCGCCACCAGGAGCCGCGACGTCGCTCCTGGTGCCGCTGCACCCCACGCCCGACCGCTCGCCGGCACCAGGTCGGTGCCGCAGTGGCAGCAGGAGCTCGACGAGGCGCGAGCTCGGATGGAAGCCGAGGGCGAGGACGCCTGGGCCGCCGGCCTCGCAGCGGTGCGCGCCGCGGGATCTCCCCCGAAGTCGCCGCGACACCGCGAACCGTACGTGCCGGCGCGCGCCCTCAGCCGCAGCTAATCAGCGCCCAGCCCGGCGCCGACGTCCCGATCGGCCGCGGCCCGGTCGGGCGATCGCCGGCAGTCCGGTAGTGCCGGGGTCCGGAAGTCGCAGAGTCCGGAAGCACCGGAATGCCGGGTTCCGGAAGTGCCGAGCCCTGGAAGTGCGCGAGTCCGGGACGACCGGAGTGCCGGGGTCTGGGACTCCGGGAGAGCGGAAGTGTCGGGGTCCGGGAGTCTGTAAGTTCCGGAGGTACTGAGTTGAACTCGGGGAGAAGATGGCCGGTCCTTAGCCCTGGCGGGCACGTTCCGGCCATTTTATCCACGGGGAAAAGTCAAAGTAGAGCCCGATCGTGAGATTCGTTGGTGGGTTCTCCGTGATGGCGCAGCGCCCACCGAGAGCCGGCCACGTGCACTCGGTGGGTCTGGTGCGGACGACGACGGCCGGCAGTAGCGTGGGGCATAGCTGCTCCCCCCAGTAGCTTTCGGGTCGTCCCCCCACGGCTCGGAGAACACGAACGGTCCGTGACGCGATCCCCCCATCGCCTCACGGACCGTTCGCTGTGTCGGCCGAGCTCAGTAGTTCGGGCGCCACCCGGACTGTGTTCGGCGCGGACGGCCGCGAGTGCGCTGCCGGTCGTACTCCTGCGTCTTCGCCTTGCCATAGACGGTCATCGTCACACCGGTGATCGGTTGATCGGCGACGTCGAGGTTCGTGTACCGCTCGCCGTTCTCGTCGCGGAACCATCCCAGGGCGCCGCCGCCGTGGTCGTTGATGCGCTTGAGCATCGTCGAGGCGTTGTACTCCTTGACCTCCATCACCCGACCGTTGGCGTAGGTGATGCGGGCCTTGATCATCTGCTGGGTGTCGCGGGCCTGCCCTCGAGCGGCGGAACGGACCCGGTGCAGGATCTCGGAGTTCGCCTGCTCGCGACCCTTAGCGGTCTTGCCCTTCGGGATCTGCAGCTCGTGCTGCCGTCCACCACCACCGAGGTACGTCGTCGTGCGCAGCCGGCCACCCTGACGGTTCGGCGTGTACCGGCCGCCGGTGTCCTGCGGGACGACCGTCGGCTCGGCGGCGCCGGCCTTGCTGCGCACCCGGACCAGGTCACCGGATCTCGATCGACGTCGCGGCGGCACGGTCGTGGTCTGCCCGGTGCGAGCGAGCTCGAGCAGCGACGCCCGGTAGACGGCGCCGCTGGTCTCCCCGTTGAGGACCTTCCGGATCATGCGAGGAGAGCGCTGCAGCTCCCCCGCGATCTCCGAGACGCTGAGCCCTCGGCCGCGGAGCTCCTGCAGCAGCTGCTGCGCGGAGCCGCCCTCACGCGACGTCGCGTCGCTCACGAGCTGACGCTCACCGGGGCGACGTCCGAGTCGGCCATCGCCGCCATGCTCTCCCACGCGCTGGCCGGGCCGGCTTTGTCGGCGCGCTTGCGCAGCGCGTCACGGGATTGCAGCGAGTCCGGCGTCATGAACGACCCCGTCAGAGCACTCACGAGCCGCAGGCGCCCCGTCTTGCCGTCGTCGCCGCCACCGTGCTCGGTGGGCAGCGCCCACGACGGCACCTCGGTCGTGTAGATCGCGTCACCGTTGATGCCGATGAGGGTGTTCCCCGGAACGGCGAGAGCGCCGGCGGTGCCCTTCCCCAGAGCCGAGGAGCTCGAGAGCACCGCAGCGCGTCCCCGGCCCCAGATCTGCACCGCGAACTCCGGGTGATAGAACATCCGCGTCCGTTCGGTCACCGTGCTGGGGATCTGGTAGACGAACACCTTCCCCTGGCGCACCATCGTCGACTGGTACTCAGCCGGCACGTCGAACGCGCTCTCGGCGACGCGGGTCTGCGCTCGGCCGGCCGAGGCGAAGTTACCGACGGTGTAGAGCAGGATCGCTCTGAGCGCTCCCGCCAAGGCCGACCGGAGCATCGGCGGCATGTCCGGGTTCTCCTGCACCCGATCGCGAGCCCGCTTCATCCGCTCGAAGAACGTGTCCAGGGGCTTGGCCTTGGTGAACTTCACCGCCTCGAGGGGCTCGACGAGCCAGCCGGCGTTCTGAGCGACGAACACCTCGGAGGAGTCCACCCACGTCTCCCCCACCGCACCAGGGCGGTTCGGGTAGTACCAGCCGTCCTCGACGCGCTGATGCCGCACACCGAGCAGGCCCACGTGGTTCCAGTCCTCCGGGACCTTGAACCGCACGAAGTAGCGGGCGCGGGCGTAGGGCTCCTCCCTCAGGAGTTCGTAGGCGCCGGCTCGATTCAGGCGCAGGCCCGGGCCGATGCCGAGCTCACGGCCGAGGGAGGCGTACATGAACCGGCCGTCGGTGTGGGCGAACGTCTGGATCTTCTTGACCTGAGCCGGGTCGATCAGAGCCACGCAGTCGTCGTGCTCGGAGAAGTTCGGTCCAGCGACCAGGTGCTCCAGGTGGTGCTGCCCCGAGGTGCCGTGCAGCTCGGCCGCCATGTCCGCGGACACGGGGATCGGGTTGACGTTCCGAGGAAGGGACCACGCCCACAGGTTCGTGCCGGTCGCAGCCGGTGAAAGCATCAGCCGGGCACGCTCGTCGACACCGGCGATGATCTCCCCGAGCGTCTCCCACGCCAGGCGGGCCTGTGCCGGCGTCAGCGGCACCTCGCCGAACCACTCCTCCGCTGTCCGCACCTCGATCTTCTGACCGGTGATGGCGTGGTGGAACCGGCCGGTGGGCGGTCCCCCAGCGACCCAGTGGGTGCCCGGCACCCAGTTCGGCGTCTGCACGAAGAGCCAGTGCCGCACACCAGGGGCGGGCTCGGGGCGCTTGCCGGTCAGCATGATCCGCTCGGCTCCATAGGTGGCAGCGGTATCGAGCAGGTCGGTGAGGTTCGGGTTCTTGCGGCCGGTGCCGACCTTTGGGCGGACGGAGGTGCCTTCGCGGGTCACGCCCTGCCCGGTCGTCTGGTCAAGCCAGATCGTCGGGACTTCCTTCGGTGTCCAGCCGCGGGGACGGAAGCTGTCATCCATCGCGATTCCTTCCGAGTGCTGCACCTACGGACTCCCGTAGTTACAGACTTACAGAGTCAGTGAGTTACAGGCCAAGCGAGGAGCGGAGCTCGTCCTCGTTGGAGCCCTGCAGGTCGTCGACGCGGGTCATGAGCAGATCGACCGCGACCCGGATCAGGGTGTTGTCGGTGATGCGCTCACCCGGAGCGGTGCGGAGACGCTGCAGGCGACGGGCGTGCCGAGAGAGCTCGTCGAGCTGGTCCTCCCGGAACCGAGCCTCCTTGCGGAGGAAGTCCTCAAACCGAGGCGACACCGCCGGCGCCGGCTCTTCGGCGGCAGGGGCAGCAGGCGCGGCCTGCTCGTCAGCGACGGCCTTAGTCTCGACCGGCGCTTCGGTGGCCTCGGGCTCGGCGGGTGCGTCCAGGAGTGACGTGAGCTTCTTGCGGGCCATCATCGGCCTCCCTTGTTGGTCGAGGCGTTGGCCCAGAGCGAAACAATCTCCATCGCGACACGGCGGAAGTCCTCGGCCGCCTTGAGGTCGGATCGGGAGGACTTGTACTGCGTGACGACGAGGCCGTCGATCGGCGCCCGGGTGTGGATCTTGTACGAACGGATCGGCGTCTGGAAGCGCTTGAGTCCGGCGTTGTCGATGAGCTCGGCAGCCTCGTCGGCGTCCTGAGGGGTGCGCGGGTCGTACTTGTTGATCAGCACTCGGTAGTCCACGCCGCGCGGCTCGATGAGGCGCTTGACGGTGCGAAGCAGTGGGGGCACGGCGAGGGGGGCCGGCTCGGTGGGCAGGATCAGGAAGTCCGCCTCGTCGAGCACCGGGTTCAGGATGTGCTCGTTCTCGAGGGAGCCCGGGGTGTCGACGAAGACGACGTCGTAGGGGAGCTCGCGGAGGCGGGAGAGGTTCTTCGGGTCCAGGTCCGACGTGGTGTCAAAGGGGAGGTTGTCCCCGGCCTGGTCGCTCCAGAACGTAACCGATCCCTGAGGGTCGATGTCGACGACGAGCACCTTGGAGGTTTCGGCGCAGACGGCCGCCATCCCCATCGTGACCGTCGACTTCCCGACGCCCCCCTTTTGGTTGACCACCCCAATGATTCGTGGCGACATGCGTTGTCCCTTCCCGATTCGATCTGACATTGACGAATGTATCACACCCGAACTCCCGAAGCAACAGAGTTACAGAACTCGTTAGTACCAAAGTCACGGACTCCGTAAGTCTGTAAGTTGTGTGAGGAACGTGCTACTTTGGACGCATGAGCACAGATCAGCTGGAGCGCGTGGCGCTGGCGATCGCCGAGAAGGCGCACGCCGGCCAGGTCGACAAGACCGGGCACGCCTACATCAGCCATCCCATCCGGGTGGCTGAGCGCATCCGCCGACACGACCCCGCAGCGGCGCCCGGCGTCATCGCCGCGGCTCTGCTGCACGACGTCCTCGAGGACACCGACCTCACCCGCGACGACCTCGTCAACGCCGGCATCCCGGCCGACGTCGTCGACATCGTCGACGCGGTCACCAAGCGCGTCGGGGAGCCCCCGGAGGAGTACTTCGCACGTGTCCGATCGGACTCCCGCGCGGTGGCCGTGAAGCGGGCCGACATCGAGGACAACACCGACCCCCAGCGTACTGCCCAGCTCGACGACGACACCCGTCGCCGGCTCGCGAGCAAGTACGCCCGCTCGAGGCAGCTGCTCGACGGCACGCTGGCCTGACCGTGTGCCAGTCATGCGCCGAGGGAGGGCGGAGGTGCCGCGATCGTCGGCGGCTCCAGCAGCTCACCAACCGCGACCTCGTGCCCGAGCAGCACGACGGGCTCCCTGAGGTCGACTGGGCGGCGAGCGGCCCGCAGGACGGCGCTGAGGCCGTCTGGCGGGACTACGAGCCCGCGATCGCTACCGAGACCATCGCCGTGCTCGCCGAGACCCGGGCCGTCGAAGGCCGCACCACGGGTGACGTCGTTGCAGCGATCCCCGCCGGCGCCCACCCGCATGGCCTGGCGTTCCGGATGAAGAGCCCCGCATCCCTGGCCCGAAAGCTCCGCCAGCGCGCCACAGTCAGCGGCGCCGCCCGCGACGCTGGCGGACTTCAAGCCACCTCCGACAAGCTCACCGACCTGCTGCGCTACACAGCCGTCACGGAACGCCACGACGACCTCCCGGGCACCGTCAGGACCACCATCACCGGCCTGCAGCAGCGCGGCTACACCGTCGTCTCGGCCGAGCACTCCTACGTCGATGGGAACGCCTACAAGGGCATCCACGTCCTCGTGCAGCACGGTGACGAGCGGCCCGTGGAGGTTCAGTTCCACTCCGAGCTCACCCAAGGCGTCAAGGACGAGAACCACGTGGACTACGAGCTCGAGCGCGACCGCCGCACCACTCCGTACGAGGAACGCGCCGCCGCTCACCAGCGAATGACCACCCGCTCGAGGAGCATCCCGACACCCGCCGGCCTCGACGAGCTCACCGAGATCGGTGGCCTTCCGCTGCTCGAGAAGATCTACCCGAATCCCTACTCCGTGGCGCACAATGAGACCGAGGAGACAAGCCGATGACCCAGTTTTACGAGGTGCGCGACAGCGACCAGAACCTGGTGTGGATCGCAGCCCACGAGACCGGCGGCGAGCACCGGATCTTCGTCTACCTGCCCAATACGGGCAGCTGGCACCGCAGCACCGCCGTCGAGGACGACTTCTACGACCCGGACCAGTCCGCCGGCTATTCCGCGATCCCGCCCGAGCGTGCCGCAGCTCAGCTGCCGGGCCTGGCCAAGGTCAACACGAAGACCGCTGGCTGGCTCCTCGAAGACCTCCGCTCAAGCGACACCCTCACCAGCCACGATCTGGGCCTACCAGCGGCGACCACCGCCCGTCCGACCAGCGAGCGTCAGGTCATCGAGATCCTCGTGAACAACCGCGGTGACCACTGGGTCCGGATCTACAGCGGACGTACGAACAGTGCCGCCCGCGCGTTCGCCAGCGAGATCCGCCGTGGCAAGAAGATCCGCATCAACAAGATTGGCCGTTTCGAGGCCCGCGTCGTCGAAGACACCGTCGTCGAAGCCCGCCGGATCACCGAGAAGGCCACCGCGTAACGGATCTCCCACTCACCGGCGCCAGAACTGCCACCACGGCGCCCTGGATGTGGCGCTGCGGTGCTGCAGGTCGACCGTGACTCCCATCAGCAGCGACCCGTCGTCCCCACGTGTCTCGGTCATCTGCGTCGACGCCATCCCGTGTCGATCGGCCGCGATCTGCAGGGCCTGCATGCTCATCCTGGCGTTGAGCTCGCCGACCCGGTTCGCGAAGAGGCCCACCGCCTGCAACAGCTCGCCGGCGGCAACCTTGAGAGCGTCGGCAGAGGCGCTGACCGCGCGACTGATCTCCGGGTCGACCATGTGGTAGTCGGTCGCCAGCCGCGCGCGGAGCTCGTGCCGTCCCGAGACGATCGCTGCGACGTTGGCGAGGAACCGTCGCCGATCATCGACGGCGACGGCCGCGGAGATCAGATTTTCACGCTCCGCCTCAGCCCCCTCCGGAAGCGCCGGCGACGACAGGGACTCCCACACGTCGACGACGTCGAAGGCTCTCTGGAGGACGCGCAGCTGCTCCTCGCCGTTCTCGAGGAACCACGGGCCGAAGGTGAATCCGGTGACACCGCTTTCGCCCAGGTGGTCGATCTTGCCGGTCTGATCGCTCCACAGACGCTGCGCCTTGAGCAGGCTATTGATGGCGTCCCGTTCCGCGTTCCCCATGCCACCACGCTACGACTTGGCCGCGGGGGAGGCCACCCGTGCCCTGCGGGCGCGTTCCGAGGTGCGAGGCTTGAGGGATGGCCCGTTACCTGCTCGTCTGGGAGGACACTCGCACGGCACGCATCCGACGCGAGGACTCCGATTCGAGCGCACCCCTGGCATGGTTCCGGGTGACCTGGACGGTAGCGGAAGGCAACGCCATGTACGAGCACGCGATCGATCGGGTCGACGTATACGCCCACGCGCCGGCCGTTAGTGAACGGATCTGGCTGCAGGAGCGGGCCGACATCCGGACCGCGATCAACCTGTGCGACGAGCTCGTCGACGCCGAGCTCGTGGAAGGTGAACCGGACGTCGACTGGAGCCAGCACAGCGTCGAGGAGAGCAAGGCCGACGCCCTTTCGGACTGATGATTTCAGGGAGTGTCAGCAGTCACGATTCACTGAATCAGAGCGCTTCATAGG
>Ga0265798_10000835_pt1 | contig 49553 bp, 35 predicted proteins | sample P3T30metagenome_FD_192430 | JGI IMG/M metagenome (GOLD analysis project Ga0265798, IMG submission 192430) | Plant litter microbial communities from East Loma Ridge, Irvine, California - P3 T30 | ecosystem: Environmental > Terrestrial > Plant litter > Unclassified | place: USA: California...
CCTCGAAAAGCAGCTCTTTTTTAAGGAGCGCGAACTGCGAGCGTTGCTGGAGATTACCCAGGCCATCACCCACGATGCCAACGAGGCCGACCTCTACAAAATTTATCAGTTTACTCTTATCGGGCAGCTTGGGGTGCGCCAACTAGCGCTGTATGTGTTGGAAGATAAGCAGTTCCGCTTGAAGGCGAGCTTTGGCCCTAGGCTAGAAGTGGGGCCGTCCTTTTCGTCCATAGCGTTACCATCGCATTGCCAGGCACAACCCTGCTCGGTGTCGGAGCTGGGCCTTAGTGCTGAGTGGCAGGGGTTTGAGTTGCTGGTGCCCGTGCGGCAGCAAGAAGCCGTGCAGGCCTTCGTATTTATCGGTACCACGCACACCGATTACATGACGCGCGAGGCCCTGAGCTTTCTGGAAACGCTGAGCAATATCCTGCTCGGGGCGGTAGCCAATCGCCGCCTGGCCCGCCAGCGCGAAGCCTCCATGATGGCAGAAGCCGCCGTGCGTCGCGAAATCGAGATTGCCCAGCAGGTGCAGCAGTTGCTATTTCCGCAGAGTCTGCCCAACAACCAGCATTTTGCGGTGCAGGCTACTTACTTGCCCCACACCGAGATAGGCGGCGACTACTACGACGTGGTGGAGCTAGATGCCAACCGGCTGCTGGTGTGCGTGGCCGACGTGAGCGGCAAGGGCGTGCCGGCCTCCCTGCTCATGTCCAACTTCCAGGCGGGCCTGCGCACGCTGCTGCGCCAAGACACCAACTTGGCTACTATTGTGCATGAACTCAATCACTTGCTATTCCGTAATTCGGGTGGCGAGAAGTTTATCACGGCTTTCCTAGGCCTCTACGACCGCAGCACGCAAGTGCTGCAATACGTGAACGCCGGCCATAACGACCCGCTGCTGCTGCTCGACGATGGGCCCGCCCAGCGCCTGCACGACGGCACCGTGATGCTCGGCATCATGCCCAAACTGCCCATGCTAAAGGTGGGCCTAACGCGGGTGCCACCCCACTCGCTGCTCTTTACCTACACCGACGGCCTTACCGAAGTGTTTGACGCGCAGCAGAATGAGTATGGCGAAAGCGGCGTGCTTAGCATGCTAGCCCGCCACCGCTACCTGCCCCTGGCCCGCCTGCACCAGGAGCTGCTGAGCGACATTCGCCGCTTCAACGCCAGTGGCGAGAAATTCGCCGACGACATCACGATGCTGAGCTTGCGAGTTAAGTGAACAGGAGCAGGCCATAAACTAAAACTAGCTAGCGCTGCTGTCTTCAACCAGAACTTCTTCCTGCAGCCACGAACCGGCTCGAATGAGCACGGCCAAACCAACCAAGAAGAGCGAACCGACTTTATCAACTTCTATCAACTCATTGAGGAACAGGTGGAAGATGATGATGACTAATGATAGCGCCACGGCCAGCACAATGCGTTGCACCTCGGGGCGGGCGGCGCTACGGTGGTAGAGGCGCTCGGCGGTGAGCAGGGCTGAGGAAAGCAGCAAGCAAAACAGCACGAAGCCCGGTACGCCCTGCTCGGCGAGCATAAGCAGAAAGTAGTTGTGCGTAGTGGAACGCTCGGGATTGGCGCTCACATAGGTGCGGAAGCCCGTGATGGTGTGGCGCTTATACTCAGGGTAGAAGGTAGAAGGCCCACTGCCGGTGAGGGGCTTATCGGCAATCATTTGGGTGGCGGCCACCCAGCGATACACACGCTCCATGCCCGACACGTCCTGGAACTTATAGGTCGAGGCTAGGTGCGCCCCGAAGTCGTCGCCGTGCCAGATAGTCTTTTCGTAATCAGGCGCAAAGCGCATGAAATTATCTTCCTGCACGAAGAACACCGTCGTGCCTATTACCGCCGCCGCGAAGCCCAGCAGCAGCAGGCGCGTGAGGCGCCACCGCAGCACAACATAATAGAAGCCCGCCGCTGGTATTGCCAGCCACGAGGCGCGCGTGTAGGACGTGAGCAAGCCAAAAAAGAGGATGCCCGCTGCCCAGTACCATGCCCGCCGCTGCCAGCGCCTAGGTGCCTGGCTGGCCAGGCCCGTGGCCAAAGGCAGCAGCTGCGATAGCATGGCCGCGTAAATGACGTGGTTGCGGAAAAATGGCAGCACCGCGCCATTCACTGCCCCGAAGCTGAAGCCGTGGGGCGCATGGCGCGGAATGACCCAAAACAGCATCTGGACGGTAGCGGCCCCCACGTAGCAGGTAGCCACGCGCCAAAAATCGGCCGGGCGGCGCACCACCAGCAGCGTACCCAGCATGAAGGGTACATAGTACCACACCTTGGCCAGCACGTACTTAACGGACTTGAGCTTATCGACCGAAAAAATGATATCGAACGTGGCCCAGACAATGAGTAGCAGCGGCAGCAGCAGCAGCGGGTGCCGCCACTCGCGGGGGCGCAATTGGCGCAGGTGCCTCGGCCCCAGCAGCAGCGCCAGCGGTACGCACGCAGTAAGCGCCAGCATGAAGGGCTCGGAAGCCACATCCATGCGAAAGCCCCCTATCAGTGGAACCTCCAGCGTGAAGGGCAGCGTCAAAAACAAGCCGTAGTACAGCCAGCGCCACTCAGCCAGCACCAGCACGCCCGCCAGCACGGCCAGCGCGGGCAGCAGCAAGGCGGGCTGATTAAGCAGCCCAGCCAGGGCGCCGCCTAGCAGCAGCAGCGCCAGGAAGCCTAGGAACACCCACTGCAAAGCGTCGGTTGGGCGGAAGCGAAGCAGCAGCTGACGCATGACAATGGAACAGAAAATGGTGGATAACGAGCGGTGAGATTACTCCGCTACCGGACGCCGCCAAAACAGCTCCAATAGCAGAATGGCCACCACTGAGAGCGCGAGCGTCAGCAGCACCGCGCCCACAATGATGAGCGGGCGCAGCGGCTTGCTGGCGTGGGTGGCAGGCTGCGCCTTCTGCACCAGATACAGCGACGATACGCGGCTGCGCAGCGCTATTTCGGCCTGCTCGAAGGCGCCACGTGCCGCAATGAAGCGCGTTTGAATATCCGTCAGGCGCTCGCTGGCCAGCGTTACGGAGTCGTTGCCAGCGGTCCAGCCTTCTAGGTTGATAACGTTGCCGCCATCGGCACTTGTGAGGCCGTGCAACGCCCGGCGCAGGGCCGCCGCATTGCCGGGGCCACCGCCTTCGGCTACGCGCAGCTCTTTTTCGGTTTCAATAATTTCTTTGGCTAGGTAGCGGCCTTGTTCCTTAATGCCGTATACGCCGTAGCGGCGGCGCGCCCGAATAAGCGCCTGGCGGCTTTGCTCATAGGAGCGACCTAGGCTGGCCGAGCTCTGGCGATACAGCTGCAGCACATTGCGGCGGTTCTCTAGGGTCAGTTGCTGGTTGATGGAGTCGATGGTTGCTACCATGGCATTAGCAACGCGGGCGGCAAATTGCTTATCCTCATCCTGAAAGGTGAGCTCGATGGCATCACGCTCGTTGTGAATGATGCTGAGGTTACTGGCGAACTCCTTGAGCGTTTTATTCTCAACGGCATCGCTGCCCGGCTGGCCGGTATCGTAGTGCTGGTAGAGGTTAAACTTGCGAGCCATAAGCTCGGCCACCGGAAGCGACTGGCCGATGGAAAGGATGCGGTCGAGGTCCTCAGCGCGGGCGCCAACTTCTAATCTGGTAGCGCCTCTGGTTACGTCGACTAGGCGGTCAGGGTCAGCGCCTTGGATAGAGGAAGGCAGGAAGATGGCCACCGAGCTGTAGATATCGGGTAGCGAGAGCGCTACGACGGTGCTTATGACCAAAGCCAATCCGGTGGCTAGGCCCAGCAGGTATTTCCAACGGTTGAAGATGGTCCGCAAGCCTGCGGGTGAAAAAGGAGATTGGGAGGCACGCACCATAGCAGCAGACAAAAACAGCCACTTGCCCGGCCACGATAAATGCAGCAGCCTGGGCAGTGGCGGGCAAAGATAACCCGCCGCCCGCCGCTCTACCTTTGCGCTTTCGGGTAAAAAACATCTAACTTTTTCTAGCTATCAAACGGTTTTTAGGCAGCATCGGCTTAGCCATCGTGCTCAATCTACTCGTGAAGCCGGGCTGGATACTCGTCGAGAACCTGGTGCAGAACCGCTTGGGGCACGCCACCTTCGGCTTGGTGGCGGCCTGCTCGGCCCTGGCCGTAATAGTGGCTACCCTCACCGACCTAGGGCTAACTCAGTTTACGGTGCAGCGCCTGGCCGCCGAGCCCGAGTTTGCCGACCAGCACTTTCCGACCTTGTTGCCGCTGCGGGCGCTGCTCACGGCGGCGGCGCTGCTGGCGCTGCTGGCCCTGGGGGCGGCCCTAGGCTACCGCGGCCCGCAACTAGTGCTGCTGCTAGCGGTGGGCGGTACCTTGATGCTGACGCAGTATGGCTTGTTTTTGCGCGGCCTGGTGCAAGCACGCCAGCATTTCAATACCGATGCGCTACTGTCGGTATTTGAGAAATTGCTGACCCTAGGGCTGGTAGTAGGGCTGTTGGTAGGCAATAGTCTGGGGCTGAATACCTATGTGGGCGCGCGGCTAGCAGCGGCAGCCTTCACGGCGGTACTGTTTCTCGGATTGCTGCGACGGCTGTTTGGGCGACTGCCGCACCGCTGGCCGCAGCGTGGGCCAGCCGGGCAGCTGCTGCGGGGGAGCTTGCCGTTTGCCTTTATAGCGCTGCTCTATGGCATCAACGAGCGGGTCGATATGGTGTTGCTCGAGCGGCTGTCGTCGGCCCAGGAAGCGGGCTACTACGCGGCCGCCTACCGCTGGCTCGACGCTGTGATGATGTATGCCTGGACGGTGCTGCCGCTATTTTTTGCCCGCTTCGCCCACGCCGTGGCCCGCCCGCGCGAGCTGCGCCAGCTGCTGTGGCTAGGGCAGCGCGTGGTGGCTATTCCACTGCTGTTTGCGGTGGCGTTCGTGCTGTTTCGGGGCGAGGTACTGTTTTGGCAGTTTAGCCACAGCCAGGCCCCCGAGCTAGCGCGCATGGTGCTGTGCAGCAAGTTATTGTTCTTGAATGTGCTGGTGCACGCCTTCTTTGCCATCTACAGCACACTGCTTACCAGCACGCGCCACCAAAACGTGGTAAGTTGGCTTATCGGCCTCAGCATTGCCCTCAATCTACTTTTAAATCTCCTCTTCCTGCCCCGCTATGGCGCAATAGCCGCCGCCGCCAATACGCTGCTGAGCGCCGTGGTAGTGTCCGTGAGCTACGTATGGGTGGTGGCCCGGCGCACGTCGGTGGCCGTGCCGTGGCGCACGCTGGCGCAGCTGGCGCTGGCTTTTGGGCTGTTGTGTGGGGGCTGGTATGCGCTGCGCCGGGGCCTGGCCCTAGGCTGGTGGCTCGAAGCCGGCCTGATGGCCCTAGCCTTCGTGCCCGTGCTGTTTGGCACCGGGCTGGTGAGCTGGCGCGAACTGCGGCGGCTGCTACCGCGCTAGTAGTGGTAGGGCCAGGCTCGTATTTTTGCCCTTCCTAGGTACTGCGCTGGGCTGCTCATTGCCCACTGCTCATTGCTAATTAAAAGAATGGCTCGTCCGCACCCTTCTCACTTTGTGCACACGCTGCTGCCGCAGCTAGTGTGGCGGCGGCCGGCCGCCGTGCGCCGCGAGCTAGCCGACCCCCTGCTGGCCCGCGAGCTTCTGCTCTACGTGTGGGACAAGGCCGCCGAAAGCCTGCCGCCCCGCGAGCGCGTGGCCCCCCGCGGACTGCACCTGAGCTGGCACCGAGTGGCCGGCCGCACCACGGCGCTGGTGCAGCTCCCCACGCCCCAGGCTACCGGCGAGGCGCACCTAGTAGCCATTGTGTATGAGGATGATACTGACTTGCTGCTGGCCGAGCAGCGCCGCCCATCGCCCATAGACGACCTAGAAGAGCCCGACGACGAGGCTGAGGAAGAAGCCGACCTGCCCGAAGACTTGCCGCGCTATTTCTTGCTCGAAGCTACCCTAGGCCGCACTCCCGACGAAGATGGCACCCCCACCGTGCTGGGCGAGTGGCGCGGCGAGCACCACCGCCACCACGCCCCCGGCCCACCCGCTGGCCGCCCCGATACTACCGGCCGCTTTCTGCAGGCGCTAGCCAACCTCCTAGGTCCGCTACCCGACACCAATGTGCCCTTTATGCGCATTGTGCGGGGCTAACTATTGCGCGGCCACACTGCTTTGTACCAGCAAAATGGGTCGTAACGCAGTCCTAGGCCGGGCCCTGACTGGGCTGCGGGCAGTAGCGGCCTATGTCCTATATAATGATATTGCTCACCCCCTAGAACTACGTAGTGCGGGTTGCCCCGCTTGCTGGTATAGGAGGCGCTATCCGTTAAAGAATAACGGCCAATAAGGCAGCATAGCTGCTTGGTGCGCTACGCTGTGCGGCTAGGTAAATAGGCAACTCTCCGCAGCTAAAGAGGGTTATTATTGGGGGCCTGCTGCTAGTAGCGGTGCCTTTTGCGTAAGAACCGACTCGCTATGCGTCGCCGCCAACAAGTTGCCCAAGCCGCCGCCGAAGCTACTGCCCGCGCCCAGCGCGCCGCCGAAACCCGCTGCGGGTTGTGCGAGCGCACCGTACAGCATACCTCGCGCCACCACCTAGTGCCCCGCGAAGAAGGCGGCCGCTATGGCGACACCGTCGACCTGTGCCAGCCCTGCCACAGCAGCGTGCATCGCTTTCTCACCAACCGTGAGCTGGCCCGGCAATACGCCACCGTGGAGGCCCTGCGCGCCGCCGAGGAGCTGCAGGGCTACCTAGGCTGGATTCGCAAGAACAAAGTTGAGAAGATTCGCAATCGGCGGGGGAGGGAGTAGCACCTGCCTTGCGACATAGTGCTAAATGAATGATGCTTAAGCTCAGCCATTGTTAAATGTCTGGGCTTGCGCGTTTTGGTAGGTGGCAAACGGCCCTAGGTGCTAGTTGGGAGTGCAGCAGTAAAATACCTGATAGTAGGTATTTTTCATATATAATATAGTATGAATATTTGCTGCCTAACTAACGGCGCTACTCGGTGCCTTAATGCTCTCCACCCATGAAAAACACGTTTACTTCTCTCCTCGCCGCCTTACTGCTGCTGTGCGCCTGCGTGGCCCACGCCCAAACCATCCGCCGCGTCAATAACTCGGGTCTCAACGTGATAGGCGTCAATGTGTATACCACCCTGCAGGCGGCTCACGACGCGGCCAGCAGCGGCGACATTATCTATTTAGAGCCGACCAATATTTCCTACGGTAATCTGACCTGCGTGCGCCCGCTTACTATCATCGGTAATGGCTATTTTTTGCAGCAAAACCCAGGCTTGCAAGTCGATACGCGCGAGGCGCAGACGGGGTCTATCACCTTCGCGAGCGGTAGTGCGGGGTCGCGCATTACGGGCTGCGTTATTAACAGCACCTTGGCTATTGGCGCTAACAACATCACGGTAGAGCGTAATTATCTTTCCTTTGCTACGACCTACATTGGATATAACCCAAGTATAGGTTCAGTATCAGTAAGCGGTATCGTGTTCCGGCAGAACTATGTGGATAATGGATACCCTATCTACTTCTATAATTACACAAATAGTACGGTTAGTAATGTTAACATTACTAATAATTTTATAGGCGGCGGAATAACTACTGTTTATGGAGTTTATAATACGCTCAGCAATGTCCTCATTTCTAATAATGTAATTGGGGGGCTGGCCGGTTCTAGCAACTATGGCATCCAGGTCGATAATGCAGTTATCAAAAACAACATCCTGACATACACGGGCACGGGCAACAACTTTACGCCGCGCAACAACGCCTATTCTTACAACATCAGCGGCAATACGGCCTTTGGTACGGCCAACGGCAACCAGCAGAATGTGTCGCCGGCTAACATTTTCGTGGGTGGCACGGCCTCGACCGATGGGGCGTACCAGCTGCGTACGGGCAGCCCGGCCATCGGCACCGGCGAGAGTGGCACCGACGTGGGGGCGTTTGGCGGGGCGCTGCCCTACCGCATTGCGGGCATCCCCAATGTGCCTACCATTTACCAGTACTCGCAGTCGGTGTCGGGCAACAGCCTGAACGCCACCATCAGCACGCGGTCTAATAACTAGCCTAGGGGCGCCTTACGGGTGTTTTTAGCGTCATCGTGATGGATTTGCTGCGCATGATGCAGTGCTGCTGGCTAGGCCGGCTGGTACTGCTGCTCTTGGCTGCTGGGGCCACGCTGCCCCTGCGCGCCCAAGCTCCGCCTAGCCTCGACCGGGTCGAGTATTTTATTGATGCCGACCCAGGCATAGGCCAGGGCACGGCCGTGGCCCTGCCGGGCACGCTGGGTACTACGCTTAGCAGCCTGGCCTTTTCGGTGAGCCTAACAGCACTGCCGGCGGGGTTTCATACCCTAAGCGTGCGCTCGCGGGCCGGCGGCCGCTGGAGCCAGACCTACCGGCAGATTTTTTATAAAGAGCCGGTGACGAGCGTGAGTGCCGCGCCTAATCTAGCCGGGGCCGAGTACTTTATCGACGCCGACCCGGGCTACGGCGCGGGCACGGCCATTGCCATCAGCGGGGGGGGCACCAATGCGGCGGGCGTGGCCTTCACGGTCAGCCTCGGAAGCGTGGCGCCGGGCTTCCACTCGTTGTCGGTGCGCTCGCGCACGGTGAGCGGCGCTTGGAGCCAGACGTACCGGCAGATTTTCTACAAGGAGCCCATTACCAACACCTCACCGCCCGCTAACCTGGCGGCCGTGGAGTACTTCGTAGATACCGACCCTGGCTACGGGCAGGGCACGAGCGCGGCCATCACGGGCGGTGGCACCAATGCCACGGGCGTGAGCTTTTCGGTGGGCCTAGGGTCGCTGGCGGTAGGCTTTCATACGCTGTACTACCGGGTGCGTGACGCGGCCGGCAAGTGGAGCCAAACCCAGAGCCGGCTGTTTTACGTGGACGACCCCACCGTAGCCAGCGTGCCGGTTATTAATAAGGCCGAGTATTTTTTTGACACCGACCCCGGCTACGGTGCGGGCGTGAACGTGCCCATCGCCACGCCCAGCCCTAACCTTACCAATCTTAACCTGCTGGCCGATGCCAGCGCCCTGGCCACCGGCCAGCACCGGCTGTTTGTGCGCACCCGCGACGCCAACGGCCGCTGGAGCCAGGTACTGAGTCGGCCCTTCGCCAAGAGCGGCTGTAGCAACTCGCCCAACTACGCAGCCAACCAGCCAGCGGCCAGCTACTCAAGCAGTGGCCTCACGGCCAGCGCTGTGGAGCAGCTATTTAACGGCACGGCCGTAACGGGCGGCTCGTCGACGTTCTTGAACAATTACTACGCCCAGGTAGACCTAGGCGCTACCACGCTGCGCACCCTCTCGGAAGTGCAGCTGAGCTTGCGCAACCCCAATGGCACGGCGGTAAACTACACGCTGGCCGTGGAGGCTTCGGGCAACCTGAGCACTTGGAGCACCATCGACACCTATAGCGCTACGATGCCGGCCAACCAAGCGACGCCCACCAACATTGTGCGGACGCTGGCCACAGTGCAGAATAACGTGCGCGGCCTGCGCCTGCGCCTAACGTTGCCTAGTCTTTCGCAGGGCATTCAGCTTACCAATGCCGGGGCCTATTTCTTCCCGGCTACCTGCCCGCTGCCGGTTATCGCCGGCTTTACGCCGGCAGGCGGGCCGGGTGGCACGGTGGTCACCATCACGGGCACTAACCTCGACGGGGCCACGGCCGTGACGTTCAACGGTACGGCGGCCGGGCCTATTACCAACAACACGAGCACCAGCCTGACGGTAGCAGCCCCGGCCGGGGGCACCGATGGTCAGATTTGCGTCACGACTCCGGGCGGCACGGCCTGCTCGGGGGCCAGCTACCTCTACCCGGTGGCTATTGCCACGGGCACAGTGTCGCCGGCCACGTTTTGTGCGGGCACCTCTATTTCGGTGCCGTTCAGCGCCAATACGGCCCGTTTCGGTACGGGCACCGCGTATAGTTTTCAGCTTTCGGATGCTAATGGGGTATTCGCGGCCAATGCGCCGCTGCTCGGTACGGCGGCCAGCATCACCGCCAGTGGCGGCACCGTGACGGGTACCGTGCCACTCACTACCCCGGCCGGCACCGGCTACCGGGTGCGCGTGGTGGCCTCCAGCCCCAGCGTAACGGGTACCGCCAATGACGTGAACCTCACCATCAGTACCGCGCCCGTGAGCCAGGCCACCGGGCCGGCCACGGTAGCCAATGGGGCGCTCATCGCCCTCGCAGTGTCGCCTGCTTACCCCGGTGCTACCTACGCCTGGTACTCGTCGCGCACGGGCTACTTATCGGCGCAGCAAAACCCAACTACCAGCACCACCACGCCCGGCGTAACGCGCTACACCGTGAACGTGACCCTAGGTAGCTGCACTTACAGTAGCTACGTCGATGTGACGGTGCAGGCCTCTACCAACCCTATTCTGACGCTGAACACCTTTAGCGGGTCCCTGTGCCAGGGAGGCACGCGCACGCTGGTGTTTACCATATCGGGCAACCCTTTTCCAAATGGCAACGTGCTCACGGCGCAGCTCTCGGACGCCAGCGGCTCGTTTGCCACGCCGGTCAGCCTCGGCACGCTGGCGTATAGCGGGCTAACGACGGGGAACGGCCTAGGTGTTACCATTCCGGCGAGCACAGCGCCGGGCACCGGCTACCGCATTCGGCTAGTGAGCTCCACGCCGGCGTTGGTCAGCAACGACAATGGTAGTAATTTGACCCTGAACGCAGTACCTACAGCCACAGTCAGCAGCAACTCACCGGTGGCGCAGGCGGGTACTATTGTGCTAAACGGCGGCCCGGCCGTGGATGGCAATAGCTACGTGTGGACGGCGCAGTACGCCAGCGGCGGCTCGGCCGTGGTGGGCACTAGCCAGAATATCACGCTCACCAATGCCCAGCCCAGCCAGTCGGGTTCCTATACGCTCACCATTACCAACGCGGCTGGCTGCACGGCCTCGGCCGCGACCAGCGTCGTGGTGACACCGGCCGCGCCGGTTACCACCCTGGCCCTAGGTGCCTTCAGCGGCCCGCTGTGCGCGGGCACTGGCTACACGCTGAGCTACACGGCCGGCGGCCCGAGCTTCGGCGCGGGCAACACCATCACGGCGCAATTGTCAGATGCCAGTGGCTCGTTTGCCGCGCCGGTGAGCATCGGGGCGGTGAGCACCACAGCCGTGGGCACTGGTACGCTGGGCGTTACTATTCCGGCTGCGGCTAGTGGGGCGGGCTACCGCATTCGGCTGGTGAGCACGAGCCCGGCGATTATCAGCAACAGCGGCGCCAGTCTCACCATTACCAACCTAGGCACCGCCGCGGCGGGCTCCAATTCGCCCGTGATGGTGGGCTCGCCCCTCTCGCTCACAGCCACCGGTATTGCGGGGGCTACGTACAGCTGGGTTGGCCCCAATGGCTACACGGCCACCGGCCCCAACCAGACCCTAGGTAGTGCCACGGCCGCCAATACCGGCACCTACTCGGTAACCATTAATCTGAATGGCTGCTCGACCACCGTGAGCACGTCGGTGGTGGTGAACCCCGCCCCGGTGGTGGCCAGTATTCAAACTAGCAGCCTGGCCAGTGGCTACTGTGCAGGCACGGCCCTGAGTGTGTCGTTCACGGCCACCGGCTTTGCGGCGGGCAACATATTCACGGCCCAATTGTCGGCGGCCGGGGGCAGCTTTGCCAGCCCGGTACCTATCGGCACCTTGAGCGGTACTACTTCGGCCACCATTGCGGCCGTTATTCCGGCGGGCACGGCGCCGGGCACCGGCTACCGCATCAGGGTAGTAGGCAGCCAGCCGGCCACCATCGGCACCGATAACGGAATGAATATCAGTATTGGCGCAGCCAATGCCTACACCTGGACGGGGGCCGTGAGCACCAGCTGGAGCAACCCCGCCAACTGGAGCTGCGGTACCGTGCCCACGGCTACCTCCAACGTAGTAATTCCGGCGGGCCTCAGCCTCTACCCGGTAGCCGGTGCGGGCAGCACGGCCCACGACCTTAGTATCGCCAGTGGCGCCTCGCTGACCCTAGGGGGGCAGTTTGTGCTCACCGGCAACCTCACCGCCAACGGCACCCTGGCGGCGGGTAGCAGCACTTTGGTTTGCGGCGGCAGCGCGGCCCAGTCGCTGGGCGGCACCAGCCCGCTGCGGCTGTATGACCTGACCATCAACAACGCGGCCGGCGTTGCGCTCGCCAGCCCGCTGGGCGTGCGGCACGTGCTCACGCTCACGGCCGGCAACCTGGCCTCGGGCGGCCGCCTCACGCTGCTTTCCGACGCCAGCGGCACGGCCATGGTGGTGAACCCCACCGGGGGGGGCGTTGTGACGGGCCGCGCCACCATGGAGCGCTTTATTACGGGGGCCAGCGGCACGGGCTACCGGCACTATTCGTCGCCCATGCAGGCGGGCACAGCCACGGTGCAGGAGTTTGCCGACGACGTGCCGAACTTTAACCTGAACCTGGCCTATAATACCCAGGGCAGCAACGTGTGGCCGTACCCCACGCTGTTTCAGTACGATGAGAAGCGCCTCACGGCCGCGGCCCCGTCCTTCGACCAGGGCTGGATGGTGCCGCAGGCTACCGACAACCTGATGCCTGGCCGGGGCTACTCGGCCCAAACCACGGCGAGCACGGTGGTTGACATCAGCGGTACGCTGGCCAGCGCCGACGTTAGCTACCCGCTCACGCGCGGCCCGCTGGCCGAGGCGGGCTGGCACCTACTGGGCAACCCCTTCCCCTCACCGCTCGACTGGGACCTCGTGCCCGCGACCGCCGGCATCGACCGGGCGCTGTACGTGTACGTGCCCTCGGGCCCCTACACCGGTACCTACCGCAGCTATGTGGGCGGCGTGGGCCAGAATGGCGGCAGCAAGGACATTGCGGCCATGCAGGGCTTTTTCATCAGGGCCACTAGCGCGGCGGCTACGCTGCAATTGCCCGCGGCGGCCCGTAGCCAAGCGTACCTCAGCCCCACATTTGCGCGCCCGGCGGCCGTGGCGGCGGCTACCCGCCCGCTCATTCGCCTGCAGGTGCAAAGTGCGGCAGGCCTAGCCGACGAAGCCGTGGTGTATGCCGAGCCCACCGCCACCCTCGCCTTCGATGGGCCCCACGATGCCTACAAGGTGCAGCTCAACACCAACGGCGTGCCCTCGCTGTGGAGCGTGACCGGCACCGACAAGCTGGCTATCAACGCCCTGCCTAGCCTGGCCGCCGTGCCCAGCCTGCCGCTTGGGGTGCGCGTGAGCCACAGTGGTGCTCACACCCTGCAAGCCACCGAGCTGCTAAACCTGCCCACCGGCGCGCAAGTGTGGCTCGAAGACCGGGAGTTGGGCACGCGCCAAAACCTGAGTCTCACGCCGACCTACCCCTTCTCGATGAGCACCAGCTACACCGGCCAGCGCTTCTACCTCTGGTTTGAAACCAGCGGGGTGCTCAGTATGGCGCCCGGCGCCCTGCAAGCCGCCACGCACCTGTATCCCAACCCGGCCGGCCGCGGCACTACGCTGGAGATGACCGGACTAGGTAATGCAAGCAGCGTGCAGCTGGAGCTACTCAACACGCTCGGCCAGGTGGTGCTGAAGCAGAGCGCCCAGCCCCGCGCCGGCGTCGTGCGCGAGCATCTCGACCTCACAGGTCTGGCGGCTGGTGTGTACTCGGTGCGCGTGTTCACGCCGCAAGGCACCGTGGTGAAGCGGCTGGTGCGCGAGTAGCGAGTAGTGAATAAGGGGAGTGATGAGTAATTGAGCGTAATGGGTAGTGGTCTTTGTTGCCATCTTCATAACCTGATTACGCTCAATTGCCCATCACTCCCCTTATCTATTGCGCTCATGAACCGCTATTTCGTGCCCTTCGCCCAGCTGCGGCGCCAGCCTACTATTGTGGTCGATAGCACCGGCCTCGGGGCCGCCCTCACGCTGGCGCACTGGCGCGGGGCTGCCACCCCCGCCGCCCTGCGCGACGATACCAGTGCTGGCTCGTGCCTGCGTGCCCTGCGCGCGCCCACCACGCCGGGCCTGGAGGCCGCGGCCGCCACGGCCAATCACTTTGATATCGACGGCTTTGTCGGCGTGTGGGCCTTGCTAAACCCCGAGCTGGCGCTGGCACACGAGGCGCTGCTGCGCCTGGTAGCCACCCTAGGCGACTTCCGCGAAATAGACTGGCATCACCCCCTGGCCGACCACGCGCTGCAACTGGCATGCTGGCTCAATGCTGAAGAGAAAGCCCGCTTCTACGAGCCCTTTGGTGCCCCCGCCCGCCGCCGCCGCGAAGACGAGGCTTCGGCCGAAAAATTTGCCTGGTTTCTGCCGCGCTTCGCCGAAATCTTGCTGAACCCTGAGGCTGGCCGCGCCGCCTGGCAGCCCGAGTACGAGCGCGTAAAAGCCGCAGTGGCAGCCTTACAGGGCCCCCTCACTCAGCGCACTGACTACCCCGACCTAGGGCTAGTAGTTATGCGCACGCCGGCCCCGGTGCCGTACTACGCCCTGTTTGGGCCAACGGCTGGCTTTGACTGGGTGCTAGGCCTCTATGATGGGCAGCGCTACGAGCTAGAGTGCAAATACACCACTTGGATAGACCTCGAAAGCCGCCCCACGCTGCCGCGCCTGCCCCTGGCGTCCCTCGCCGCCCGGCTAAATGAGCTGGAGCGCAGCAATTACCGCTGGGCCGCTGACCAGCTCACCGATACCGGCCCGCTGCTGCGCCTGGTGGGCCGCCCCCTCACCAAAGCCGAGCGCTACGCCGACCCCGACGGGCGGCCTATCTACGCCTCGTCGCTGGCGGCCAGCACGATAGAAAGCGAAGTAGTCGCTTTTCTGCAAAAGGGCTACGCCGGCATTCAACCCAAGAAATACTGGACCTGGGCCGAGGTGCGGGCGGTGGGTAATGAGAGTAATTAGCAGTTGTTATTTTATTACTCGCAGCACTCAGTTTCGGTACCTACGACATCCACCACGCGCACGGTGCTGTTGCCACCGGCCACGGGCTGCACCCGAATTTGGGTGCCGATGCGGTCCTTGAGGTCGGCTACGTGCGAGATGATGCCTATCATCTTGCCCGAGTGCTGCAAGCGCTCCAGCGCGTCGAGCGCTGTGTTCAGCGACTCAGGGTCGAGGGTGCCGAAGCCTTCGTCGATAAACAGCGACTCGATGCGCGCCTTATGACCCGCCAATTCGCTCAGCCCCAGGGCTAAAGCCAGGCTTACCAAGAAGCTTTCGCCGCCCGAGAGCGAGGCCATGGGGCGCACAGTATCGGCCTGGTCATGGTCAACTATCTGCAGCTCCAGGTTGCGGTTGGGCGTTTTGAGAATAGAGTAGCGATTGGTAAGCTGCTTGAGGCGCAAGTTGGCCAGCCGTGCCAGGTGGCTGAGCGTCAGGCCCTGGGCAAACTGGCTGAACTTATCGCCTTTGGCCGAGCCGATTTGGTCGGCGAGGTCTTGCCAGCGCTGCTCTTCCTGCTGGCGTAGCTGCAGCTCGCGGCGGCCTTCGGCCAGGTGCTCGCGGGCGACATCGTCCTGGGCAAGCTGGTTGCTGATGGCGCCTAGCCGCTGTTGCAGAATATCGTCGGCCGCCGATAGCGCGCTGAGCTGAGTTGTGAGGTCGGCCGCGTTGAGCGGGGTAAGGGCAAACTCGGCGTGCTGCTGCTGCTCGGCGGTGAGGTCGGCCAGGCGCCGGGCGGCGGCGGCCGTGGCCGTGAGGTGCTGCTGGCGGCGCTGGTGCAGGCGCTCGGCTTCGGCGGCAGGCAGCAGCAACGCTTGCGCTTCGGCCACGCTGGTAAAGCCAGCGGCACCTAGGGCAGCCGCTAGCTCGGCCTGGCGCTCGGTATAGGCGAGGCGGTGGCCGGCTACCTGGGTTTGCAGCACAGCCAGCGCATTTTGCTTGATGGCCAGCTGCTGCTGCTGCTGGGCGTGCTGCTGGCGGGTGAGGCGCTCGGCCTCGGCTAGCTGCTGGGTGTGGCGGCGTAGGCGCTCGGCTTCGGCGGCGGGGTCGGCCCCGGCGTAGTAAGCCAGGCGGGCGGCCTGCTGCTGCTCAAAAGCCAGCTGCTCAGCGGCCAACGTTTCGGCGGCGGCGGCCAGCTGCAAGGCAGTCTGCGCCAGCTGCTCGCCCTGAGTTTTATGCTGGGTGTTGCGTTCCAGCAGCTTTTCGCGCCCTGCGGCCAGGGCAGCGCGGCGGGCTTCGTACTGCGTAGCGCGGTCTTCGAGGGTAGCCAGTAGGCCATCATAAGGTGGGCGGGCGGGCAGCGCCAGCTGGTGCGGGCGCAGAATGTCGCGGATAGTATCTTGGTAAATAGCAGCTTGCTCGCGCCAGTGCGCCAGTTCCGCGCCCAGCTTACCAAGCTCTAGCTCAATGGCTTCTTGCCGCTGCCCAATGAGGCGCAGCTCGCCCTGGGCGGTGGTAGCAGCCGTGCCGGCCGCGAGGTAGGTTTCGCGCAGGGCAGCCAGCTTTTCATCTAGCGTGGCGAGCTGGCGGCGATTGGCTACGGCGGTGGCCTGGGCGGCGGTGGCCGAGGCTAGCAGCTCGCGCACGACCCCTAGGTCGGCGGGGTGGGGCGGCACCGGCGTGAGCGTGGCGGCTAGTTGCCGGGCTTGGTGGTGGGTCGCTTCGATAGCGGCGGTAGCTTCTTCGCGCTGGCGTTGGCGCTGCTGCTGCTCGGTTTGGCGGCGGGTTAGGTCTTGGGTATGGGTGCGGAGCTCGGCATCAAGTTGGGCGAGCGCCTGCTGCTGCGTGGCCACGCGCTGCTCCTGCTCGTTGGCGTCGGCGCTGAAATCGGCGCCTAGGGCGTGCTCGGTGGCCCCGCACAGCGGGCAGGCCTCGCCGGGGCGCAGGTGCTGGCGGTGGGTGTTGAGGTCGGCCAGCGCCTGCTGCAGGCGCAGCTCGCGGCGCAGGCTTTCGAGCAAGAGCTGGCCCGCCTGCTGCTGCGCTTCGAGGTGCTTAGCAGCGGTTTCGGCGGTGGCTAGGGCCGGCGCTTCCTGGGCAAGCTGCGCTGCCAGGGCCTCGGCGCGCGCCTGCTGCTCGTGCACGGCTTCAGCCTTGGGTAGCAGCTGTTGCAGGCCTTGCAGGTAGCTGGTGAGGTCATCGGCGCGCTGAGCTACCTCGGCGGGCGAGGTGCCGCGCAGTAGGGCGTCGCGCTCGGTGCGGCAGGGCTGGCCTTCGGCTACGATGGCTTGCTGCCGGGCCAGGGCCTCGGCTTCTACGCGCTGCTGCCGGCCTAGGTCGGCCAAGATGATTTGCTGGTTTTTAAGCAGCTCACTGCGGTGCGTTTCGCGCGTAGCTATCTCTTTTTGCGCCTCTTGCAGGTCGATGATTTCGCGGCTCAATTCCCGCAGTTGGTCTTTGAGCTCGGCCTCGTGGCTGTGGTCGATAAGCCAAGTGTCGAGTGTGGTTTGCTGGTCGGCCAGGTTTTGCAGCTCTTGCCCTTGGTGGTGCCAGGCAGCTTCGGCCTGCTGGTGAGCGCGCTGGTTTTGGTCGTGCGCGGCCTGGTTTTTAAGGAGCTGCTGGCGTGTGGTGGCCAAGGCAGTGTCTTGGGTGCGTGCTTCTTCAAGCAACGGGCGCAGGCGGTTTTCCTCCGTTTGGGCGGCCTGGTGAGCGGTAGCAGCGGCCGTTAGGGTGGTTTCGGTGTCGGCCGTGGCGGCAGTTAGGCTGGGTAGGGTTTGCTCTAGCTGGTGCAGCTGGGCGGTGTCGCGCTGCAAGGCTTGGTGGGCCACCTCGGCCAGGGCCATGGGGGTAGCCAGTTCCTTGGCGTTGGCACGCTGGTGGTCGGCCAGCCGGGCAAATTCGGGCTGAAGCGCTTCATCGGCTTGGCGCAGGGCTTCGACCTCGCGGGCGGTGTCGTGCAGCTGCCGGTCGAGCTGGTCGAGGATGGTGCGCCAGGTCAGGCACACGTTTAGGTCTTGCGCTTCTTCGTGGTGCTGCTCAGCGGCTTCGCTCAAGGTGTCGAGCTGGGCGCCTAGGTCGGCGCGCTCCTCCTCCGAGAGCAGGCGCGTGGCGTCGAGGCGGGCGGCCAGCAGCTCGGTTTTGCGCGTCTCTTCTTTAGCCTTTTCAAACGCCGCTACTGACAGCCGCGAGTAGATGCCTACGTTGGTCATCTTTTCGAGCAAGGCGCTGCGCTCTTTCTCGGGAGCGTGCAGGAAGCGTGCAAACTTGCCCTGGCTCAATAGCACAGCCTGCTCAAACTGGCCAAAGTCCAGCCCGGATAGCTCGCCGACTTTGGCCGGCACAGCTTCTTTTCCGCTCACCACGGCCTCCCATAGCGGGCTGCGTACCAAAGACATGGCATCTTGCCCGAGGCCGCCTTTGTCTTCGCCACGGGTCTTGCGCTTCACTTCCCAGCGCGAGCGGTAGCGCACGCGGCTCACCTGGCCAGTGTCAGCGTTGGTTTCGTGTACCTCAAACTCGACTTCCGACCAGGCGAAGGGCGCGTGGCGGCTCACCATCTCGCCCACCTGGCGGTCGTGGCGCGGCACGCGGCCATAGAGGCCCACCGCAATGGCGTCGAGCAGCGTGCTTTTGCCCGCGCCGGTGGGCCCGGTTATCGCAAACAACCCTGTGTCGGCCAGCGGCGCTGCGTCGAACCGAATCAGGTACGGGCCGGGTAGCGAGTTAAGGTTGGCAAAGCGCAGGCTGATAATCTTCATACCTTAAAATTACGCGCTGCGCCGCTGAAAAATGCCCTCAGGAGCTTGCCAGGCCTAGCTCTCTGCGCCGCCCCAGGCCTGCGGGTCGGCCTCGGCCAGCAATTGGCGCAGCTCCTGGAAAGTGGCCGTGAGCGCCGTGGCCCGCTCGGGCGGCAGGCCAGCCACTCGCCGCCGAAATACCTCTTCTACGGTTAGCTCGTGCAGGTGCTCGATAGGAGCGGCCACGGCGGCTACGTCGGGGGCCTCAGTGAGGCGCTGGTGACGCACGCCGCGCGGGGCCAGCACAGCGGCGCGGCGCTCCTTGAGAGCGGCCTGCACGCGGCGCTGCACCTCGGCGGGGGCCTCGTCCGACTTTACCAGCACGTCGGCCCACGCCACCAGGCTAAAGGCTTCGTTATCAAATGCCATAATAGCGGCCTCCACTTCGTCTAGCTCGCCGTGGAAGCGCTGCAGGCGCCGCGTCACGGGCACGGGCAGCGCCGTAATAGTGGGCTCGCCGGCACCCGCAAAGTCGAGCAGCAGCACCTGCTGCCGGTCGTCGGCCTCAGTGAAAGATAGGGGCACCGGCGAGCCCGAGTAACGGATACGGGCCTGCCCACCTACCACCTGCGGGCGGTGCAGGTGCCCTAGGGCCACGTAGTCGAAGGCCGCTGGAAAATGCTCGGCCCCAACGACCCCAAGCCCGCCGATGTGCACGTCGCGCTCGGCGCCCTCGCGGGCTTCGCCACCGGCCGCGTAGAGGTGGCCGGTAGCCAGCACCGGCACGTCTTGCTCGCGCAGGCGGCGCACTAGGTCGTGCTCGCTCAGCCCTAGGTAGTGGCCCGCAATGCTATCGCGAATGCGCAACTGGCGCTCGTCGGGCGTTTCGCCGGCTACGGTCAGGCGCAGGTCGCGGTCGCGCAAAAAGGGCACAGCGCACACTACCAGGCTGGGCGGGTTGCCGGGGGCACCTAGGGGCACTATTTGCTCGTCGGCCTCAGCCGGCACCCCGCCAATGACGTGGATGCGCAGCGCCCGCAGCAGCCGGCGGCTGGCGTTGAGCAGGGTAGGGGAGTCGTGGTTGCCGCCCACCACCACGATATCGCGGCAGCCAGTGTCCTGCATCCGCACCAGAAAGTCGTAGTACAGCTCCTGCGCGGCGTGCGAAGGCGTAGTGGTGTCGAAGACATCGCCGGCCAGCACCAAGGCCTCCACGCCCTCGGCCTTCACGGTGTCCAGCAGCCAGTTTAGGAAATATTTTTGCTCGGTGAGGCGCTCTTGGCCAGTTAAAAAATGCTGGCCCAGGTGCCAGTCGGCGGTGTGTAAAACGCGCATTAAGGCTAAAAACAGAATCTACTCAAAGGTACCGCCGAGGGCAGGCCAAACCTGCACTGGTGAAGTAACAAGCCTAGGCCCAAAAAAATTAAGCTGGATTGGCTGCGGAAACTAGTCATTAAGCCTGGGCGCTACGTAGACTAACTACCTGCGCGGCTATCGCCCAACGAGCCGCCGTTGGTGAATGTCCAAGTCCAACTTATTTGCTACTCGTTGTTATGAAGCTTCACCACTTGCTAGGCCTCGCCCTGCTCGGCGCGGCCCTCAGCCGCCCCGCCCTCGCTCAAACCAAGCCCGCTACGACCACCGTAACGCCGGGCACGCCCATTAATCCCAGCAACCCTTCGGCGCCAGCCGTGGGCACCACCACCGCGCCGGGGCGACCCGGCACGCCACCACCCGTGGCCACACCACCCGGCACCGTGTATCCTCCCGCCACCACCGCGCCCGCCAAAAAGCCAGCTAAGCGCACCAACGTGCGCTCGATGGGCCGGCCCTAGGTTCCTTTTACGTCTTACTTCTATGAAAACCTTGCACTTATTTGGCGCCGCTCTGCTGGGATTGACACTCAGCAGCCCGGCTTTTGCCCAGGCCGATGTACCCACCGTCAGCAGCGTGCCCAATGCCGCGGGCGTGCCCAGCATTCCGGCCGCTACCATACCGGGGCGGCCCGGCCGCAGCACCAGCACAGTGCCCACGGTAACCCCCGCAAACGGTACCCGGCCTACTGGCATCACCGGCTCGACGTATGCTAATGGCTTGCCCGACAGAAATATCGACGGTGGCACGCAACGCGCCGACCAGCCCCGCGCCGGCCAAGCTATGCCGGGCGCCCAGCCTACCAAGCGCCTGCACAAAGGCCGACCGCGCACCAAGCAGCCTGCCTTCTAAGTAGCCTACTAGATGGTTATGCAGAGCGCAGCGAAGCATCTCGCGTTGCGCAGTAATTTCTTACATATTGATTACTGTGCCACGCGAGATGCTTCGCTGCGCTCTGCATGACTACCAATAGGTTATTTACATCCTAATCGGGTGGTGCTGCAGCGTAAGTCAGATGAGATAGGTCTGACTTACGCCGCGGTGCTACCCGATTTTTTTGCCGCTCATGGCTTGCTTGATGGAGATGTTCATCACGCGCTCGGCGAAGGGGCGCGTTAGCTCATCCAGCTCATCCATGCGCTTGAGAATAAGGTCGCGTTCGGCGCCACCTAGGGCCTGGCGCAGCTCGTCAGTTTTAGCGGTAGTGGCCGTTACCTCGCCCTCTTCCAGGTGCTCGGCGTTCTTTTTCAGGAAGCGCTCGACCTGGTAGAGCAGCTGCTCGGCGGCAGTGCGGGCCTCGATGAGTAGGCGGGCACTTACGTCCTGCTTGGCGTTGAGGAGCGAGTCCATTAGCATCTGCTCCACTTGGTCGTCGGTGAGGCCGTACTGGGGCTTGATGTCAACCTGCTGACGGGTGTTCGAGCGCAGCTCGATGGCCTCCACACGCAGAATACCGTCGGCATTCAGGAAGAAATTAACGTCGATTTTAGGCAGGCCCGCCGGCATGGCCGGAATGCCAGTTAGCACAAATTCGCCGAGCTTGCGGTTCTCACCTACCAAGTCGCGCTCGCCCTGATACACGCCGATTTTCAGGTTTACTTGCCCGTCTACGCTGGTGGTGTACTGGCGCCCGGCCTTTGTCGGAATCTTGGAATTGCGTGGAATAATGGCGTCCATCAGTCCACCTAGGGTTTCGATACCTAGGGTCAGCGGCGTCACGTCGAGCAGCAGCACGTCGCGGCGGTTGCCAGCCAGAATATCGGCCTGAATGGCGGCACCTAGGGCCACTACCTCGTCGGGGTTGAGCGAGTTATTAGCTTGCTTGCCAAAGAACTGGCTCACCTCGTCGTACACCAGCGGCACGCGGGTCGAGCCGCCCACCAGCAGCACCGCATCAATGGCGGCCGGCGTTAGTTGAGCATCGCCCAGGGCTTGGCGGCAGGCGGCAAGTGTACGGTCTACCAGTGGGCGAATGAGGTCGTTGAACTCCGTTTTGGTCAGCGTCACCACTTGCACTTGCTCGTCGTTGTCGATGAGCTGGGTCGTGAAATCGTCGTGCTGGCTGAGGTAGCGCTTGGCCATTTCGGCGGCCAGGCGCAATTGCTGCTGCATGGCGGGTACCTCCTGGTAGGCGGCGGGCAGGCCAAACTTGGTTTGCCAATGCTCCACGATGGCGCGGTCCATGTCGTCGCCGCCCAGCCAGGTGTCGCCGTGGGTGCTCAGGACCTCAAAGATGCCTTGGTGCAAGCGCAGGATGCTGATATCGAACGTACCGCCACCTAGGTCGTACACGGCCACGGTTTTCTCCTCAGCGGGGTCGAGGCCGATGCCGTAGGCCAGCGCGGCGGCGGTGGGCTCGTTCACGATGCGCAACACCTCTAGCCCGGCGAGGCGGCCAGCGTCGCGGGTGGCTTGGCGCTGCGAGTCGTTGAAATAAGCCGGCACCGTGATGACGGCGCGGCGCACGGGGGTTTTGAGGGCGTGCTCGGCGCGGTGACGCAGCTCGCTCAAGATGTCGGCCGACAGCTCGATGGGCGAGTAGAAGCGCTCGCCCACGCGCACCTTCACCAGGCCCTCGGTATCGTCGTCGATGACTTTGTAGCCCAGCTGCCCGGCGTGGGCACCTAGGTCACGGTAGCTCTTGCCGAGTAGGCGCTTTACCGAATAAATGGTGTTGGCGGGGTCGGAAAGCAGGAAATCCTTGGCTTCGTTGCCCACCAGCGGCGAGCTACCATCGGCCGGGAAGTGCACTACCGAGGGCACAATGGTGCCGCGCCCTAGGTCGTTGATGGCGGCCGGCTGGCGGGTTTCGGGGTGCACATAGGCCACGAGGCTGTTGGTGGTGCCCAGGTCGATACCCACAATGAGTTCTTCCTGCTGAATGGCGCCGGTGGCGAGGTTGATGGCGACTTTAGCCATGAGAGATAATAGCAAAGGCCGCCCAATAGCAGCCGAAAATAGAGTAACAGCGTTGCCGCAAAATCGGCCCGCAAAAGTAGCCCCGCAGTAGCTTGGACTTTGTAGTACGAGCGCTCGCGCAGCGAGTAGCCCGCCTGAGCTAACGTTTGCCAGTGTAGCTGCTCGCTACGCTCGTGCTCGGGCTACAAAGTCCAAGCTACTGCTGAAAGGTACCCTATATTTGGGTTATGCGTCAGTTGCTGAGCTTATTATATATAGGTGGTGTGGGTGCACTAAGCCTCCTGGCCGGCTGTCAGTCGGCGCAGTCTTCCAGCCCTTTACCTCGCCAGGTGCCCGCCGCGGCGGTACTGGCTCAGGCAGACCCGCCCGCCATGCCCGATTCGCTGCGCCTCACGCCGGTGCCCGCCGTGGCCGAGCTGCCCGACACCCTGCGCCAAGCCATTGCGCAGCTGCACCACGACCTAGGGCCGGCCGCCGCCGACCTGCGCCCCGCTGTGCTGGAGCAGGCCTGTGTGGGCTACCTCACCCTGCACCCCACCGGCCGCATCGAGCGGGCTGGCCTGCTGGCCGTGGCCGACATGGACCTGCCCAACACCACCGAGCGCCTGTGGGTGATAGACCTGGCGCAGCGCAAGGTGCTGCACCGCAGCCTGGTAGCGCACGGCCAGGGTTCGGGCCACTTGCGGGCGCGGCGCTTCTCCAATGCCGAGAAGTCGGCGTGCACTTCGCTGGGGTTCTACCGCACCTCGGGTACGTATGGCGGCATCCATGGCTATTCGCGCCGCCTCCAGGGGCTCGATAAGGGACAAAATATGAATGCTTTTGACCGCTACGTGGTGCTGCACGCCGCCGACTATGCCAGCCCCGCCTACGTGCGCCAGCACGGCCACCTAGGCTATAGCCGGGGCTGCCCGGCTCTGCCACCCGAGCAGTACAAGCAGATTATCAGCACCGTACAAACGGGTAGCTTGCTGCTGCTCAGCGGGCCCGGCCTGGCGTCGCGCTGGCTCGATGGGCCGGCGGCGGGCCGGCGGTTTGCCCGACGCGGCTGGCGCTAGGCAGGGCCGGAATTTTTTTGCGACTAGCTACGTTCTATCCTGACCTTAGCGCAAGCTTCTGCGTATATTGCTTTATCTATAGGCAACGGACTAGCTTTTTCTACTAGCCCGCCAGCTATCCTTCACAAAGAAAAGTTATGACAACGCATCACCATCACCACCCCAGTGTAGTGCAGCGCCAGCGCGGCGCTCGTCGGTCGCAGCGTCTTCTGCGGCGGGTGCTGCCGTTTGTGGCATCGCTATTCTTGGCCACGCCGTTGGCGGGCCCGGTAGCCCGCTCGCTGGCTAATACGCACGCTGCGCCCGCGCGCAAAGTGAGCGTGATGGTTGCGCCCTTGTCGCGCCTCGAAAGCACCGCCCGCGACCTCTACACCAGCCTAGGTGCCGAGCAGCAGGGCCTGCGCTTCGAGGTGTTTGAGAAAGCTCTCACGGGCTACCTCAACCTTAAGCAAGCTGGCCGACTCTCCGAGCACCAGCAGCGCCTCACAGTTATTGACTTTGACTTGCCCTCGACCGAAAAGCGCTTGTGGGTGCTAGACCTGGCCGAGCATAAGGTGTTATTTCACACCCTAGTAGCCCACGGGCACAACTCGGGTGAGAACGAAGCCAATAATTTCTCGAACACCGACCAGAGCAACATGAGCAGCCTCGGCTTTTATGTGACGGGGCAGGAGTACCAGGGTAAACATGGCCGTTCGCTGCGCCTGCAAGGCCTAGATGAAGGCTTTAACACCAACGCCGCCGCCCGCGCAGTAGTAATGCACGGCGCCGACTACGTGAGCGAAGCCTTTATTAAGCAGAATGGGCGCCTGGGCCGTAGCCTAGGGTGCCCCGCTCTACCACTCGACCAGTACGCGCAGATTATCGACGCGGTGCACGGTGGCAGCTGCCTGTTCTTGAATAAGTCAAACGCAGGCTACGCCTCGAAGTATCTTAACCAGGACGCGGCGCTGGCCGCCCTTGCGGCAGCAGTTCCTACCGCTTCGTAACGAGTATTCCCTAGGGTTGACCCACGCAAAAGCGCCCGTTGAGAAATCGACGGGCGCTTTTGCATTCGTGCCTTTTTAACCTTGCTGCCTACCCGTCTAGCAACTGAAAGCCACTACTGAAGTAGCTTGCCTAGCGTGGCCACCTTCGCTTTCTGCCAGGGCTTTCGCGCTACAGGCTGGCGAAAAGGTTAGCTGCGAGCCTGCTGGTCGGCTCGCGAAAACTACCCGGCATTGCCGCACTTGGTGGTAATGTTGTGCTTGGATGGTGACTAGAAGAGCAAGAAACAACGACCCCCGCAGCCGCGGCGCCTTAGGAAAAGTCAATACTGGCTAACGGGAAAGTTATACGACCTTTGCTTTGTTGCTCATTACTATAGTCACTTGCTCTGTTCAGTTTGTCGGAGCAGCGCCCTTCCACTTATTCTTTACCGACCCGACTGCATGACTACCCCATTGGCTGTCTCACCGGCGGCTACTTCCCCTTACGCCGCTGTCTTTATTGATTTTGAGAACGTTTATTACTTTCTTAAAAATCACTACCTCGACCCCCAGGACCCCCACGACTACGCCCTCGACCTAGTGAGGGCGCTACGCGACACGCTCAAGCGCGAGCAGGGCCTCGACTCGCTGGTGCTCTACGCCTACGCCGACTTCGATAAGCTGCCCAGCGGCCCCCAGGGCCCACTTTATTTGATGGGCGTAGACACGCGCAACGTGCTCGGCACCGACCATAAGAATGCGGCCGACATGCAGCTGTGCATCGATGCGCTTGAAGTGCTTTATACCCGGCCCGACATCGGCACGTTTGTGCTGGTGGCTGGCGACCGCGACTACATTCCGGTGCTGCAGCACTTGCGCCGCCAGGCCCGGCAGGTAAAAGTGGTAGGTTTCCGCGAAAGTGTGTCGGGCGACTTGCTGCTGATGCTGGGCCAAGAGCACTACATCGATGCCCGCCAGCTACTGTCTGCCGAGCGCCTACAAGCCCTAGAAGACCACCGTGCCGCCCGCATCAAGCAAGGCAGCGACCTGCGGCGCCTACGTGAGCGGGGGTTGCCGGTGCAGGGGGCCGCCGCGCGCCAAGCTACCCGTGATGCTGCCCAAGCCGCGCCCACCGACGATGCAGCCGCGCCAGCCCCCGGCAACGAGGACACCCGGCCCGACGCACGCCCTGCCGGAGCGCCCGAGCAAGCGCAGGAACCGGCCCCCACTTTTGCCCCCATTCAGCGCATTACGCGCTCCGACGAGCGGCGCTGCCTGGAGTTTTTGCTTGAGCAGGGGCAGCGCTATGCGGGCAACCTAGGCACACCCGAAATCTGGGCCAGCCCCTTTCTGCGCCGCCTCACCGACGTGCTGCCCGAGCTGCCTGACTGGGAGCGCCGCCAGCTCCTGAGCCACCTGCGCGACGCTGGTGCCCTACGCCTCGAAAAACGTGAAGGCGAGCCGCACCCCTTTTCGGTCATTATCATCAACTACCAGCACCCCGACGTGCAAGAGCTAAACCCCAGCGAAGAAAAGTAAGCAGTTTAAGCTATCTGATGGCGCGGGGCTCTGCCCCGTGCCATTAGGGGCGTAGAGGTTAACTCTATGCACGACGTACTAGGCACTAAGCACTAACTAGTGGCTTAGCTCGAACAGCGGTAGCGGGCGCAGGCGGGCGTATTGGTAGCCCATTTTGGCTAGCTCGGCTTGGTGCAGGCGCAAGTAGTTGTTGTAAGCTTTGGCGGCGGCATCGTAGTGGGCGCGGTAGCTCACCACATTGGCATCGGCGAGCATGATGTGCTCGACGTAGTCGCGGATGCGGGCCGTGGGGGCATTGCCCTCGGGCGCAGCCAGCAGCACTAGTGGTTTCAGCACCGAGTCTTGAGCGGCATCGTATTGGTCGATGGCCGCCGACGAAGCCATGCTTAGGCGGTCGTAGCGCTGGGGCTTGAGGCGACTGGCCTGCGCTGTGAGGGTGCGTACCTGGGCTGCGTTGAGGCGTGGCTGCTTTTTGAGGTCTTGCAGCAGGCCGCGCACATCGGCGAGCTTCTGGTCATCGCTGCGCATCATGCGCTGCCAGTTGCTATCAGCCGAATCGCGCAAAATGTCGAACTGTGCCCGCACTTCGGCCGGCGAGGCGGGGTTCACGGCTGCTGCCGTATCGGTGGCAGTTTTGGCGGTGTCGGGCTTGCACATGGGTAGCGCCACGAGTGCAACTAAGCTGGCAACTAAAACGGCTTTCATAGCAATCTGAACGAGAAAATAGGCGGGTTAATAGTTTGTCGGGCTGCCAAATTACGACCTAGGGCGGTGGGTAGGGCGCTAGTGCGCGAACTTTGTGGCTTGACACGTCGCCGGGCACTCATTGCCCCAGGCAAGCGGCGAACTACCTGGCTCGCGCTACCGTTTTTATTCTTATGTCTGATTTAACCCCCCTGTCCCAGCTCGGCGAGTTTGGCCTCATCCGCCGCTTGCAGCGCGACATTACCCTCACGCAGCCCTCCACCATCCTCGGCATTGGCGACGACGCCGCTATCCTGGCGCCGCCAGCCGGGCAAGAAGTAGTAGTCACGACCGACCTCTTGGTCGAAGGCGTGCACTTCGACCTTTCCTTCTCGCCCCTCAAGCACCTAGGCTTTAAAGCGGTGGCCGTCAACGTTTCGGACGTGGCTGCTATGATGGCTACGCCCACTCAACTAGTGGTAGGCCTAAGCCTGCCCAGCCGCTTCACGGTAGAAGCCGTGGAGGAGCTATACGCTGGCATGCGCTTGGCCTGTGAGGCTTACGGCGTAGACCTGGTGGGTGGCGACACTACCGGCAGCCGCGGCGGGCTGGTTATCAGCATCACGGCCCTAGGTCAGGTAGAAGCCGGCAAAGCGGTGCGCCGCTCGGGTGGCAAGCCTACCGATATTTTGTGCGTAACTGGCGACCTAGGCGGAGCCTACCTGGGCCTGCAAGTGCTGGAGCGCGAGAAGCAAGCCTTCCTGGCCGACCCTGATACCCAGCCCGAGCTCGAAAACTACAACTACGTGGTGCAGCGCCAGCTCAAGCCCGAGGCGCGCCTCGACATCGTGCACGAGCTGCGCGAGCTAGGCGTGCAGCCCACCGCCATGCTCGACATCAGCGACGGACTGGCTTCTGAAGTACTGCACCTATGTGCCGCCAGCGGCACCGGCGCCCGCGTCTTCAGCGAGTACCTGCCCATGGCTAACCCCAGCCTCGAAGCCGCCGCCGAGTTTAATCTAGACCCGCTCACTTGCGCTCTCAACGGCGGCGAGGATTACGAGCTGCTCTTCACCATCCCCGTCACTGACCACGCCAAGATTAAAAACCACCCTGATATCACCGTTATCGGTCACCTGACGGAGAAGAGCGACGCGGTGAACCTCATTACGAAGGGCGGCCAAGCCGTGCCGCTTACGGCGCAGGGCTGGAACCACTTTTAATCGCAGATTATAGCGGATTTAACGGATTACGCAGATGACGCCCGCCTCCGGCGGGCTGACTATACGAACGCAGGAGCGGCTTCGCCAACTCTTGAGTGGTTGGCCGAAGGCCACCTTACGTTTATATAGTCAGCCCGCCGGAGGCGGGCGTCATCTGCGTAATCCGTTAAATCCGCTATAATCTGCGATTAATCTTCGGGATAGGGGACGTACACAAAATTTGTGAATTCCTCATCTACTACCAGCAGGCAGCAAAACTCGTCAGGGTTTTTCCAGGTGCCGGTGAAATCTTCGATTTTCTCGGGGTCCACGATGCCTTGCTGGGCCAGAATTTCGAGGTAGCTGGCGAAGACGTGCCATTGCAGGCCCTCTACTTCGTCGGCATTGATGAGCAGGCTGCCAAGCTGCACCGCCTGCCGGGCAAAGATGAACACCGGGTGCTGCGAAATCTCGCGCTTACGAATCTGATACGAGGCTTCTTTGAGCGTGTCGGACACAGTAGCAAAATCCTTGGTAATCGTGCCTAGGTATTTGCCGTTTAGCTCGGGGTCGTTGAAATAGTCCATACTAAAGGTTCTTTATTAGATAGGCTTGGGCTTCATCCGTGAGTCGCTCCCACATTGGGTTATCCAGGCCAAACTCTTTGCTCAAATTCTTTAAGAAGCCACGAGGCGTAATCCAACTCCAAGCTTTAAACAATGGCCGCTCAGTCAATTCTTGAGGATAGATAATGAATGAATGCCAGTTTGTTTTTTCAAAAGCAATATCTGGTAATCCTTCAAGCTTGAAATTGAAAAGGCCTTTAAGTTGCGCTATTGCTGTCTTATCCGCAACATCAAGGTTGAAATAATTAATGCTTCCTGTTGCAGAAACGAGTACTATAAAGCCTGATTCATTATCTACAATTACCCGAGGTACATAACCAATAAGCTTTATCTCGGACAGGGGTAATGTGAAAGAAGCAGCGTAGCGGACTGTTCCCGTTTCTTTAATGGAAGGAGCTTGGTAGATTATTTCTTCTTCAGTGAGAAAAAGAGCAGCTTCCATGATACTACTTCAACTCCAGCAGCACCACATTCTCCACATGGTGGGTGTGCGGGAACATATCCACTGGCTGCACGCGGGTTACTTTGTACACTTCGTCGAGCAGCTCTAGGTCGCGGGCCTGGGTAGCGGGGTTGCAGCTGATGTAAACGACGCGGGGCGCGCGCAGCTCCACGAGGCGCTTCACCACGTCTTCGTGCATGCCGGCGCGGGGCGGGTCGGTGATGATGACGTCGGGGTGGCCGTGGTGGTTGGTGAAGGCCTCAGTAAGCATGTCCTTCATGTCGCCGGCGAAAAACTCGGTATTGGTCACGCCGTTGATGTCAGAGTTCACGCGGGCATCGAGCACGGCTTGTTCCACGTATTCGACGCCGACCACGCGCTTAGCCTGGCGGGCCACGAAGTTTGCGATGGTGCCGGCGCCGGTGTAGAGGTCATACACGAGGTCGGTCGGCTTGATTTCGGCAAACTCGCGGGCCACTTTGTAGAGGTTGTAGGCGCCGGCCGAGTTGGTTTGGTAAAACGACTTGGGGCCGATGCGGAAGCGCAGACCTTCCATCTCTTCCTCGATATAGGGCTTGCCTTTGTAGCACACCACTTCGAGGTCGTGGAAAGTCTCGTTGCCCTTATCGTTGAGCACGTAGTTGAGCGACGTAATCTGCGGAAACTTCGCGTACACCGCATCGAGCAGCGGCTCGATAGCTTGGTGCTCGCGGTAGCATTGCAGAATCACCATCGTTTCGCCGGTGCTCTCGGCAGTGCGCACGATGAGATTGCGCAGCAGCCCGGTTTGCTTGATGATGTTGCCGAAGCGCAGCATGTTCTCCCGCGCATAGTCGCGGATGAAGAGGCGGATTTCGTTGCTCGGCTCGGGCTGCAAGTGGCAGTGCTCGATGTCGATAATCTTGTCGAAGCGGCCCGGCGTGTGGAAGCCCAGCACGCGGCGGTCGTACTGCGCGGTTTCGTCCTTAATCTGCTCCTCCGTCAGCCAGCCCATGAAGCTGAACGTGTATTCGAGCTTGTTGCGGTAGTACTTCCGCTCGGGCGAGGCCATGATGCGGCGCACTTCGGGTATCTCGACTTTGCCGATGCGCTGCAAGGTATCCTCTACCTGCTGGTGCTTGTAGTTGAGCTGCGCGTCGTAGCTGATGTGCTGCCACTTGCAGCCTCCGCAGGTGCCAAAATGCTGGCAAAACGGTGTGGTGCGCAGCTCCGAATACTTGTGGTACTTGGTGGGCGTGGCCTCCATAAAGCGCTTGTGGGCCTTGCTGATGCGCAAGTCCACCACGTCGCCGGGGGCTACTTGATTAACAAAAACTACTAGGTTATTGATGCGAACCAGACATTTGCCTTCGGCCACCATATCCTGGATTTCGACATTCAGGAGGGCTTCGGGCGGGATAGAATTGGCGAGCTTGGTGGCTTTGCTAGGCATAAACTTTTTGCGGTGAGGGGCGCAAAGTTACGGCCGGTTATAGCGTGAACTCTGCGAGTCCGCGGTGACTATCGTTTGTCATGGCGAGCGTAGCGAACAATCGCATTAAGGCGGGCCGTTCGGGTGCGATTGCTTCCCTACGCTCGCAAGGACAAGCTATTTTGGATGAAACCTACTACCTAAGGCTCACCGCCCGACCGCGCAGCAGGGCCAGCCCCAACGCATACACCGCGCCCACGCTCAACAGCTGCTGCCCGAGGCCCGCCCAGGCCGCGCCGGTATCGGTGGGGCTGGTGAAGGAGTGGGTGGGTAGCCGGGCATAGTCGGCGTGGGTAAAGGGGACTTTATTGAACAGAAACGGGTAATAGAAGGCCCGAAGCGCGTCGTGGTAGCGGGTGGCGCTTTGTTGGAAGGCCAGGTGAGCAGGCAGGTCGGTGCCAGCCAGGGCATTGAAGCTTAGCTGCGTGCTGAGCGCCGGCGACAGCCACGCCAGCCGCTGGGCCAGGGCGTGGCGCTGGGCCATACCCTGGGCGTAGGCCGTAGCCAGTGGCGCGGCCGATTGGTCGCCTAGGTACTGAAAGGCGTAGTACCAGCGCCACACAAAGCGCTCGCGGATGGTGGCCGTGTCCCTGTACTGCGGGTATATGGCGAAAAACTGGCGCATGGTTTCGGCCTTGGGCCGGTCCCAACCGCCGTGGATGGCCTCGCGCTGCTGAATGGTGAGCGCCAGGCCCTGCGGCACCGGTCGGGCAGCGGCGACGTACACGCACAAGAGGCTGGGCACCAGCACTACCAGCGTGAGCCACGCCCCGAGCAGCGCCACCGCATTGAACGACGAGTTTCGCTGCCAGGCCGTGACCAGCAGCACCACGCCAAACCAAAACAAGCAGTACAGCCCACCTAGGGCCAGCCACAGCCCCACGCAGCCATCGAGCGGCACCCGTGCCCAGGCCAGCCCCAGGGCCGACAGCAGCGCCCCCAGCCCCAGTACCACCGCCAGCCGAAATGCCAGCTTGGCCACCACCAGCTGCGTGGCGCTCACTGGCTGGGCCAGCAGCAGCGGCAAGATGCCCTGCTCGCGTTCGCTCGACAGCAGGTTGAACCCTAGGGCGATAATCAGCAGCGGAAACAGATACACCAGCACAAAAGCCAGGTCGAAGTTGCCGCTGAGCGCCTTAGCCGGGTTCACGTTTTCGGAGGCGTAGAGCTGGCCTTGTAGGCCTAACAAGCGCAGCTTGAGGTAGTAGGGGTTCACGTCGCGCTGACCCAGGGCCAGGCCAGCCCAGGCCGTGGGGTGGTGCAGGGCGTAGTTCTGGTGGTAGTAGCCGACTTCGCCTGCATCCGCGGGGCCGGGAAACTTCTCTTGCAATTCGGCCACTTGGTGGCGCCCTAGGGCGGGCAGCTCGGCCAGGTGATGGTGCTGCCGGGCCACCTCGGCCGTGCCATAGTAGATGCCGTAGAGCCCTGCCGCCAGCAGTAGGCCCGTGAGCAGCAGCAGGCCCCGCGCGGCTTTGAAGTGCAGGTATTCGTAATAAAAAAGCAGGCGGAAGAGGCGCATGATGTAGACAAAAACTGTGCTGGCTAGGCTATGTGGATGGAGCTTTCGAGCAAAAAAAGTCTGTCATGCAGAGCGCAGCGAAGCATCTCGCATGGTATAGTAATCTCGGACGCAACCAGACGTCAGCACGCGAGATGCTTCGCTGCGCTCTGCATGACCAGTGTGATTTATTAGCCTGTGGGGCTACGGTCAACTACTCGCATACCCAGCCAGCTCAGACCTAGGGCCCAGGCCAGCAGCGTCAGCGCGGGCAAGGCTAGGTAGCCCAACGCCCAGCCCAGCGGCGGGGCCTGATAAGCAAAAACCGGGATGGCCTGCCAGGTGGCCGCGTCGAGGCGGCGCTCCTTATCGCCGTAGCCCATGCTGGCTTGCAGGCCGTTGAGGTGCTGCACGAGCTGGTAGCGGTAGGCCTCGGCCGCCTGCTGAAAGTGCACGTAATGCGCAAAATCGGACCCGGCCAGCCCCATCGACAGTGGCCGGATGGCTTGGTAGGGATTGAGCAGGCTAGCCCAGGTGGAGAGGGCATTTTGGCGCTCGTAGGTGCGGGTGAGGTCGGCGAAATGCTGCTGATATATCCGGCTTGAATAGGCTTCGCCTTCGGCCATGGTTACGCCAGCTACGCTTACAGGTAGCTCTTTTTCAGTGGCCACGCCGTACTTTTTGAGTAGGCCGGCTTTGAGGGCGGCGGCCCGCTGGTCTTGCGGGTCGTGGCCATTGATGCCGTGCTGCGCTTCTTCGTGCACGGCGGCATCGAGCTGGGCCTTGGTGATGGCCGGGAACAGGCCCGCGCCTAGGTTGGCGGTAGCTTTGGGCAGGATGAGGCAACCCAGCATCCAGCAGCCCAGTAGCGTCACGAGTGCCGCCCGCGACTGACTCGCCCGCGCCGACACCACCACCGCGCCCACAATGATGACGAAGAAATAAACCGCGTAGCCCAGCCCAAACAGGGCTAGCCGCGCCCAGCGGTCGGGGCCAACGGCTGTGGCTTCATTACTGAGTAGCAGCATGCTGGCCAGCCCTAGGGCCGGCGCCACCACCAGCAGCGCCGCTTGGCTGTAGCCCGCTATTTTGCCCCAAGCCACCTGCCGCAGCGTGATGCCTTGGCTGAGCAGTAGGCGCAACGTGCCCGCCTCGCGCTCCTCCGTGAAGGCTCCGAAACACAGAAAAATCAGCAGCAGCGGCACCAGCGTTTGGAGCACGAAGGCCACCGTGAGCTCGCCAAAGCGAATGAGCGAGCCGGCCTGCTGGGCGGGGCTAAAGTTGACGCTGTTTTGCTGATGCGCCTCTAGGTACACCACAGCGCCGGTAAACGAGTCGAGCCCGTTATCGAGAAAGCTGAGCGCGGCGCGGGGCCGAAACGCGAACGTACCGTAGTGTGCCACGCGGTGCGGGTGCCGGCCCGGCTGGTGGTGAAACTGCTCATTCACTGTTTCTTGGGCCACGGCGCGCTCGGCCTGCAAGGCCGCGTAGCCGCGCCGGCCCACCAGCGTGGCGGCCAGCAGCAGGGCCAGCATCAGCAGGCTCAGCACCAGGAAGCGGCGGTCGCGCAGGGTGCTGAGAAATTCTTTGTGGGCAATGCTTCTAACCATGGGCATCCTGCATGTGCGTGAGATAGAGCTGCTCCAGCTCATTGGCATTGAGGGCGGCGGTGGGGCGCACGTCCACCAGCTCGCCCTCGCGCATGATGCCCACGCGGGTGCCCACTTCCTTGGCCCGGAAAATGTCGTGCGTGGCCATAAACACAGCCGTGCCCTGGCCGCTGAGCTGGCGCAGCAGCTCCGAAAACTCGTTGGAGGCCTTGGGGTCGAGGCCCGAGGTGGGCTCGTCGAGCAGCAGCACCTGCGCCCGTTTGGCTACGGCGCTGGCGATGCCCACCTTCTGACGCATGCCCTTAGAGTAGGTGCCCACCCGGCGCTGGGCCGCCTCGGGCGGCAGCCCGGCCTGGTTGAGGTAGTCGCGCAACTCGCTTTCGCGGTACTTGAAACCGGCCAGGCTGCTGAGCAGGGTCAGGTTTTCGAGCCCCGTGAGGTGGGGGTAGAGCAGCACGTTTTCGGGAATGTAGGCCAGCAGCTTCTTGATTTCGAGCGGGTGGCGGGCCACCTCCAGGCCGCCTAGGTAGGCCGCGCCCGCCGTAGGCGCGATAAAGCCGAGGAAAAGGTTGATGGTTGTAGACTTACCGGCTCCGTTCTGGCCCAGCAAGCAGAAAACCTCGCCGGGAGACAGCTGCAGGTTGAGGTTTTTGAGGGCTAGCTTATCGGGGTACTGCTTGCGCAGGTCGCGGGCTTCGAGAATGGGAGGCATAATCGTAAGTAGTAAAAGCAGGCGTGAGACCCCACCCCCGGCCCCTCCCCGGAGGGGCCGGGGGTGGGGTCCCGCGTTAAAAAGAGTACCCTAGCGTAGCCATGTAATTGCGGGGCGCGCCGGGGCTGGCGCGGAAGTAGTCGTAGCCGCCCACGAAGTAATACTTGTCAAACAGGTTGTTGAGGTTGACGTGGAGGTTGAAGCGGTTGACGGTGTAGAACAGCGCCACGTCGGCCACCGCGTAGCCGGGCCAGTAGGCCCATTCGTCGGGGCCGCCGTTAAGGGGGGCTACTTGGTTTTCGAAGCGGCGGCGGGCTACGAAGTTGCCGCCCACGGCCAGGCCCAGGCCGCGCAGGCTGGGCGTTAGGAAGGTGTATTTGGCCCACAGGCCGCCCGAGTTTTGGGGAGCGTTGGCCAAGGGCATGCCTTTTTCGGCGGCTAGGTCGGCCTCGGTCACCTCGGTGTGGTTGAAGGCGTAGTTGGCGTTCAGGCTGAAATTGGGCAGGATGTTGCCCGCCAGCTCCAGCTCTACCCCGCGCGAGCGGGCCTGATTTTGGCGGTAGATGGCCGCCCCCGCGGCGGAGAGCGAGCCGGTATTCACGAGCTGGTTGCGGCGCTCAATCTGATAAGCCGCCAAGGTGGCAAACAGCATCTTGTTGAAAAACTCGCCTTTCAGGCCAGTTTCCAGCTGGTAGCTGGTTTCGGGGCTGAAGGGCTCGCTGCGCCCGTAGCGTTCGGGAAAGCGGATGAGCTCGGGCCGCAGCGGCCGGAAGCCCGCGCTGTAGCTGGCGAAGTAGTTGAGGTTTTCGCGCAGAGCATACGTGAGGCCCGCCCTAGGTAAGAACTTCGTTTGCTGGATGTTGGTCGAGCCGTTGCCGTAGTCGCGCTCGTCGGCAAACAGCTCGTAGCGTGCACCCAGCAGCACACCTAGGCGGGGCGTCACCTCGATTTGGTCCTGCACATACAGGCCGGTGGTGTTATAAACCGAGTTGATGTAGTCGATGAAAAACTGCGGCGTGGGGCGGCGGAGGTAGGTGCTCGGGTCGCGGATTTCGTAGCTTGGGCTGTTGAGGTCAAATTGTAGCGGCGCCACGCGCTGGCTTACCACGCCATTGGCCACGCTGGTTACCACGCGTTGGCGAGCCTCAAACATGGCGCTTTCCTTGTCGGTGTTGAAGCGGATGTAGTCGGCCCCGGCCACCACCTTGTGAGCCACCGCGCCGGTGTTGCGGTTCAGCACGAAGTAAGCCGACAGGTTCTTGGTGTACTCCTCGGCGCGGCGGTCGAAGTAGCGCAAATTCATGATGGAATTGCGCGGCTTGGTAGCATCCGAGTTGTCGTAGCTGTTGAGCGTGCGGTGCTCGCTCAGCGCTTCATTGTACGTGAAGTCCAGGTAAGAAGCGTTGAACGACAGCCAGTTGTTGAATTTGTGATTCAGCGAGGCGTTGAGGTAGTAGGTAGTCGTGCGGAAGTAGTCGCTGGGCTGGCTGAGGGTGAAGGAGCGCGGCACGCCGTACAGGTCGTTGCTCTTGATGGGCAGGCCGCGGTCGAGGAAGCCGTCCACGTGCGTGTACACCAGCTCGGCGTTGAGCGTGGTTTTGTCGGTCACCAGAAACGTAACCGTAGGCGCCAGCATCAGCGACTTCGAATCGTTGACGTCGCGGAAGGAGTTGGTTTTCTCGTAGCCCGCGTTGAAGCGGTAAAGCACGTTCTGCTTGTCGTTGAGCGGTCCCGTAAAGTCGGCCGTGGTGCGCATGGTGTTGAAGCTACCCGTCGAAAATGTGATGGCCTGGCGCGCATCGGCCAGTGGCTTTTTGGTCACCATGTTGATGGTGCCGCCGGGGTTGATGTCGCCAAACAGCGCCGCGCCCGGCCCCTTCAGCACCTCCACGCGCTCCAGGTTCACCGTCAGCGGCGCCTGCGTAAAGGCGTTGCCGAAGCTAAAACCCGAGCGCAGCCCATTCAGCAGCCGGAAGCCGCTCTCGTAGCCATTGCGAAAGCCACGAATAGTAAAGTCATCGTAATGAGAATATTGCGCTACGCCTGCTACGTTCTTCACCACGTCGGTGAGGCGGTAGGCCTGGCGGTCCTCCATCAGCTCCTTGGTCACGGTCGAGATGGACTGCGGCACGTCAATCAGGTCAGTGGCCGTGCGCGTGCCCACAAAGCTGTAGTCGCTTTTATAGGTGGTTTCCTTGCGCCCCAGCACCTCCACTTCCTGGATGGCATTGGAGCTGGTAGCCAGCCGAAAATCGGCCACCGCATTGGGGGCCTCGGCGCTCAGCAGCACCGTGCGGCGCGCTTCCTGGTGCCCTAGGCTGCGCGTGATGAGCGTGTACGAGCCCAGCGGCAGCTTATCCAGCGTAAAACGGCCCTGTGCATCGGTCAGGGTCGCAAATTGCCCGGTTTGCTCTACCACCGAAATGCCTTCCAGCGCCTGTCCGCTTGGCCCCGCTACATGGCCCGTAATGGTACCTAGGGTCTGGGCCGAGGCCGTAGCAGCCAGCAAGAGCAGCAGCCACAGAGCGCCTGCTAAGCGCATTAATGCACTCGTGCAACCTTGATGCTTAGGAGAGAGATGAGGTAGCGGATGAGTAGAATAAGATGCAGAAGTCATTTGAGTCTTAAAAAGCCATCGTAAGGCCTTTATGAAGAACAAATGTAAGCCTGAACATTCATTATGTGAAACTACGTTGCAAAACAAGTAATAACTTGAGCAAGCTGCGTCTCTAAGACCTATGTCACTGCGCAAGCATAGCTGTAGCGACGTAGCTATAGTATTTCAGCCCAGCAATTGGTTCTGGTAGTCCGTTGTGAAACCAACTAATGCGGCTGCGTAGCATCAGTTATCTAGCACGCGGTAGGGCAGAGGCTACATCACCGATTCTGTAGCTGCCAGCAGTGCAGAATGATGTCTTGGCTGTGCGCAGTGCGCGGATACACCATTTTAAAATAATAAGCGAAACCCTGGTCATTAAAAGTCTGCAAGCAAGCTGCTAATTGCGAGCTTTCGGCCGCGCCAATAGGGTAGTGATACTCCACAAGCACGTGCTGGAAGCGTGTGAGCAACCCCGCCTGAGCCAAGTCGGCCAAGATACCGGGCTCGGCACCTTCCACATCTAGCTTAAGCAGGTCGATGGGCGCGGTTGCCGGGAGATAATCGGCGAGGCGCCGGGCCGGCACGCGTACCGAGTGGGTGCCGGCGGCGTAGGGTCGGAGTGAGCCATTAAGGGTGGCGCCGTCGGCTTCGGTGTAGAAGGGTATCTCGCCCGCGGTCGGGGCCAGCGCCACATTGTGGAGCTCTACGCCGGTCAGGTTGTTGGCAGCTACGTTGCGAGTAAGCAAGCGAAAAGCGTCCGGGCTGGGCTCAAAGGCTAAAATACGGGCCTGGGGAAAATGCTTTTTGAAATACACCACCGACATCCCAATGTTAGCACCCCCATCGATAAGGAGCGGGGTAGTGGTAGTGGGCTCGAAGGCATATGGCTCGGCCAAAAACATTTCCTTAAAAAGCTGAAGCAGCAGTTTATAGCTACTGCCCTCTACTTCGAAGCCAAATAGCCGCTGCCGACAAACGCCGGTGTAGGCCCACGGAAAATTGATTTTCAGCCAGAAGGCCGTCATCACCCGAAATACCTCCCACTGCTCCCGCCCGCGGTAGCGGCTGCGATACGCCACCCATGCCAGTCGTAATAGTTGGAAAGGCGAGGTAAGCAGCGCCGCAAGCATATAGTCTACTATTAAAACTGAAAGTAAATAAACGGCTGAATCTCGGCTGATTTCACCTGAATTACCAGCCAGATAACCACCGTCACGACCACGGCCTGCGTGACGACCGAGCGGCGGCCCATCGCACCTTCGAGCTGAAACGTGAAGCCATCGGGGATGAAGTGCAGCAGGTACCCTAGGGCCACGAGCGCAAACACGGCGCGGAAGCTAGCCACTACCTGCGGCAGCAAATCGGGCCGCAGCTGGTGCGTGATTTGGTGGATGACTTGGGTCGCGATTTCGAAGGTGCCAGCGCGGAAGAATATCCAGCAGAAGCACACAAAATGAAAGGTGATAACCCAACCTAGGAGCTTGATAAACCAATTATCACCGGGCTTGAAAACCTTCTGAAAGAGCTTGTCGATGGCGAGCGCCGCGCCGTGCAGCGCCCCCCACAGCACGAAGGTGAGCGACGCACCGTGCCACAGGCCACCTAGGAGCATGGTCAAAAAGAGATTGAGGTACTGCCGAAAAACGCCCTTACGGTTGCCACCTAGGGGGATGTAGAGGTAATCGCGCAGCCAGGAGGACAGCGAAATGTGCCAGCGCCGCCAAAATTCGGTGATGCTCGTGCTTTGGTAGGGCGACAAGAAGTTGGGGGGCAGGCGGTACCCTAGGAGCAGCGCGATGCCGATGGCAATGTCGGAGTAGCCCGAAAAATCGCAGTAAATCTGCATAGCATAGCCATACACGCCGAGCAGGTTCTCAATGCCGCTGTAGCGGGTGGGCATGTCAAAAATGCGGTCTACATAATTGAGGCTGATGTAGTCGGAGATAATGGCTTTCTTGAACAAGCCCGCCGCGATGAGCACTACCGCCCGGCCCATGTCCTCGCGGGAGAGGAAAGGCTTTTTGGGAATCTGCGGAATAAAATCGGAGGCTCGTACGATGGGGCCGGCCACGAGCTGCGGAAAGAAGGACACGAAAAACGCGAAGTCCCAGATGTTGCGCAGCGGCTTTATCTGATTGCGGTACACGTCGAGGGTGTAGCTCAGGGTCTGGAAAGTGTAGAACGAGATGCCCACCGGCAGCAGCACGTGCAGCACCGGCACCGGTTGGCCGGTGAGGGCCTGGTAGCCACTGAGGAAGAAGTTGGTATACTTGAAGTAAAACAACATCCCTAGGTTGACAATCAGGCTGAGCGTGAGCAGCAACTTGCGTTTGGTTTGGCTAGTGGAGTCAGCTATCCATAGGGCAAAATTGTATTCGATGATGGTCGAGAAAACCAGCAGCAGGAAGTACCAACCGCTCGACTTATAGTAGAAGAACAGCGAAAACGCCGTGACGTAGAGCAGCCGCGCCCGGTGATACCCGCGCAATAGCTGGTAAATACCCAGAAAGCCCAGAAACAGCAGCAGAAAGAAGCCCGTGTTGAATATCATCGGGCTCTTGGGCGAGTAGGCAAACTGGCCCAGCAGCCGGTCGAGGTCGATGTCAGCGAGTAGGGAACGCAGCAAATCCATCTTGGAGCGCGAGGTAAAGTAGTAGTCCCTGTAGGTCGTAGCCCGAGCGGGTAAAATGAATTAAATCGGCCTGGGCCAGCCCGCCGGCTCGCCACTGGGCCATGCTGCCGTAGCCGCCCTGCACGGCGGCAAAATCCCAGTAGGCAAGGTCGTGGGCTTGCGCGTAGGCGCGCAAAATGCCCGACACTCGCGCAAACTCGGGGTTGCGGTAGCGGCGGGCGCGGTACGAGTCGGCGGGACCTACCAGCAGCACTTCGGCATCGGGGGAGCGCCGGCGCAGGCTACGCACCAGCGTATCGAGCTGCGCGGTAAAGCGCTCGGGCGTGTACTTGGGATAATACACGTCGTTGGTACCTAGGGAGATAATAAATAAATCGGGCTGCAGCAGCGGCAGCTGGGCCAAGAACTGCGGCGTGCGGTTGTACTGGTGCACCTGCGCCCCATTGATGCCGATGGCGTGGTAGAGCACGCCGGGCTGCCCGTTTTCCAGCACCAAGCCGTAGAGCACGGCCCTGCTTTGGGTAGGGCTGCGCCGGGTAGTGCGCAGCACAATAGAAGTGCGCAGCGAGTCGAGGGGCAACGAGTCGGCCACACTGCGGCCCGCGCCGGGCACGGTACCTAGGAGCTTGCGCTGCGGCGTAAGCACCTGCCAGTCAAAGGCCGCGGGGCCGGGCTGGCGCAGCAGCGTTAGCGAATTGAACTGATAGCTGAACCCATACCGGCTAGGCACGCGCAAGACGAAAGCCGCGCCCGAGTCGGCAGTAGCGAGCGAGATGCCGCTCACACCCACCGGCAGCGTGCTATCGGGCTGCGCGGCCAGCACGCGCTTTGAGCGCCAGGCGCCGCTGAGCGCGGCGGTGCGATAGGTACGCGAGCCATTGGTGCGCGCCACTTCGTAGGGAAACACTAGGCCGCGGCCGGCGTTGCCGAAAGTGCGCTGTAACTCGTGCCGCACACGGTCGGAGTAGTCGTCGGCCTGAATGTGCGAGTCGCCTAGGTGCACAATACTCACGCGGCTGCCGGGCAGCGCCGCGGGTAGCTGCCGAGGCTGCCGCAGCCGCTGGTAAAAGCGCTGCAAGCCGATGGTCGCGTTCTCGATGTGGTTGGCCGAGGTGCGCAGAAAGGGGTGGGCCCGCTGCAAGCTGTCGAGCTGGCGGTGGGGCACCGGCTGTGCGTGTGCCGCGCCGCCAGCCAGCAGCCAGCTCAGCAAGAGCAGGGTAGAAAGCAAGCGCATGCGTGGTTACTGAATAGCCGCCGAGTCGGAGGCGTGGATTTCGGCCGCGGGTGGGCCGCTGCTGTCGGCGCGGGCGGCGGGCTTGGGGGCGGCAGTAGGGGTAGGGTGGGCGTACTGCTGCATCAGAAAGTCGAAGAGCAAACCCGCGATTTTATGCGCGCCCCGCGAATTGACGTGCGTGTAGTCTTTGTTGGCTAGCGCGGGCGATTCTTCCACCCAACTCACCATCGAGTTCTCGCCGCCCATCGCCTCAAACAAATTCCAAAAGGCAGCGTGATTGCGCTGGGCTAGCTGCTGCTGCGCCACCAGCAGCCGGGGTACGCTAGGGTCGGTCTGAAACTCACCATCGATACGCGAGCTTTTGTCGCTCATGCCCACGATGAGAATGCTGGCATTGGGGAAGGCACGCTGCATGCGGTCGACCACGCGGGTCATGGCGCGGGCGTACCAGCCGTAGCTGGGGTTGCGGGCCGAGGCCACGTTCACGCCGTAGTGTAAGATGATGAGGCGGTAATCGAGCACCCTGCCAAACGCGGCTAGCTCTTTAAATGGTATGCGCGTGAGCGACATGCCGCTGTTGCCCCGAAACGAAAAATTGTCGAGCACCACGCCCCTAGAGCTCTCGAAGCTGACCCCGTACACCGGGCGCGGGCGGTGCGTAGCAAAGGCCAGGCGCATGGTGCGGGCCGGTGTGCCGGGCTTGAGTAGCATGGCATTTACCGCGCTGCTGCCGGTGAGGGCGTGCGGTACCTCATGGCCGTTGGTGGTCACGAGCACTTCATCGTGGGCGGCACCAGGGCCATAAAACAGCTGCGCCTGCTCGAAGCGCCGCACTGCTTTAAATGGACCGCCGCCCTGAAACTCGGCCCAGCTAGCGCCCGCGCCGCCGGTTGTACTATCGCCCGAGGCCAGCGCCCGCGGTAGAAATACGTGGCCCGAGATACCTAGGGGGTACTCAGTGGGCAGCTTGGGCGTCACGAGGTTATACTCGGTCCAATCATCGGAAAACGTCTGGTGAATGGTGCCCCGAAATTCGGCCGTAATGGAGTTTATCGGCACGTAGCCCACGCCGGTGCCGCCAAACTCCGTTTGCAGGCTGTTGCGCAAGTCGCCGGTGATAAGGTCGCCCTCAATCATGGAGTCGCCAAAGTAGGCGATACGGACCTGACTGCCGTCGGCCTTGGTTTGGCGCAGCGCGGCCAGAAAGCTGTCGAGGCCGCCTAGGTTGGGTACGGTCGGCGCCTGGGTTTTGGCCACTACCTCGGCCGAGTCGGGCGGGGCCGTGGCGGCGACCGTATCAGCGGGGGTAGGGGTAGCTGGGCCGTTGGGCGGCGGCGCGTCGAGGCGGGCCACTGCTGCGGGGTCTTTGCGCAAGATGTCGGCCAGCAGGCGCACCGGGCGCAGTTCTACACCGCCCACCGTTAAGCCCGGTTTCAAGAGAGAAAGTAGACCTAGGAGGCCTACCGTGAGCAAAACCAGCAAAAACGGGTTCTGCGAACGCGAAGAATTCATACCTAGCAGTAGCAGCTGCAAAGGTACGGAGGCGGGACAATGGCGTTGAGGTTGTCTTTCGTTTTTCCTTCAGTTTTGGCTCAGAAAAACACAAAAAAGGGAGCGACCGGAAATGGTCGCTCCCTTTTTGGCTAGCTGGCTAGCCGTTCAGCTTAAAAACCGCCCTTGTCGAGGTTCAAGTCTTCCTTGGGCGCGGCGCCCATGAAGGGGTAGGGGTAATCCGTGGGCGGGTTAAAGGTCTCCTTGATAGCGCGGGGCGACACCCAACGCTGCAGGTTGAGGGCCGAGCCAGCTTTGTCGTTGGTACCCGAGGCGCGAGCCCCGCCAAAGGGCTGCTGGCCTACTACAGCCCCGGTGGGCTTGTCGTTGATGTAGAAGTTGCCGGCTGCGTTCACTAGGCGCTTGGTAGCCAGGTCGATGGCGTAGCGGTCTTGCGAAAAAATAGCGCCGGTGAGAGCATAGGGCGAGGTCGAGTCCACGAGGTCGAGGGTAGCCTCAAACTCTTTTTCGTCATACACATACACCGTCACGACGGGGCCAAACAACTCGTCGCACATGGTCACGTACTTCGGCGTTTTGGCCAGAATTACAGTTGGCTCCACGAAGTAGCCTTTCGACTTGTCGTAGCCGCCGCCTGCGATGATTTCGGCATCCGCATCCTGTTTGGCGCCGTCGATGTAGCGGGCCAGCTTGTCGAAGCTGGCTTCGGTAATTACGGCGTTCACGAAGTTGGTAAAGTCTTCGACATCACCCATCTTGACACTCGCCAAATCCTGCTTCACGTAGCCTAGGATTTCATCAGCTAAGTTCGAGGGCAGGTACACCCGCGAAGCCGCCGAACACTTCTGACCCTGGTACTCAAACGCGCCGCGCGTGATGCCCGTGGCCACGGCCTTGGCGTGGGCCGAGGGGTGCGCCACGATGAAGTCCTTGCCGCCGGTTTCGCCCACGATGCGGGGGTAGGACTTGTAATTGGGCAGGTTTTGGCCGATTTCCTGCCAGATGGTTTGGAAAACCTTGGTCGAGCCCGTGAAGTGGATGCCCGCAAAGTCGCGGTGCTTGAAAATTACGTCGCCGGCTACCGGCCCATCCACATAAATCAGGTTGATAACGCCAGCCGGCACGCCTGCTTCCTCAAACAGCTCCATCAGCACTTGGGCCGAATAGATTTGGGGGTAGGCTGGCTTCCAAACTACTACGTTGCCCATCATGGCCACCGAGGCAGGCAGGTTGGCCGCGATGGAGGTGAAGTTGAAGGGCGTGAGCGCAAACACGAAGCCTTCGAGGGGGCGGTGCTCCAAGCGGTTCCACATACCGGGCGCCGACTCGGGCTGCTGCCGATAGATTTCCTGCATGAAGTACACGTTGAAGCGGAAAAAGTCAATCAGCTCGCAAGCTGCGTCAATCTCCGCCTGAAAGGCGTTCTTGCTCTGCCCCAGCATAGTAGCCGCGTTGATACGCGCCCGGTAGGGGCCGGCCAGCAGGTCAGCAGCCTTTAGGAAGATAGCCGCGCGCTCCTCCCAGGGCAGGTTAGCCCAAGCCGAGCGAGCGGCCAGGGCCGCGTCGATGGCCTGCGTCACGTGGGCAGCGTCGCCCTCGTGGAAGCGACCTAGGGTGTGCTGATGGTCGTGCGGCGGGTGCAGGCTGATGGTGCGGCCCGTGCGCACTTCCTTGCCCCCAATGTGCATCGGAATATCGCGCTCTAGCTGCTTGATGCGCTTGAGCTCTTTCACCAGTTCGAGGCGCTCGGGCGAGCCGGGGGCGTACCCCTTTACAGGCTCGTTGAGGGGCTTGGGGACTTGAAAAAAGGCGTTTGCCATAGGTAGAAGGGGGAATTAAACAACGCTCGTCATGCAGAGCGTAGCGAAGCATCTCGCGAGGGGTAGTAAAAGCAATCGTCAGCAACGGAGCGAGCAAGATGCTTCACTGCGCTCTGCATGACGAATGGAGATGAACGATTACAGAAAATTGCGCAGCTCATCTAAGCTGGCAATTTCATAGGTTGTTTGGGCAAAATGCCGCCGCCGCCCAGGGTTGAAGTACACTTGGTCGATGCCCGCGTTGTAAGCGCCCAGCACGTCGCATTCTAGGTTGTCGCCTATCATCAGGCTCTCGGCAGCAGTAGCCCCGGCTTTCTCCAAGGCGTGGGCAAACATGCGCGGGTCGGGCTTGAGGCAGCCGCTGGCCTCGGAGGTGATAACCTCCTGGAAGTAGTCGGTGAGCTTGGAGGAAGTCAGCTTGATGCGCTGCACCTCCTCAAAGCCATTGGTAATAAGGTGCAGCACGTAGCCCTTGGCGCGCAGGTAGCCAAGTACCTCGTGGGTGTGCGGAAATACGGCTGATTTATAAGGCAGTACATCTGTAAATCGGGCCGAAATATCCACTGGAATATCTTCCTCAGCCACTCCGAGCTTGGTGAGCGTGCGCACAAAGCGGGTTTCGCGCAGCTGCTTTTGCGTCACTTTGTTGGCCTGGTACAGCCGCCAAAGGGCGTGGTTGACTTCGCTGTAGCGGCTGTTGAACTGCTCGAACGAGAACGTGCCGTGGCGCCCTAGGTCGTAGTCGAAGTAGAGCTGCTGCAGCGTTTCGTGGGCATTGGCTTCAAAGTCCCACAGAGTGTGGTCGAGGTCAAAAAACAGGTGGCGGTATTTCATGGGGATTATAAATTATGAATTGCGAAGCGGCTAAAACCAATTCATAATTAATCTAAGAGCAAGTCGTTCAGAAGGCGGCCTTTACCTAGGTGCTCGTGCACGAGGCGCTCGGCGTCTTTTGGCCGCACATTGCCATAGAAAACGCCTTCGGGATACACTACAACGGCCGCACCGGGGCCCTTTTTGCAGTTTTTGCACAGGTCGAGGCAGTTGCAGGTTTGTACCCGATTGTGCGCTTTCTGGCCGCCCGTCACGAAGGTTTTGAGGCCTTGCAGCTTCAGTTCTTTCTTGATAGCCTTGGCCACGTCGTCGCCTACTTCGGACTTCTGATTGGTGCAAACAAAAATGTGATGGTCTATCATGATAAGGGTAGCTAAAAATAAGGTAATTATCTATTAGCTAGTAATATGGTTTAAGTAGTGGCCTAGTGCTCGGGCAGCCAGCGGCGGTTCTGGATTTTGTAAGCGGCCAGCTCGCGGTTGCTCCACAGGGTTTGGTACACTTGTTGGTCGCGCAGCAATTGCGGGTCGCGCTCCATGTAGCCAAGCAACTGCTGAAGCAACTCGATTGTCTCTTCTTTCAAATAATAAAACATCCAGTTGTCAAGCCGACGGAAACCAACCAGGCCGGCATTCTTCAAATACGTGAGTTGGCGCGAAGTTTTGGTTTGGGTGAAGTCGAGCACCTGCTCTAGGTCGCCGACCACCATTTCCTGGTTGCGCCACAACAAATGCAGGATGCGCACGCGGCTCTCGTCGCCCAAGGCCTTGAAAAGTTGTTGCCCAAATGCAACGGAGAAATGTTTTATGCGCATCTGCCGTTGGGAAGCCGACGCCCGGCTGCTTTACGGGCCCAAAAGTACGGCGGCCGCGCCGGGCAGCTTCGTATCTTTGTTTTAGTTGATTTAAGACCCATCTTACTTTCGTGAATAGTCGTCGTTTCTTAGTGATGCTGAGCCTGGTAGTGCTGACTGGCCTACTGGCTGCCCCGCGGGCCTGGGCCCAGGGCAAGCGCCAGATAGTGCAGTTTACGGGCATTATCGCGAGCGGCGACAGCCTGCTGGGTGTGGGTGGCGCCTCGGTATACGTGCCTAAGGCTGGCCGCGGCACCACCTCCAATGCCTACGGCTACTTCTCGATGGCCGTGCTGGCCGGCGACAGCATTGTGGTGCGCTCGCTGGGCTACCGCAACCAAACCATTGTAATTCCGGCTGACTATCAGCGCCAAAGCTTTTCGGTTATTATCTCGCTCAAGGAAGATGCTACCGTGCTGCCCGAGGTGCGGGTATTTCCTTACACCACCGAGCGTGCCTTCAAGCGAGCCTTCCTGGCTATGAAGCCGGCCGATTCGCGTGGCTCGGCCGCGGCCGAAAACCTCAATGAAGACTTGATGCGGAAGATTTTCAACTCGCAGCCCATGGGCGCTACGGCCAACTACCGCCAAACTATGTCGCAGCAGCAGTACAACTTCGACCGCCGCATGGGCATTGCTCCCAATCCGCAGAGCAACAACCCCTTGCTGAACCCCTTTAGCTGGCTGCAATTGATAAAGCAGGTTAAAAACGGCGACTTTAAGCGTAAATCGGGTGACGATTATTAAGCGATAAAAAAGCCTTTGTTAGTCAAGATGTTACTTGTTGAGTTAATGTAAATTTCACAACAAAGGCCAGCATTTTTCGGTAAAGTAGAGGTGGCAGTCAATTGCCACCTTTTGCTTTTTTTATGGATACGAATCTTCCGGTTTCGGCGCAGCCGCGCGTAGTAATAGTGGGGTGCGGCTTCGGCGGGCTGCGGCTGGCGAAGGAGCTGGCTGATGCACCCGTGCAAGTGGTGGTGGTAGACCGCAACAACTACCACAATTTTCAACCGTTGCTTTACCAGGTGGCAACGGGCGCCCTAGAGGCTGATAGCATAGCTTATCCGGTGCGCAAAATCTTCGCTGGTCAGAAGAATTTCTTCTTTCGCATGGCCGATGTAAAGGGCGTTGACTCGGCCGCCAACACGCTGCAAACCAGCATTGGCGATATTAAGTACGATTACCTAGTAGTGGCTACGGGCTCGCTCACCAACTTCTTCGGCATCGAAAGCATCGAGAAGAATGCGATGCAGATAAAGAGCATTCCAAACGCGCTGAACCTGCGGAGCTACATTTTTCAGAACTTCGAGCAGGCGCTACTCGCCACCGACCCCGAGCAGAAACAATCGCTGCTCAACATCGTGGTAGTAGGCGGCGGCCCGACGGGCGTCGAAATCAGCGGCTCGCTGGCCGAGATGCGCAACCACGTGCTACCCAAAGACTACCCCGAGCTGGACCTGAAGAAGATGCAGATTTTCTTGGTCGAAGCCGGGCCCGCGCTCCTAGGTCCCATGTCGAAGGCCTCGCAGTCTGATGCCAAACGCTATCTCGACGAGCTAGGCGTGAAGGTGCTGTTGAATACGGGCATCAAGCGGTATGAAGAAGGCAAGGCCTATTACTCGGAGACCGAGTACATTCCGACCGAAAATATGGTGTGGGCCGCTGGGGTAAACGGGGCCGCCCTGCCCGGCTTGGCTGACGCCTCCGTGACGCGTAATAAGCGTATTACGGTGAACCAGTGGAACCTCGTAGAAGGTGAAACTAATATCTTCGCCATTGGCGACGTGGCCAATATGGTAACCGAGGAGATGCCCCGCGGCCTACCCATGCTGGCGCCTGTGGCGCAGCAACAAGCTGCTCACTTAGCCAAGAACTTTAAGCGCATTTTGCGCAATGAAGCGCCGCAAGAGTTTAAGTATTTCGATAAAGGCGTGATGGCCATCGTAAGCCGCAACAAAGCCGTGGTGGATATCAAGAATATTCACTTCAAAGGCTTCCTAGGGTGGTTGTCGTGGCTGTTTATCCACCTCATCCTGCTAGTGGGCTTCCGCAACCGCGTGGTGGCACTGGTTGACTGGGCTTTTAGTTACGTAAGTTCGGGTCAGGCTCTGCGCTTGATTATCAGACCTTTCAACAAGCGTGACGTGAAGGACGACAAGGGTAAACGGGCGGCTGAACACGCTGCCGCTACGCCTGAGTACAACCCTACGCCTTCGGCCGTGCAGCAAGCAGCCCCAACAGTATAGCGCCCGAGTTAGCTTATCGCATAAAAAAAGCCACCCCATTTCGGGTGGCTTTTTTTATGCGATAAGCTAACTCGGGCGTTTACAGCAAGCCGCTCAGGAAGCCGGGTAGAATACCCAGAATCAACGTGAGGGCAGCCAGCACGACAAGCGTAATTGATTGAAAGCTGTCGACAACGATGGGGGTCTGGGAAACACCGGGCTCGGCGGGGCTCAGGTACATAGCAATGACGGGGCGCAGGTAGTAGTAGATACCCACCATGCTCATTACTACAGCGAAAACCACCAGCCAGATATTTACCGGCGCAACGGCCATGAAGATGAAAAACTTGCCGAAAAAGCCACCCGTGAGCGGAATGCCACCAAGTGATAGCATAGCCACTGTGAGCACGAAAGCCAACAGCGGGTTGGTGCGGCCTAGGCCAGCGAGGCCGGCGTAGTCTTCGCGCTGGCGCTGGTCGGCCACTAGCTTGAGCACGCCGAAGGCAGCTACTGTAGCCACCGAGTAGGCGAGGCTATAGAAGAAAATGCCCTGAGCAGCTGGGCCGCTGAGCTTACCTTGGCCTGCTATCAAACCTAGGAGCAAGTAACCAGCGTGCGACACGCTGGAATAAGCCAGCATACGCTTGGCGCTGGTTTGCACTGCCGCACCGATGTTGCCGAGCAGCAGCGTGAGCACGCACATGGCCACAATGGTGGGCAGCCACACGGTGCTGGCGGCGGGCAGCGCTACTACCAGCAGCTTGAGGAAGGCGGCGAAACCGGCTGTTTTCACGACCGTGCTCATGAAGGCGGTGAAGAAGGTAGGGGTGCCTTCGTACACGTCGGGCGTCCAAAAGTGGAAAGGCGCAGCCGATACTTTAAAGCCAATACCAATGACCATCATCAGCACCCCCACATAGAGCATGGGCTGCAAGGTCTGGTTGGCGGGCGCCGCTATGGCGGTGGCTAGCTCGGAGAGCTGGAAGGTACCGGTAGCTCCGTAGAGCAGCGCGATGCCGAAAAGCAGAATGCCCGTGGCAAAAGCGCCTTGCAGGAAGTACTTAAGCGCAGCTTCGTTGGAGCGCACGTTGCGCTTGTCGGAGCCTGCCAGGCAGTACATGCTGATACTCAGAATTTCAATGCCCACGAAGAGCATGATG